>RBWB01583629.1_pt1 | contig 11509 bp, 9 predicted proteins | sample 2014201 | NCBI WGS metagenome assembly RBWB01 (sample SAMN10133834, study PRJNA383868) | Human oral metagenome, whole genome shotgun sequencing project. | isolation source: supragingival plaque isolated from 88 juvenile twins | host: Homo sapiens | place: Australia
GACAAGCAGGTGAGGGTTGAAAGCAGCCCACCGCCATCATCTATATTACGGACAGGCAGGCGTGGCAGGTCTCAGAAAGCAGTCCACCACCGTCATCTATGGAGCGGACAAGCAGGAGTAGCAGGTCGCTGAAGGCGACACCTTTGCATAACCCCACGTCCTCGTGGGGTGGATGCGGCCGGAGAGGATGCTGACTGAAGGTCAGCCCGATGGGGAGGTCTGCACTATTTCACAGAGAATGACAACTATCTATGAGGCTATCGGGCTGGCTTTCAGCCAGCTTTCCTCCATGCTCTGCCCACCTCGGGAGAACCCGAGGTTATGCAAAGGTGTCGCTTTCAGCGACATCGCAAGCCAAAACCAAATGAAGTCGATCCCGACAATCAGGAGAAGGAAAAGATCTGAACCAATTTATCCGGTTTCTCGTTCGAGAGAGCAACTACGATTGGTTTCAATATTTGACCACAAAAACGGGGGTTGAAAAAGCATCGGCACGACGCCCACAGCACGAATTCGACCCACCGCGAGAAAAAACACCGACATTTTTGCCGGTGCTTTGACAAAAAAAGGTAACTTTGCAGGAATGATAAGTAAGTGTTCAGAATTAATTGACACTATACTTTGTCTCCATTTCTCCATCAACGACCCCACAAAACATCAGATTATGAACCACAAAACCCTCCTATTCCTCCTCCTGCTCCTCGCGCCCGTTCTCCCCGCCGCCGCACAAAATGCAGCGCGCTACGGCTGCCTGAGCCGCCAAGCCCTCCTCCGGCAGATGCCCGAAACCCACCGCGCACAGCAGGAACTCGACTCTCTGCGCGCACAGTTCGACCGCGAAACGCAATACAACGAGGCCGGATTTCAACGCCAGTTTTCCGAATTTCTGCAAGTCCAGAAGAGTCTCTCCGAGCCCCTCCTGCGCAAGCGGCAGGCCGACCTCCAAGTGGCCATGGAGCGCGCGCTGGCCTTCCGCCGGGAGGGTCAGGCGCTGCTCGACGACGCCCGCAAGCGCCTGTTCCGCCCCATCGAAGAGCGGCTCGATGCGGCCATCCGCGTGGTGGGAGCTGAGCGCGGCTACGACCTCGTGATCGACACCGACAGCAGTGCCGCCCCCTACGTCAGCCCCACTCTCTCGGAAGATGCCACGCCTTTCGTGCGCGAAAAACTGGTTCAACACTAATTCTCATCCTCAATGATTGGCGTGTTCGACTCAGGCTATGGCGGCCTGACCATTCTGCGGCAAATTCGCAAACTCCTCCCTCAGTACGACTACCTCTACCTTGGCGACAACGCACGAGCCCCCTATGGTTCGCGCTCTTTCGATGTGGTCTATCGCTACACCCTTGAAGCCGTCACCGCCCTCTTCGACCGCGGTTGCGAACTCGTCATCTTGGCCTGCAACACCGCTTCGGCCAAAGCCCTCCGCTCCATTCAGCAGAACGACCTCGCCCGCCTCGGCAGCGAGCGCCGCGTGTTGGGCGTCATCCGCCCCACGGTGGAGGTGGTGGGCAGCCTCACCCGCTCCCGCCATGTCGGCATCTTGGCCACGCAGGGCACCATCCGCTCCCGCAGTTACGAACTCGAACTGCACAAGAGCAACCCCGACATTTCGGTCACGGGAGTGGCCTGCCCGATGTGGGTGCCGCTGGTGGAAAACTGCGAGTACGACTCGCCCGGTGCAGACTATTTTGTCAAAAAGCGGCTCGACGAGGTGTTCCGCCTCGATCCCGACATCGACACCCTCGTCTTGGCCTGCACCCACTACCCCCTGCTCATGAACAAAATCGTGAAGTATGCGCCCCCCTCCGTGCGCATCATCCCTCAGGGCGACTATGTGGCGGCTTCGTTGCAAGACTACCTCCGCCGCCATCCCGAAATGGACGTCCGCCTCTCTCGTCGTGGCAACGTGCGCTTCCTCACCACCGAAGATCCGGAAAAGTTTCTCGAAAATGCCGCCATCTTCATGCCCTCCACCGATATTGAGGTGGAGAAAATAACCCTCTAAATCCCACCCACTATGGCAAAAACGAAAGGCACACGCCTCACCAAAAAAGAAATACGCAACCGCCTGCTGCAGATTTTTGAAGACAGCGAAGGCGCGATGCTCAATGTCAAAGACCTCTTCCGCCGCGTGGGGGCGATGAACCACCCCGCCAAGATGCTCACCCTCGAAACGCTGGGCGACTTGGTGCTGGACGACTACCTCACCACCGACCAAAAAGGCAACTACCGCCATGCCGTGCGCGACGTGCAGGTCATTGAGGGCGTGTTCCGCCGCAAAAAGAACGGACACAACGTCTTCGTGCCCGACGATGGCGGCAAAGACATCCTCGTCACCGAACGCAACTCCCACCATGCCCTCGATGGCGACCGCGTGCGGGTGACGATGCTCGCCCGCCGTCGTGGACACACCCGTGAAGCCGAAGTGACCGACATCATTCAGCGCGCCAAAGACACCTTCGTGGGGCGTTTGCAGGTGGAGCGCGGCTACGGATTCTTGCTCACCGAGCGTGCCTTGGCCAGCGACATCTTCATTCCGAAAGACCAACTCAAAGGGGCAAAAGACGGCGACAAAGCGGTGGTGAAAATCACCGAATGGCCGGACAACTCCAAAAGTCCCATCGGCAAGGTGGTCGATGTGCTCGGCGCACAGGGCGACAACGACACCGAGATGCACGCCATTCTCGCCGAATACGGACTCCCCTACCGCTATCCGCAGCACGTGGAGCGGGCGGCCGAAAAACTGGAGCCCGGCATCACCCCCGACGAACTGGCGCGACGCGAAGACTTCCGCGAAGTGCCCACCTTCACCATCGACCCCCACGATGCCAAGGACTTCGACGATGCCCTCTCCCTCCGTTCGCTCGGCAAAGGCCGTTGGGAAGTGGGCGTGCACATTGCCGACGTGAGCCACTATGTCACCGAAGGCGGCACCATCGACCGCGAAGCCGTGGAGCGCGCCACGAGCGTTTATCTCGTCGACCGCACCATACCCATGCTTCCCGAACGCCTGTGCAACTTCATCTGCTCCCTCCGTCAGGACGAGGAAAAACTGGCCTACTCCGCCATCTTCGAGATGAACGACAAGGCCGACATCCTCCACTTCCACGTGGCCAAAACCGTCATTTGCAGCAACCGCCGCTTCACCTATGAAGAGGCGCAAACGATTATCGAACGCAACGGGCAGGCCTCGCCCGACGACCTCGCCACCCCCGGCCATCATCCTGCCATCGACGGCAGTCCTCAGCAGCCCAAAGGCGAATGGGCGCACGAAATCCTCACCCTCGACCGCCTCGCCAAACTCCTGCGGGCAAAGCGTTTCAAACGCGGCTCCATCGGTTTCGACCGCCCCGAAGTGCGCTTTGAAATCGACGAAAAAGGCCGACCCGTTTCCACCTACCTCAAAATTGCCAAAGACGCCAACAAACTCGTCGAAGAGTTCATGCTCCTCGCCAACCGCTCCGTGGCCGAAAAGGTGGCGCTCGTGCCCAAAGGCAAGCAGCCGAAGGTGCTGCCCTACCGCATTCACGACGTGCCCGACCCCGAAAAGATGGAGAAACTCCGCGGTTTCGTGGCCAAATTCGGCTACAAAGTGCGCACCGAAGGCACGAAGACCGATGTGTCGAAATCGCTCAACAAACTCCTCGAGGAAGTGAAGGGCAAGAAGGAGGAAAACGTGGTCGAACTCGTGGCGCTGCGGGCCATGATGAAGGCGCGCTATTCCGTGCACAACATCGGCCACTACGGCCTCATGTTCCAACACTACACCCACTTCACCTCCCCCATCCGTCGCTATCCCGACTTGATGGTGCACCGCCTCCTCGCCCGCTATGCCGAGGGCGGACGCTCCGTGAGTGCTACGAAATATGAAGACCTCTGCGAGCATTGCTCCGAACGCGAACAGATTGCCGCCACTGCCGAGCGCGCCTCCATCAAATACAAGCAAACGGAGTTTATGGGCGAGCGTATCGGGCAGGAGTTCGACGGTGTCATTTCCGGCGTCACGGAGTTTGGCATCTACGTCGAGGACGTCCTCACCAAGTGCGAAGGCATGGTGCCCCTGCGCGACCTTTCGAGCGACTACTACGAGTTTGATGAAGACAACTACCGCCTTGTGGGGCGTCGCACCAAGCGCGTCTACAACCTCGGCGACAAAGTGCGCTTCCGCGTGGAGCGTGCCAATCTCGAACGCCGCCAACTCGACTTCTCCCTCATCGAAGACCCCGACGGCCTTCCCGTAGCGCCACCGCAGCCCGCCAAAGGCAGCGCAGGCAAAGGCCGCGGCAAAACCTCCTCGCCGGCCGACTACGGACGCAAAAAGGCCAATAAGAAAGCGAATAAAAAAGCCGACAAGAAAGCCGCGCGTTCCGCAGGAAAAAAGAAGCGTAAGTAGGTCGCTTCCCGATGAATCTCTTTTGAACTTTCGGTGGGAGGTCTTGCCTCTCCCACCTTTTTCTTATCCTTCACCATGATGTCCGTTTCCCCCTCTCTTTTCCGCTTTTTCAAAACCCTGTTGCTCCCCCTCGTCTTCAGTTTTGCAGCCTGCCGGAGCAACGGACAATCTTCTCACCCTCATCCCTCTTCCTCCATGTCCAACACCACAGCCACCCTCTACTTCGCCGGCGGTTGCTTCTGGGGCACCGAACACTACCTCAAGCAAATCCGCGGCGTCATCAACACCCAAACCGGATATGCCAACGGCAACATCGACCATCCCACCTACGAGCAGGTGTGCACCCGACAAACGGGCTTTGCCGAAGCCGTACGCATCGACTACGATCCCGAACAGCTCCCCCTCACCCTCCTCGTGCAACTCTATTTCCGCAGCATCGACCCCACCGCCCTCAACCGTCAAGGCAACGACATCGGCACGCAATATCGCACCGGCATCTACTACACCGACCCCGCCATACGCCCCATTTTGCAGGCCGAACTCGCCAAACTCGAAGCCCAAATCGGGAAAAAGGTTGTGGTCGAACTCCTCCCGCTGAAAAACTTCTTCGATGCCGAAACCTATCATCAGGACTATCTCGACAAGAACCCCACCGGCTATTGCCACATCCCCCGCTCCCTCTTCGAGTTTGCCAAAACCGCCAACGCCGCCCCGCCCTCGAAAACCTTCGAGCGACCCTCCGATGCCGACCTCAAAACGCGTCTTTCCGACCTCCAATATGCCGTCACCCAGCAGTCCGCCACGGAGCGCCCCTACACCAACGAATATGCCGCGGAGTTTCGCGAGGGCATCTATGTAGACATCACCACCGGCCAACCTCTCTTCCTCTCCACCGACAAGTTTGAGTCGGGCTGCGGCTGGCCGGCCTTCTCCAAACCCATCGACCCCCACCTCTTGGCCGAACACCACGACAGCAGCCACGGAATGGAGCGCACCGAGGTGCGTAGTGCCCGCGGCAACGCCCATTTGGGTCACGTCTTCAACGACGGCCCGAAAGCCTCCGGCGGCCTGCGCTACTGCATCAACAGCGCCTCCCTCCGCTTCGTGCCGAAGGCCGACATGGCGCGCGAAGGCTATGCCGCTTGGCTGCCCTTGCTCGAAACGCCCGCGACGGGGCATTGAATAGCAACAGAGAACGGGGCAGACTTCTTGGATTTTTCTAACCTCTGGTAAAAAAGCGCAAAACATTTGCCGCTGTCCCTCGAAAGAGGTATTTTTGCCCCTATGAAACAGATTTGCCTTCTTTTCCTCCTCTTCGCCGCAAGTCTCGTCCCGATGCGGGCACAGACCGATGCGCCCCAAAGCGATGCGCGACCCGAAGCCGCCGACAGCCTGGCAGCCCCGCCCGCGATGCGGCCGCTCACCTCCACCCTCTGGCCCTCGGCCTGGTGGGGCAGCACGCCCCTCCACACGGGGCTCAATGTCGGGGTGGGGCTCGGAGTGGGTGCCGCCTTCGGCAAAAACGCCCCCTCGGGAGCAGGCTTCATGCAAAACCTCTCGCTCCACTACGTCCGCCCCCTCTCTCGACGCTTCGACCTCTCCCTCGGGCTCTACGGGCAAAACCAAAGTTGGGGCAGCTACACCGACCGCACGGTGGGCGTTTCGGCCATGGTGCGCTATCAAGCCACTGAGCGCCTCAACCTCTATGCCTACGGCGCGCGCACCCTCGTGGCTGCCCGCTCTGCCGAACGGATGTTTCCGGCCAACAGCCTGCTGCACAACCACTTCGCAGGCCCCTTCTCGCCCTTCTTCCGCACGCCCGACACCCTCCTCGGTGCCGCAGCCCAATTCAAGATCGGCGAAAAGGCCGCCATCACCCTCTCCTTCGACTGGCAGCAGTACGACCGCCCGTGGTAAATGCACCTCAGCCCCCTCTTTCGACTCAAATTCAGCCATTTGCAACGAATTTTCATCCAAAAGTTTGGCGCCACCACAAGAAAGTCGTACCTTTGCAGCCGATTTTAGAGTCCGTCGGGGCTGAACAAGCGAGCGTAAGGCCTACGCCCCGCCTCCCGGAAAAACCCGTTTATACATCAACCTCAAATGTACGCAATCGTAGAGATTAACGGTCAGCAGTTTAAGGTGGAACAAGGACAGAAGCTCTTTGTCAACCACATCCAGAACGCCGAAAACGGCCAAACTGTTGAATTTGACAAGGTGTTGCTCGTCGACAAAGACGGTGCCATCACCGTAGGCGCTCCCACCATCAAGGGCGCAAAAGTAGTTTGTGAAGTCCTCGATCACCTCGTGAAGGGCGACAAAGTCCTCATCTTCCACAAGAAGCGTCGTAAGGGCTACCGCAAGCTCAATGGCTATCGCCACCAGTTCACTCAAGTTTCCGTCAAGGAAGTAATTGCTTAACCCCTAAAAACAGAAGACAATGGCACATAAAAAAGGTGTAGGTAGTTCTAAGAACGGCCGCGAATCGGCTTCACAACGTCTGGGTGTTAAGATCTGGGGTGGCCAAACTTGCATCGCCGGCAACATCATCGTTCGCCAGCGCGGCACGGTCCACTATCCCGGCAAAAACGTAGGTATGGGCAGCGACCACACGCTCTTCGCCCTCACCGACGGTGTGGTGATGTTCAAGCGCGGTCAGCGCGACCGCAGCGTTGTTTCGGTTGAGCCCCAGGCCTAACCCTCCACACACGCCCCGACCCGTTCGGAACAACAAAGACAACTCGCTTTCCCACGTTGTGGGAGAGCGAGTTTTTTTGTGTGCCTGTGTCCCTGCCCATCCGCATCCCTCCCCCTCACTCCTCCGTCTTGGCGAGGCGCTTTTTGGGCGTGATGCCCAGTTCGCGAAGTTTCTCCACCTGGCTCATCACGTTGCCGCGGCCGTTGTAGAGCTGGCTGCGGGCTTTGGTGAAGGCTTCGCTCAGACCGTGGATTTTCTTTTCCACCTCGTCAAACGTGTCGGCAAAGGTCGCCACCTTGTCGTAGAGCAAGCCTGCCCGCTGCACAATCTGCTCCACGTTGCGCGTTTGGCGGTCGTACTGCCAAAGGTTGTAGGCCAGTTTGAGCGCCATGAGCAGGTTGCTGGGCGAGATGATCACCACATGGCGTTGGTAGGCATATTGGCTGAGGGTGGCGTCGGCCTGCATGGCGGCCACATAACTGCTCTCGTTCGGCACGAACATCAGGACGAACCCGATGGCACCGTCCACCAGTCGGCTGTAATCCTTCGCCGCCAGTTCGTCGACATGCCGCCGCACGCTCGCCACGTGTTCTTTCAGCAGACGCGTCCGTTCGGCCTCTTGGTTTTCGGGCGTGGCCATGGCGGCGGTGTAGGCCGTAATCGACACTTTTGAATCGATCACGATGCTGCGTCCTTCGGGAAAGCGCACCACGACATCCGGCCGCAAATCCCGACCCGCTTCGTCCTTCACGTTCTCCTGCACGAAATACTCCTCCCCGCGTCGCAAACCGCAGTTTTCGAGCATCGTGGCCAACACCATTTCGCCCCAGTCGCCCTGCACCTTGCTGTCGCCTTTGAGGGCTTGGGTGAGTTGGGCGGCGTCGGTGCCGATGCGCTCCGTTTGTTCGCGGAGTTGCGCCACGGCCTGCTGCTGTTGTTGTTGAAAGAGTTGGAGCGTGCTTTCAAAGGTCGAAGCCATCTGCTGCCGACTCGCCGCACTGAGTTTGCCGCTCTCCTCGACCGTCCGGCGGAAGTCGGCAAACTGCTCCTTGATGGGGCGGAGGAGGGTGTCCATCTGGGTGCGGTTGGCCGTTTGCAGATCGGCCTGCTGGGCTTGGAGTTGCTGAAGCGCGGCTTTTTGCAAGGCCTCGCTCTGGGTGCGCCATTGTTCCTGCCAGCGTGCCTCGTCGGCCGCCCGCATTTCGCGCGCCCGCTCCTCCGATTGCGCCAAGAGTTGGCGGGTGCGTTCCTGCTCCTGTGCCAACTGCCGCTCGGCATTGTGTGCGGCGGCCGCGGCGGCGGTGCGCTGCTGTTCCACCTGCGCCGCGAGGTGGTCGCGTTCGGCGGTGAGGGTGGCGCGCTCCGCGGCGTGCCGTGCCTCCGTTTGCGCGTGCAGGCTCTGTTGCCGACTTCGGCCGAGCCACCAACCGACGACTGCGCCCACGGCGAGGGCTGCAAAAAGATAAAGGACGATTTCCATAAAAAAGGTGGGGTTGAAATCTAAGAAGATGAGGACGAAAACCGCGCCGTGTCGGTCGAGGACTTTTCCCTGCAGCACGGGCTTCGGCACTTGTTTGCACAAAGTTACTATTTTCTTCGTGAAAAACGATTGGAAGACAAGAAATTTACCCCTTATCAACAATAAAATTAGACTTTGCTTGGAGTAACGTCCGTAAAAGTGTACCTTTGTATCCAATGGGTTCAACAATAGAAGAATGTATATCAACAGATGAAGGTGATAAATAGAATTAAGGCTGTGCTGGCAGAAAAACAAGTGTCTGGCAAATGGCTGGCTGCTCAAATGGGGCATACAGAGAACACTGTGTCGCGCTGGTGCGCCAATAAAGTGCAGCCATCTCTCGAAAATCTTGTCAAGGTTGCCGAAGTTTTGGAAGTCGATATACGTGATTTAGTTAGATCCTCGCAAGAGTAATGCTGTAATCCCCCTTTTTATAAGTTTTCTCTAATAGTAAACTTCTCATAATAGAATACTATGTGAAGGTAATACAGTCAAGAATTATGAGCAAAAAAGATTTGACCGAAGAAGATATAAAATTGCGTTTCATAACACCGGCCATTCATAATGCGGGATGGAGGAGCGATCATATCCGAATGGAGTATTACTTTACTGATGGTAGGGTGATATTTCAAGGTAATGTGCATGCACGTCAAACTGGTAAGAAGGCAGACTATCTCTTATTTCATACTGCTAATAAGCCCATTGCTATTGTAGAAGCCAAAGATAACTGCAAGCCCCTTGGAGGAGGTATGCAACAGGCGATGGAATACGCTCAGATTCTTGATATTCCTTTTGCGTACAGTTCTAACGGTGATGGATTCTTAGAGCATGATTTTTTGACTGGGAAAGAAACCGAGCTTTCGCTGGAACAATTTCCAACACCTGAGGATTTGTATCAACGGCTTATCAAAGCCAAACATTTGAAAAATGAGGCATTGAAAATTGTAGAGCAACCGTTCTATTCAGACTCATATACTTATGAGCCTCGCTACTATCAGCGCATTGCTATAGAGCGCACCGTTGAAGCTATTGCTAAAGGTAAAGACAGAGTGCTGATAGTTATGGCTACGGGTACAGGCAAAACCATCACCGCTTTTCAAATCATTCATCGTCTGAAAGCTTCTGGCGCAAAGAAAAAGATATTATACCTTGCAGACCGAAACATTCTGATAGACCAAACGATGGTGCAGGACTTCAAACCTTTTAAAAAGGTTATGACCAAAATACAAGGTGCTGCCATCGACTCTGCCTATGAAGTTCATATGGCTTTATATCATCAACTTGTTTCTTATGAAGAAGGCGTGGAAGATCCTTTCAGACAAGTGCAGCCTACTTTCTTTGATCTTATCATTGTTGACGAGTGCCACCGTGGTAGTGCTAAGGATGATAGTGCATGGCGCAAGGTGCTTGAGTATTTCAATACGGCAACCCAAATCGGTATGACTGCTACACCAAAGGCCGAGAATGGAGCCAATAATCTCGATTATTTTGGGGAGCCCATCTATACCTATTCACTCTTACAGGGAATACAAGATGGTTTTCTTGCTCCTTACCGAGTAACGAATTCTTATATAAGCATAGACCTCCAGGGGTTCAAACCAAACGATGACGAGAAAGACCTGTTAGGCAGGGATATTGTGCAACGTTTGTATGAGCGTAAGGATATAGGCAGGGATATCGCCTTCACCAAACGAAGGGAGATTGTTGCCAAGCGCATTACAAAGATGTTGAAACAAATAGGCAGAATGACCAAAACTATCGTATTCTGTACGGATATAGAAGAAGCAGAAGCAATGAGAAGTTTGTTGGTCAATCAGAATGCAGACCTTTGCAAGAAAGATGCGCGTTACGTTATGCGCATAACGGGTGATGACAAAGTGGGCAAGAAACAGTTGGACAACTTCATTGATGTTGACCAACCTTACCCTACAATCGTTACAACATCTGAATTGCTTGCTACTGGTGTGGATTGCAAGACTTGTGGACTTATTGTTATTGATAAGGAAATTGGCTCTATGACGGAGTTCAAACAAATCATTGGGCGTGGTACACGTCTGAGAACCGATAAAGGGAAGTGGCATTTGGAAATATTGGATTTTCGCAATGCTACCGCTAAATTCAAAGACCCGAAATTTGATGGCGACCCTGAACCACCACAAGGAAAAAGTGGAAAATCCTATACTACACGGGAAAAAAAATCGTATGTTGTCACTGAACCTCACGTTAAATATATCGTTGAGGGTGAGCGAATAGCCATAACTACAGAAATTGTGAGTGTTCTTGGCGAAGACGGAAAAACCATGCGTACAGAAAGTATTACCGACTTTACGCGCAAACAGATTCGGAAACGCTATGCCACCTTAAACGATTTTGTGAAGAATTGGACAGAAGCGGAAAGGAAGAAAGTAATCGTTGAAGAACTGAAGGACTATAGCGTTCTTGTTGATGCAGTCAGAGAAAAGAATCCCGCCTTGGCACATGCTGATATCTTTGATGTGATATGCCATGTGGCGTTTGATCAACCTCCGGTGACACGACGTGAAAGGGCAAACAATGTCAAGAAACGGAATTACTTTGCCAAATATGAAGGCAAGGCACGAGAAGTCTTAGAGGCGCTTCTCGATAAATATGCGGATTATGGCATTTTGAACCTTGAAGATTCTGATATTCTCGACACCGCTCCGTTTAACAAGATAGGTAAACCACAGAAGATTGTGAAACTATTTGGAGGGATAGATAAATTTGAACAGGCATTAAAAGACCTTGAAAACGAAATATATAAGACGGCATAAAAAATGGCAGTAAATAATATAGTAAAGCGCCTGCAAAAGATTATGCGCCAAGATGCGGGTATCAATGGCGATGCACAGCGTATTGAGCAGATGACATGGATGTT
>RBWB01583630.1_pt1 | contig 11506 bp, 9 predicted proteins | sample 2014201 | NCBI WGS metagenome assembly RBWB01 (sample SAMN10133834, study PRJNA383868) | Human oral metagenome, whole genome shotgun sequencing project. | isolation source: supragingival plaque isolated from 88 juvenile twins | host: Homo sapiens | place: Australia
GGCCACCATGAGCCGGCGGGCCTCCTCCGAGGCGGGGTCGGAGTCCGCGCTCAGATGGACGGTCGCGGTCCCGGCCTCGACGACGACGCCCCGGCCGGCCCGCTCGGCATTGCGTGGGATGAGGATGGAGGTTCCGCCTGACAACCAGTCGGAGGGCCCGCCCAGCAGCCCTGAGACGAGGGAGTCGGCCTGCGAGCTGCGCGGATACCACCTCAGCTCGGAGACGAACCTGGCCCGGTCCTGGGACAGGAAGGCCAGGGCACTGACCGCGAAGTTCTGCATGAGCCGGGAGAAGGGCAGCAGGATGCCATGAGGCAGACCGACAATGCGCCACTGACCGGTGGAGTTGGTGGCCAGGGAGAACTCTCCGACGTAGCTGGCCCCCTCCTGGGCCGGAGTGAAGACGCCCCGGGAGTCCAGGACGCCCACCTGCCCGGAGGTCACCGTGAAGGATCCGTCCGCGGCCACTGAGACCTGCGGTTCAGTCGATCCGCTATAGGCGCTCACCGTCTCCAGGGGCTTCCACTGCGCGGCGGTGCGTTCGGTGAGGAACTGCTTGGCAGTGGCGAAGTCGTCGGAGAACCCGGCGATCGCAGCCCGCAGGAAACCATTGACCACGTCCTCGGCGGAATCGGCCTCCCCCGGTCCGGGTGCGGTCTCAATGAGCGCGTTAGTGTCGGAGGCGGCCACGCCGGAACGTTTCACCCCGCTGGAGGTCGGCAACGCCGTGCATCCGCCCAGCACTCCCGCTGCGGTGAGCCACAGCAGGCCCAGCGCACCGCGACGCGTCAGCCGACACCCGGTGTGCAGTGGACACTCGTGTCGATCGACTTGTCGGTTCACGTGTGAGCTCATCGGCGCCTGCCCTCCTCGTCGCCCTCTTCGGGTGTGCGAGTGACCGGCTCCTGACCGGGCAGGACGACGACGACACGCCCGACGTCCTCGGTAACGGCGTCGTGGGTCTCACCGGCCAGGGGAATGTCACCCAGGACGACGCTCTGGCGCGCCCGACGAGTAGCCGGAGCGGGCCCCAACGGCCCGACCGGGGAGAATGACGACTCCTCGTCAGCCAGGATCCCGGCGCGGGCCACCGCCGGCGCGTCCTGAGGGACGAGTTCGAGAGGACCGGGACCGGCCAGCCGGCCCGGGCCGCCGTCGGAACCCTGAGTGCGGGGCAGGACCAGGAGGAAGGAGGCGCCGTCAGCCGGCCACCCCCAGGCCGATAGACGGCCGCCGTGCAGACGGGCGTCCTCCATGGCGATGGACAGGCCCAGGCCGGTGCCTCCCAGGCTGCGCTTGCGCGAGGGGTCGGCGCGGTAGAAGCGGTCGAAGACCTTGGCGACGACGTCGGGGCTCATTCCGATCCCGTGGTCGCGCACCCGCACCGCGACCGCGTCGTCGTCCACGGCGACGGTGACGTCCAGCGGTTTGCCCTCGCCGTGCTCGAGCGCGTTGACCACGAGGTTGCGGATGATGCGCTCGACCCTGGTGACGTCGATCTCCGCGGTGGCCGGCTCCTCGGGGAGATGGAGGCGCAGCTCGGTGCCGGTGGCGTCGAAGTGGAACTGGGTGGTCTCGACGACGGTGTCGACCACCTGGGCGAGGTCGACCTCCTCCAGGCGCAGCTTGACGTTGCCCGAGTCGATGCGGGAGATGTCCAGCAGGTCGGTGAGCATGGTCTCGAAGCGGTCGACCGAGCTGGACAGGACCTGGATGCTGCGCAGGGCGAAGGGGTCGGAGATCTCCTCGCGCGCGTCCTGAATCTGTTCGGTGGCCAGGCGGATGGAGGCCAGCGGGGTGCGCAGCTCGTGGGAGACGTCGGAGACGAAGAGCCGCTGCACCTTGGACAGGGACTCCAACCGCTCGATCTGGTCCTCCAACGAGGTCGCCATATGGTTGAAGGATCTGGCCAGGGTGGAGATCTCATCCTCCCCCTCGATGCTCAGCCGCTCGGCCAGCAACCCGGAGGCCAGACGCTCGGCGGCCCGGGCGGTGTGCCGCACAGGACTGAGCACCCAGCGGGTGAAGGCCCACACCACGACGATGAGGATGGCCAGAAAGCCCAGGCCGCCGATGGTGATGTTGCGCGAGGCCAGGGAGACGATGCGCTGCTCCCCGGCCAGGCTGTAGACGAGGTAGAGATCGTACTCGCCGGCCAGCGGCAGACTCACCCGGGTGCCGACGATGAGACCCGGGTCAGTGCCTCCCTCATCATTGGGCACGGCCACCGACTGCCAGTACTGCGAGCGCGCCCCGCCCTCGTCGAGGGCCTGCGACATCTCGTCGGTGATGAGGGAGCGCAGACGGGTGTCGGTCTCCAGGTCGTTGACGACCGTCGTCGAGGTCTCCTGCTCATTGCGCAGCATGAGAACACCCACCCCTCCCGAGGAGGAGATCGAGTTCTTGGCGTTGTTGACCTGCTGCTCCGCAGTCGCGGAGACCTCATCGACGGTCACGGCGGTGGTCGAGTCGAACTCGGCCTGGGCAACGCTGGCACGCAGCGCGGCGTCGGCGAGTATGACGTCTCGCTGATCGGCGAATACCTCCGACCGGATCCTGTCGGTCACGAAGGTCAGCAGCAGCGCGATGAGAAGCAGGCCGATGACGGTGGCGGTACACACCATGCGCACCTCAAGACTGCGGCGCAGCAGCCCCGGCAAGGGCAGACGCCGAACGAGCCGTTCCTCCGCAGTGCCCACCGATGATCCCATCGACGTGCCCACTGAATTACGCATCGGGTTCATTGTAGGGCGCCCGATGCGCCGTCGCTCACGCGGATTCGCCGACCCTGTAGCCGACACCGCGCACCGTCACCACGATCGAGGGACGCTCGGGGTCCTTCTCGATCTTGGCCCGCAGGCGCTGAACGTGAACATTGACCAGTCGGGTGTCGGCCGGGTGCTGGTAGCCCCACACCTGGCTGAGGAGCTCCTCACGGGTGAAGACCTTCCACGGCGAGCGGGCCAGGGTCACCAGCAGCTCGAACTCCAGCGGCGTCAGGGAGATGACCGACTCGCCGCGCTTGACCTGGTGACCGGCGACGTCGATGTCGAGGTCCCCGGCACGCACGTGCTCGGCCGCACCGGGGTTGGTGCGACGCAGACGGGTGGAGACGCGGGCCAGCAGCTCCTTGGACTTGAAGGGCTTGGTCACGTAGTCGTCCGCACCGGCCTCAAGACCGGCGACGACGTCCTGGGTGTCGGTGCGCGCGGTCAGCATGATGATCGGCACGTCGGACTCGGAGCGGATGAGCCGGCAGATCTCGACGCCGTCGAGCCCCGGAAGCATGAGGTCGAGCAGGACCAGATCGGGGTTGACCTCGTGGAAGGCGTCCAGGGCCTTGGCCCCGTCATGACAAAGGGTGGGCGTGTAGCTCTCCGACTCCAGCATGATGCCGATCATCTCGGCCAGGGATGCATCGTCGTCGACGACCAGAATGCGCGTGCTCATAGCCCGTATCTTGGCATGAGCCCCATGTCCCAAGGGACATCTGGGCCACCGAGACGACGTTCACAATTTCTTCAGGAATTTAAGAGATTCCCTTCAGTTCCGGGAAAAAAGTAACGCAAGCGCACACACGAGCCGGGAATATTGCGTCCAAACCGTGACCTTCGTAGCGCCGCCCGGACGCCCTCACAAGGCGGCCGATGACCCTGCGCCGAGATTTCCTCCTCCAGGGGGAGAGCGCAGCAACGGGAAGGCGTGACAGCATGGGAGCATGAGCACCGACCCCCACCCCGACGGCCTCAATCCGGGCGGAGACCCGAGCCGCGAGGCTCCTGCCGCCTCAGGAAACGGTTTCGTTGGAGGCGACCAGGACGGATGGCAGGCCCCCGACGCCGGAGCGTTCACAGGCACCTCTCCCTTCCCCTACCCGTCACAGGGCTCGCCACAGGGATCCCCGTACCCCGGCTACGGCAACTACCAGACGCCTCCGGTCGGTCAGCCCGGCCCACCTCCCGGCTACCCTCCCAACACCCCTGGCGGCCAGCCGGGTTACGGGGCGTACGGCGGCCAGGGTCCTGCCGGCACCGGCTATCCTCCTCCCGGTGGCCCAGCAGGCCCAGGCGCCTACGGAGCCCCGGGATACGGGGGCTACGCGTCGGTCCTGGCGCCCAAGCCGTCAATCATCCCGCTGCGGCCGCTGTCCATCGGGGAGATCCTCGGAGGCTCCTTCGAGTCCCTGCGCGCCAATCCCAAGGCGATGTTCATCCCCTCGCTGGTAGTGATGACGATCCTCGGCATCATCTCTGCCTTGGGTACCACCTACTTCTTCGACCGGCTTGGCGCTTCCTCGCCCTTCTCCTCCTCCACCAGCCAACCCGACACGACCGACCTGGAGAAGCAGTGGTCGTCCTTGTTCGGCCTCTACGCCCAGTCCGGTGTCAACAGCATCTTGACGATGTTCGCCTCCTCGATTCTCACCGGTCTGCTCATCGTGACCGTCTCACGCACCATCCTGGGTCGCAAGGCATCCCTGAGCGACGTGTGGCAGCGGACCAAGCCGCGCGTGTGGGCACTCATCGGCCAGGCAGTCATCATCCAGCTCATCTTCATTGCCGTCTTGGCGGCAGCCATCGGGGTCTTCCTCGCCCTCTTCCTCGGTCTCCGCATCCCCGACCTCGTCGATAGCGCCTCTCCCGACGACGCTGTAGGAACCATCCTTCTGACGATCCTGGGGCTCCTCGTTCTCGTGGCGCTTGTCGGCCTGGGGATGTTCGCCCTGTACTGCAAGCTGAGCCTGGCCCCGGCGGCACTCATTCTGGAGAACGTCGGTGTCTTCGAGGGGATCTCTCGCTCGTGGGCCCTGACCCGCGGCTACTTCTGGAGGGTCGTGGGGATTCAGATCCTTTCCTTACTCATCATGAGCCTCGCTAGCGCGATAGTGACAACTCCGATAAGCATGCTGTCCGCCGGGGTGTTCGCCGCTGCGGCACCGAGTGCTCGGATCCTCGCCCTGGGTGTGTCGGTTCTGCTCGGCAACATCGTCACCGCCGCCACGCTTCCCTTCGACTCCGCTGTCAACGCCCTCATCTACACCGACCTGCGGATGCGCTCCGAGGGCCTGGACGTGGAGCTGCGGCGCGCCGCCGGAGTGTGAGCCGCCTGTGGTCAGCCTCAGTACGATCAGTCTCAAGGCCCCCGCGACCCCCGACGCCGATGAGGCCCGGCGAGCCGCGAAGAAAGAGCTCTCCCGTCAGATCTACCACGAGAAGCCCGACCTGTGGGACCGGATCTGGAGATGGATCCTGGATCATATCGACACCGGTAGCATGGTCCCCGGGGTCCCCTCCTGGGTATCGACGGTCATCGTCGTCATCGTCATCGCCGTCGGCATCGCACTGCTGATCCTCCTGCTGACCAGGATCTCCTCAGCGCGTCGGGTCGTGAAGCCGTCGCTGTCGGTGCTCACCGACGACCGCGACGCCGTTACCCTGACCCGGGCGGCGGATGAGGCGGCCGCACAAGCCGACTTCGCCACCGCCGTCGTCGAACGCTTCCGCGCCATCATCCGTTCCCTCGATGAACGCGGAATCATCGACGAGTACCCGGGTATGACAGCCCTGGAGGCCGCAACCCTGACGCATCAGGCCCTCGGCGAGCACCAGGTCGTGCCCCCACTGTACGATGCGGCGCACCTGTTCGACGCCGTTCTCTATGGTCACGTGGTCTCGACCCAGTCCCAGGACGAGCAGATGCGAGCACTGGCCGACCAGGTTGCCAGGACGACGCTGCCCGCCAAGCATCACCAGCCCCTCGTCACGACCTCGGCCACGGCCCCAGGGGCACCGGCATGAGCACACCCACGAACACGTCTGCGCAGACATCGCACTCTTCACAGGACCCCTCCCAGACGGATACCACCGGTGACCAGGTGACGAATCCGCGTTGGTCACAAAGGTGGCGCCGGTGGCGCCCGGTCGCCATCGCCCTGGCCCTCATGCTCATCCCCACCCTCATCGCTCTGTGGACCACGCCCGTCACCTCCGACACTCCGCTGGCTATCGACAATCCCAAGGGCTCAGGGACGATGGCCGCTGCCGAGCTGCTGCGCCAGGAGGGCATCTCCGTGAGCCAGGCGGGCAACGTCTCCGAGGCGCTGGATGCGAGTCGGAGCGGAGCCACCATTGCCGTGGTCAACGCCGACCATCTCAGCCAGGAGGACAAGCAGGCCCTGGCCCGTGCGGGCGGGGACGTCGTCGTCGTTGGCGCCAAAGGCGGCAGCGACGCACTGACGGGGCTGACGGACATGACCGCCAAGGGCTCCGCATCTCCTGAGTCCACGAGCCTGACCGCGCAGTGTGCCGACGCCGATGCCCAAGCCGCTCAGAGCCTGGCCGGAGTGCACGCCTCGGTGTCGCTCGAGGGCGACGACGACGCCATCGGTTGCTTCCCCGTGGGCGAGGACCGTTACGCCTATGCCAGCGACACTCTGACCAGCGGCGCCACGCTGCGCGTTCTGCCCGACGCCGCGCCAGTCACCAACGCGCACCTGACTCAGGAGGGCCATGCGGCCCTGGCCGTGCGCGCGCTGGGCCACCACGACCGTGTCCTGTGGCTGGACGGACAGCACCTTGAGACCCCCACCGTGTGGAACTCCCCGACCACGCCCGTCTGGCTACCGGTCCTCATCCTCCAGCTCGTCGTCATGGCCGGCGCCCTGGCCATCGTCCAGGGCCGTCGCTTCGGCCGCATTATGAGTGAGGACCTGCCCGTCGTCGTGCGCTCCACCGAGACCACCGTTGCGCGCGGGCGCCTGTACCGCCAGGGCTCGGACCGCCCCCGGGCGGCCGAGGCCCTGCGCTCGGGAACCGCACTGCGTCTAGGGGCAGCCCTGGGTCTGCCTCCCGGGGCCTCGCGCGGCGACGTGATAGCCGCTGTCGCCCAGGCCTCCGGCATTGTCCCGGCCACGGTGGACGCCCTTCTCTACGGTCCGCCGCCGAGCAGTGACCGGGCCCTGGCCACCCTGGCCGTTCAGCTTGACCAACTCGAGAGCGAGGTTCACTCCGCATGAGCACGGACAGCACCGATCCCATCCACGACCCGAGCGCCGTCGGCCCGGGCAATGGTGATCCCCACCCGCCATCCGCCCAGCAGGCACCGAGCACCCCGGGGACCAGTGGCATCGCCCAGCCGACCGCCCAGACGGACGCGGGCAACGACCCGCGCCGGCGACTGGTGGCCGTGCGCAGCGAGGTGAGCAAGGCCGTCGTCGGTCAGGAGGCCGCAGTCACCGGACTGGTCATCGCCCTGCTCGCCGGTGGGCACGTCCTGCTCGAGGGGGTCCCCGGAGTCGCCAAGACCCTGCTGGTGCGATCGCTGGCCACCGCCCTGGACGTGGAGACCAAGCGCATCCAGTTCACACCCGACCTCATGCCCGGTGACGTCACCGGCTCTCTCATCTACGACTCCCGCAGCGCGCAGTTCTCCTTCCGCGCCGGACCGGTCTTCACCAACCTGCTCCTGGCCGACGAGATCAACCGTACCCCTCCCAAGACGCAGTCGGCCCTGCTGGAGGCCATGGAGGAGCGCCAGGTCTCGGTTGACGGTGAGCCCCGCGCACTGCCCGATCCCTTCATGGTGATCGCCACCCAGAACCCGGTGGAGTACGAGGGGACCTACCCGCTGCCGGAGGCCCAGCTGGACCGCTTCCTGCTCAAGCTGGTACTGCCCCTGCCCGAGCGGGCTCAGGAGATCGAGGTTCTCTCCCGGCACGCCTCGGGCTTCGATCCACGAAACCTGCTCTCGGCGGGACTACAGGCGGTGGCCGGAGCCCAGGACCTGGCCCTGGCGCGCACCCAGGTGAGCACCGTCGGAGTCACCCCGGAGGTCCTGGCCTACGCGGTCGACCTCGTACGTGCCACCCGCTCCATGCCTTCGGTGTCCCTGGGGGTCTCGCCCCGTGGCGCCACCGCGCTCCTGGCCGCATCACGGGCCTGGGCATGGCTGGCCGGGAGGTCCTTCGTGACCCCCGACGACATCAAGGCCCTGGCCCTGCCGACGCTGCGCCACCGCATCCAGCTGCGCGCAGAGGCCGAGATGGAGGGCATCACCGCTCAGTCCGTCATCGAGTCCGTGCTCAGGAGCGTGCCGGTACCGCGCTGAGGCCCCGGCCTGCGACACCACAGAACACGTAACCGATCATCTGACCGACTCACGACAGGAGTGGCATGTTCCTGACGATGCGCGCCGTGTGGGCGCTGCTCCCGGGGATCGTCCTGGCCTTCATCGCGCCGCGCCCGGCAGCCGTGCTGGCCTGGGCCGGCGTGGTCCTGGTCCTCGTCGTGATCGACGTCGTCTACGCGCCCTCACCCCGCCTGCTGAGGGCCTCGCGGGCAGTGGGCCACGGAGTGCGGCTGGGTGAGTCGATCACCTCGACACTGACGCTGGCCAACACCGGCCGGCGCACAGTCCGGCTCCTGTTGCGTGATGCCTGGCCCCCGAGCGCTGGAGCGGCCCACGAGCGCGGGAGCATGACCATCCCGCCGGCTCAGCGGCGCCGTCATTCCACAGTGCTGACGCCTCAACGCCGGGGAGAGCGCAACGCGGGTCCGCTGACCGTCAGGGTGATGGGCCCTCTGGGCATCGCGGGGCGGCAGGCCTCCCTCGACGTTCCGGCCACCGTCCGGGTCCTGCCGGCCTTCCGCTCTCGCCGTCATCTGCCCTCGCGTCTGGCCCGGCTGCGGGAGATGGACGGGCGCAGCGCGGTCATGGTGCGCGGCGAGGGAACCGAGTTCGACTCCCTGCGCGAGTACGTCGTCGGCGATGACGTACGATCCATCGACTGGCGTTCCACCGCGCGCCGGGGCGAGGTCCTGGTGCGTACCTGGCGTCCCGAGCGTGACCGGCGCGTCCTCATCGTCATCGACTCGGGACGGTTGTCTGCGGCTCGACTGGGCGACGCCCCCCGTCTCGACGCCCAGATCGAGGCGACCCTGCTGCTGGCCGCCCTGGCCTCACGCGCTGGAGACCGGGTCGATGTCCTGGCCATGGACGACGCGATGCGCGCCCAGGTGCGGGGCAGTAGCGGACCGGTGCTCATGACGGCACTGGCTGAGCACCTGACGGATGTGGAGCCGCGTCTGACCGAGCTCGACTGGCCCCTCCTGGCCTCCCGGGTGCGCACGTCCCTCTCGCAGCGTGCCCTGGTGGTCGTCATCTCCGCTCTGGACGGCAGTGGAGGAGATGCGCCGATGCTCCGAACACTGACGTCGCTGGCCCATGACCACACGGTCGTTCTCGCCTCAGCCCTGGACCCGGAGCTGGAGGATCTGCGGGCCGCGCGCGATGACGCCGACTCCGTGTACGTGGCCGCATCCGCGGAGAAGGACCTCGTGGAGCTCGACGCCGTGCGCCGCCGCCTGCGCCGCGGCGGAGTCGAGGTCGTTGAGGCCCCGGACCAGGGAATCGCCCCGGCTCTGGCCGACTGCTACCTGGACCTCAAGGCAGCGGGGCGGCTGTGATGCTGGGACACCCTCCTGCGGCGCACCGGTCAGCCGACCTCTGGCTGGACGTAACCGGCCTCATCCTCCTCGAGGTCTCCCGTAGCTCCTGCCTGGACGGCGGAGCGTCCCAGGATCAGGGTGTAGGCCCACAACAGTGCCAAGGCACCGGCTCCGATGGTGATCTTGACCGGCCAGGGAATGGGAGCCGGGGTCACGAAGGCCTCGATGAAACCGGCGACGGCCAGGGCGGCGGTCAGGGCGACAGCGACCGTGATGAGGGCGCGGCCCTCCGTTGCCAGCGCCGCCGAGCGGCTGCGAGGCCCGGGGACCAGCATGGTCCAGAACAGCTTGAGGCCGGCAGCACCAGCGATGAAGATGCAGGTCAGCTCCAGCAGCCCATGAGGCGAGATGAGCGAGAAGAACACCCCGAGCATGTCGTGGTCGGCCATGATCGCCCCGGCCCGCCCGACGGCGACGGCGTTGGCATAGAGCATGTAGAGCGGCAGAATCCCCGTGATTCCACTGGCTACGCAGATCGCCGCGATCCGGGCATTGTTGGTCCATACCTGGGCGGCGAAGTCAGGGGCGGAGTAAGTGGAGTAGTAGGACTCGAAGGCCTCATGAGCGTACTCGTCCAGCTTCTCGGGACTCCCCAGTGCGGCCATGGCCTCCGGGCTGTGCAGGGTCCACACCCCCACCACGAGCGCCAGAGCGATCTCAGCAATCATGATCCCGCAAGTCCACCAACGGATCCGGTAGAGAGCCGCCGGCACGGACTCAAGCACGAACCGACGCACCGCATGAGTCCGAACCTCACGGGTCCCGGTCAGACGGCCGCGGGCCGTCGCCACTCGGGAGGACAGCTCGGCGATCATCTGCGGATCCGGCGCCGCCGAGCGCACCCGCGACAGGTGACGGGCGCAGGTGCGGTAGAGAGCCACGAGCTCGTCGGTCTCAGCGCCGCTGAGGTGACGACGCGACACAAGGACGTCGAGGCGTTCCCACTGATCACGGTGCGCTGCAACGAAGGCATCAAGATCCACGCAAGGAGTCTGTCATGGTGACCGAGTCGTCCACATCCTCCGAGCGGATGATCGAGCGCGAGCTCATGGTCACCGGTGAGGCCGTCGCCCTGGAGGTCATCCCGGCAACAGCCGTCAACCGCATGATGTCGGGGATCATCGACTACACCACCTACTCGCTGGGCGGTCTGCTGTCCGTCCTCGCGTTGATGGCCCTGATCCTGGGCACCGGCCCCGAGTCGGCGCTGGCCGAGCACCTCGCTCTGTACAGAGTCCTCGTCTCCCTGATCGTGCTGGCCTGGATGGTCGTCATCCCCCTGCTCGTCGAGCTGCTCAGTAGAGGTCGGAGCCTGGGCCGTATGGTGACCGGGACCCGAGTGGTGCGCGACGACGGCGGCACCGTGAGGTTTCGCCACTGCCTGGTGCGCGCGCTGCTCGCCATCGTCGAGATCTGGGCGACCTGGGCCGTACCGGCGCTGTGCGCCAGTATCGTCACCAAACGGGGCAAGCGGTTCGGAGACATGCTGGCCGGCACCTACGTGGTTCGTGACCGGAATCGCTCGTCCGCTACTCCGCCCCTGCTCATGCCCCCCGAGCTGACGCAGTGGGCGGCGGGAACGGACCTGCGCGCTCTACCGGGGGAGCTGAGTCTGACGGCCCGGACCTTCCTGCAGCGGGCCTCAGTCCTGACGCCCGCCTCCCGCCACCGTCTGGGGATGGAGCTGGCATCCCAGGTCCAGGGCTACGTCTCTCCCCCGCCTCCTGCGGGCACGCACCCTGAGCGGTTCCTCGCCGCGGTGCTCACCGAGCGGCGTAACCGCGAGCTGGTGCTGGAGAGCCGTGACCGCCGCCTGGAGGAGGATGTGCTCCGAGACATGGCGCGCCCGCCCTACGGCGTCGGTCGAGAAGCCCGACGCCGCTGAGCAGCTCCGTCCTGGACCTAGCGGGGTAGGACCTGAACGGGCTGCCGGTTCGGTACCGGGGGTCAGAAGTGCGCGGGAGCGCGCAGGGCCTCGTGGACCAGGAGGATCGGGACGC
>RBWB01583636.1_pt1 | contig 11486 bp, 8 predicted proteins | sample 2014201 | NCBI WGS metagenome assembly RBWB01 (sample SAMN10133834, study PRJNA383868) | Human oral metagenome, whole genome shotgun sequencing project. | isolation source: supragingival plaque isolated from 88 juvenile twins | host: Homo sapiens | place: Australia
CGCTGTCCTGGCCTCTGCTGCTAGCCGGTGTCGGGGTGGTTCTGATCTGGGTCCAGGCCGACGGCAGGGCATGGAGAGGGGGCTCCGCTGGGGAGCGTCCCGCATCTCGCGGCAAGACGATCGCCAGCGTCGCACGGCTCATCGGCGGTTTGATCCTGGTGGGGCTTGGCACCAGCTGGCTGCTGGCCTCCCAGTTCGGCTGGAGCGGCCTGCAGCCTGCGGTCGCTGCGGCTGCAGCACTCCTGGCCGGGCTGACCGTGGTCGCGGCGCCGTGGCTGCTGCGCATCTGGTCGCGTGTCAGGACCGCGGACCGGGAGCGGCTGCGCGCGGAGGCGCGCGCCGACATGGCCGCCCACCTGCACGACTCGGTGCTGCAAACCCTGGCGTTGATCCAGCGCCAGGCCGACGACCCCGTGGCGGTGGCTTCCCTGGCCCGGCGGCAGGAACGGGAGCTGCGCACTTGGCTGTATGGGGAGGAGACCCGTGCGCAGACACTGAAGGGCGCTCTGGAGCAGCTGCGGGCGGATGTGGAGGAACGTTTCCCGATCGCGGTCGAGGTCATCTGCGTCGGTGATATGGATCTCGATGAGGCTGCCACGGCGTTGATGCAGGCGACGGGGGAGGCGGTCACGAATGCGGCCAAGCACTCGGGTGCGTCCCGCGTGGACGTGTTCGCGGAGGTCGATCCCGAGCAGGTGGAGGTGTTCATCCGCGACCGCGGGTGCGGTTTTGACGAGGCCACGATCCGCCAGGACCGGATGGGCGTGAAAGAATCAATCAGGGCGCGTATGGAGCGCCATGGGGGGACAGCCCGGATACGAACCGCTCCGGGCGAGGGTACTGAGGTCAGGTTGGAGTTGCGTCGATGAGTTTGGAAGACGGCAAACCGCTGGAGGAGCTGCGGGTGGCGTTGGTCGATGACCATGCCATGTTCCGCGCTGGGGTCCGCCATGAGATCGGGAAAGTGTGCGAGGTGGTCGCAGAGGGTGAGGACGTCGCCTCCTCCGTGGCTTCCATCCTTGAGACGAGGCCGGATGTGGTGCTGCTCGATGTCCATCTGCCGGGCGGCGGCGGAGCCGAGGTCATCAAGCAGGTCACCGCGAAGGCCCCGGAGGTCAAGTTCCTGGCCTTGTCGGTCTCCGACGCCGCGGAGGACGTGATCGGCGTGATCCGGGCCGGCGCCCGGGGGTACGTGACGAAGTCGATCTCGTCGGAGGAACTCGTCGAAGGCATCCAGCGGGTGGCCTCCGGGGATGCGGTGTTCTCGCCGCGACTGGCCGGTTTCGTACTCGATGCCTTCTCCGGTGCCGTCGACATCTCCAGCATCGACGAGGAACTGGACCGGCTCAGTTCCCGGGAACGCGAGGTGCTGAAACTGATCGCCCGCGGCTATTCGTACCGTGAGGTGGCGCGGGAACTTTTCATCTCCATAAAGACCGTGGAAACCCACGTCTCGTCGGTACTGCGGAAGCTCCAGCTGAGCAACCGGCACCAGCTCACAAAGTGGGCCACGGACCGGCATCTGGTGTGAACCGGGAATCCGTCACCCGCGGGACGCGGCCCGCCATCACCCCGGCGGGGGTGGCTGGCGAGCCGCGGGACCCGGGGTTCAGGCCTTGCGTTTCTTGAGCCAGCCCTGGACCGTCAGGATGATGACGGCGCCGACCACGGAGAAGACCAGACCGCGGATGGAGAAGATCCCGTGGTAGGAGGAATCGAAGATCAGCTGGCCGAGCCAACCGGCGAGCAGGGCACCGAAGGCACCGAGGGCAGCGGTGGCGACCCAGCCGCCGCCTTCCTCCCCGGGCATGATCGCCTTGGCGATGCTGCCGCCGATCAGGCCGATGATGATGTATGCGATGAGGGTGAACATGTATCAAGCATGCCCCGCGGAGGGGTCGCACACCATCAGGTGAACCCCCGGTTCATCCCCGTGTCGGTCAGAACAGGGGCCGCCAGGGGCTGAGCAGGGACTCGGCGAACTTCTTCCACCAGGGCCGGCGGAGCCAGGCCTCGGCGGTCAGCTCCACGGTGTTGCCCTCGTCGACGGAGAAGACGTGTTCCATGTGGGAGGCCACGTCGCGGTCGGTGATCTCGAGGTTCGCCTCGTAGTTGCCCCACAGGCTGAGGCGATCCAGGTTCGCGGTTCCGATGGTGGACCACGCGCCGTCGATCACCGCGGTTTTCGAATGCACCATCGCGCCCTGATAGAGGAACAACCGGATGCCAGAGTTCAACAAGTCGGTGTAGAAACCCCGAGACAGCCAGTCCGCTACGGCGTGATTGGAACGGTCGGGAACGATGATCCGGACGTCCACCCCGCGTTTCACGGCGTCCCGGAGTGCGGCCACCAGATCGTCATCGGGGATGAGGTAGGCGTGGGTCAACCAGATGCGTTCGGTGGCGCGATCGATGGCCTCGAGGTACATGTTTCGGATCGGGTAGACCTGAATCCGTGGGACGTTCCGGTGCACTTTCAACGGAGAATTCCAGCGACGCTGCTGATCGTTGGGGAGGGTTGGTAGTCCCTGCCTGCCGGCGTTCTGGTTCCAGAAATCAACGAAGGCGTTCTCCAGTTCAGCAGCCCCGGGGCCGATCACGCGAGCGTGGGTATCGCGCCACTGCTGCGCGTACAGCTTGCCGATGTTGTAGCCGCCGATGAATCCCTTCTCGTGGTCGACGATCAACAGTTTCCGGTGGTCGCGGCCCCAGGTCTTCGGTGACCACGGTTTCGGGAATGCCGGGTGCCGCATCGCGAACACTCCCTCCGGCATGTGGAAGAAGCGGCGAGGCACCACGAGATTCGCGAAATCATCCCAGATGACGTTCACCTCGACCCCACGGGCCGCGGCCCGCCCCAGCGCGTCCTTGAAGGTTTCGCCCACCTCGTCGGACTTCCAGATGTAGGTTTCGAAATTCACCACCTTCCGGGCGCCGTCAATGGCGGCGAGCATGTCGCGGTAGAGCTCCTCGCCGAAGGTGTAGACGGTGATCTCGTCCTGCCCGACGGTGACCGGTTGGGCAGGCGAATAGGGGAAGTGGCGTAGCTTCCGGTGCTTCTTACGCAGCGACTCCCAGCCGGTCACGCCGATCATGAGGGCCAGCTGGGTCAGCAACAAACCAACGCTGATGCGTGGAATAGCGACACGGAGAAACCTCAGGACTCGCCTCATGGCGGCAAGCCTATTACGGTGATGGCACGATGTCTGACTCCCTCTTCCCCGATCTTGCCGCGGTTTTCACACCTACTGAAACCAGCCCCGCTATGCCGTCGCCCCAAGGTTCGGCGCGTGCTGTCGATGAAACCGAACTGCTAGCGGGACTCAATGGGCCGCAGCGCGAGGCCGTGACCCATGCCGGGACCCCGGTGCTGGTCGTGGCTGGCGCCGGATCCGGTAAGACCCGCGTCCTGACCCGGCGGATAGCTCACCTGGTCGGGGTGCGGGGCGTGCACCCGGGAGCTGTGCTGGCCATCACCTTCACCAATAAGGCGGCGGCCGAGATGCGGGAACGTGTCATGGAGCTCGTGGGAAACCGGGCGAAGCTGATGTGGGTCTCCACGTTTCACTCGGCCTGTGTGCGCATCCTGCGTTCGGAGATCGACCGCTTCGGCATCGCGAAATCCTTCTCCATCTACGATGACGCCGACTCCAAGCGCCTCGTGTCCCTGGTGATGCGGGACCAGGAACTCGACCCGAAACGATTCCCCGTGCGTGCGGTGATGAGCGCCATCAGCACCTGGAAGAACGAGCTGGTCGACTTCGAGGCCGCGAAGGAGCAGGCCTCAGGACCGGTGCAGCAGGCCAATGCCGGGGTCTATGAGGAATACCAGGCGCGCCTCAGGGCCGCCAACGCCCTCGACTTCGACGACCTGATCATGACCACCGTCCACCTGTTCCAGGCCTTCCCGGAGGTCCGGGAGAAGTACCGGCGCCGGTTCCGGCATGTGCTGGTGGACGAATACCAGGACACCAACCACGCCCAGTACGCGCTAATCCGTGAACTGTGCGGTCAGGCCACTGCATCGGCAACCGAGGCTTCGACCGCCGGACCTGCCGAGTTGATGGTGGTGGGCGATTCCGACCAGTCCATCTACGCCTTCCGGGGGGCCACGATCCGCAACATCCTCGACTTCGAGAGTGACTTCCCCGGAGCCCGGACCATCGTCTTGGACCAGAACTACCGCTCCAGCAACACGATCCTGCAGGCCGCGAACGCCGTGATCGCACGGAACCGGGGACGCCGCGACAAGACCCTGTGGAGCGACCTGGGGGAGGGCGTCCCGATAGTCGGGTGGGTCGCTGATACCGAGCACGACGAGGCCCAGTTCGTGGCGCGGGAGATCGACCGGCTGGTCGATGACGGCAGCACCCGCTACGGCGATGTCGCGGTTTTCTACCGCACCAATTCCCAGTCGCGGGCGCTGGAGGAGGTGTTCATCCGGGTCGGGATGCCCTACCGGGTCGTCGGGGGCGTGCGTTTCTACGAGCGCAGGGAGGTGCGCGATGCCATCGCCTATCTGAGGGCCATCGCCAATCCCGCCGACGATGTGTCAGTGCGCCGTATCCTGAACGTGCCCAAGCGCGGGATCGGTGACCGGGCGGAGGCCGCGGTCTCAGCTCTGGCCAGTGCGGAACGCATCACCTTCTTCGATGCCCTGTCACGCAGCCACGAGGCACCCGGGCTGGCCACCCGCTCGGCGAAACAAATCCGCGGATTCGTCGACCTGATCGAGCGGCACCGCGTGATGATGGCCCAGGGAGAACCCGCGGATGCGATCCTCACCTCGGTGCTCACCGGCTCCGGGTACCTCGCGGAGCTGCAGAACTCCACAGATCCCCAGGACGAGACGCGCCTGGAGAACCTGGAGGAGCTGGTGAACGTGGCGGCAGAGTTCGCCGCAACGGCGAGTGCCGTCGATCTCGCACAGGAGGCAGCGGAGGACGACTCCGCACTGGCGGCGGGAATGCCCGAGCCCGATGCGTCGCTGCCCGCGTTCCTGGAGCGGATCGCCCTGGTGGCTGACTCCGACCAGCTCCCCGGCGGGGAGGAAGAACATGCAGTGGTGACCCTGATGACCCTGCACACCGCGAAGGGCCTGGAATTCGACACGGTATTCCTGACAGGCATGGAGGAGGGAATCTTCCCGCACCTGCGGGCCATGGAGTCGCATGATGAGCTGGAGGAGGAACGGCGCCTCGCCTACGTCGGCATCACCCGCGCCCGGAAGCTGCTGCACCTGTCCCGGGCGACGATGCGCGTCACCTTCGGCCAGCCCGCCTACAATCCGGCATCCCGGTTCCTGGACGAGATACCGGATTCGCTGATGGACTGGCGACGTCTGGGCGAGGTGACCACCTGGGCTGCGGGCAGCGCGGAGCGCACCTCACGTACCAGGGACGCACTGAGTTCCGGCACGGGAAGCCGGCGTCCTACTGCCAGCGACCTGGCGGTCGGTGACCGGGTGGCGCACACGGCCTTCGGGCTGGGCACGGTGCTGGCTGTCCACGGTGCCGGACCGAAGCAGCAGGTCGACGTGGACTTCGGATCGGCCGGTAAGAAGCGTCTCGCGATCAGCCACGCCCCCATGGAGAAGCTCTGAAGCCGCAGCTTCCCTATACGTCATCCAGGGGGAACTTGAGGTGGGGGAAGACCAAGCGCTCAGCTGACGGTGACGCCTTGGCTGCGGAGGAAGTCGACTGGGTTCGTGGCCTTGTAGACGTCGCCCGGGGTGGTGCCCTGCGGGTAGTACTCGAAGTGCAGGTGGGGGCCGAAAGACCGGCCCGTCATCCCGACATAGCCGATCTGGTCGCCAGCCTTGACGGCCTGTCCCGGCTTCACCAAGGCCTGTGACATGTGGGCGTACAGGGTCATGCCGCCGTTCATGTGCATGATCACCACGTTGTTGCCGGCCCAGGAAGCCGAGGTGGGGCTCAGCACGATGCCCGAGGCAGCAGCGTAGATGGGGGTGCCGACGGGGGCCGGGAAATCCTGCCCGGTGTGGTAGCGGGACCAGCTTCCGGTCTGCCCGAAGGAAGCACCGATGGTGTAGTTCTCCTTGAGCGGCATGGAGCCACCCTCGGTGGAGACGGCAGCCAGGTCCTCTGAGGAGATAGAGGAGGTGTCGACGCCCGCCTTCTTCAGGACGTCGCGGGCGGCGCTGAAGCGTTCCTCAGCGAGCTTCTTCTCGGCCTCGATCTTCTCCGCCTGTGCGGCCACAAGCTTGAGGTCGGCCTCCATCTGGGCCTCACGCTCGGACGCGGTCTCGTTGGCGTTGGTCTCAAGAGCGCTGTCGCGGGAGGACTTCAAAGAGGCATCATGCTCCTTGGCGTCCTCGTCCGCCACAGCGGAGTTCAGGTCCCCGCGCACGCCGGAACGGGAGGAGTCCGCTGAATGGTCGAAACCGTGCTCCACAGCCTGGGCGGCGGCCTCCGGCACGGCCGCATCGGGGGCGATCTGCCCTGAAGCGGAGTCGTTCCCGGCGGTACGCGAGTACCAGGCCCAGCCGAACAGGGTCCCCACTGCCAGTAGACCTGCTACACCGGAGGCAATCGAGGCCCGGCCAAAGCGGCGGCGACGCCTCGAGCGATGCTTTGTGGAAGCCTCCACGACCTCGTCCGTGCCGGCTTCCTCTTCGGGTAGATCGGAATAATCGACCTCGACCATAGCCCGTCTCGGGGTGCTGGCCTTCTCCATGTGGCTCAAGGCTGTTCTCCGCTCGTGATCGTGATCCGTCGAGAACCTTAGCAATTCTCAGTATGCTCTCAAAATCTCGGATTAAGCCCGGTTAATCCCGGGCCATCACGGATGGAACCGTGGCGGGAGGCTCATCTGGCCGTGGATCAGCCCTGGGAAGCGCGCTGGCCGAGCCTGAGGGCCAGCCCCCTCAGGTGATCCTCGGTGAACTGGTAGCTGTCGCTGGTGTTGTTCACCAGCAGATAGTTGACCGTGGTACCGGAGCGCGCCACGATCAGCTGGTATTGGGTGCTCGCCTCATCCGACGTCTTCTGCGCGATGTTGAAGAGGCGGGACGCCACGGCCGGGCCGTCGCTGCCGTCGGTTGTGACAGCTGACAATTCCTTGACGGTGGCCGTCACAGACGTCTTCGCGCACGAGGCCAGGTGTTCTGAGAGCTGGTCCCCGAAGGTCGTGGCCGCCGCCTCGTCGGCGAACGTGAAGTGGTACTGGGTGACCCCGAACCCCTTGGGCGTGGCGTCATCCGAGTTGATGACATAGGTGCGCTGCTGCCTGGCCGAGGGGCCCGGCTCGGTTGCCAGCGGTATGCCCTCGCATCCCATCCCAGCTGAGGAGGACACCTCACTCGGCTGGGTCTCCTTCCACAGGCCGTGTCCCACTGTGATGCGTGGCAGGTCGCTGGGCGACAGCCAGCCCGGCGGGCTGGTCGCAGGGGGAGCCGCTGGCGTGACCTGTGGGGTGCTGGGACAGGTGCCCTGCGAAGTCTCGCAGATGGTCCCCAGGGGGCGTGTCAGCGCGGCGGCAACCACATCCGGGGAGATGGTGCTCCCCGTTCTCACGACGTCCAGCAGGTTCAGCACCCGTCCGGTGCGGACCATCAGGACCGTGTGGTAATGGACGGGGTCGTTCTCATTGGCGAGGCTGACCTGGGTCACATCGTCGCCGAGCCCGCTGACCGTGGAGGCCCCGGTGATCAGCGCCGTGCAGGAGGCCAGGGCGGCCACCCGCTGCTCGTAGATCTTCTTGGCCGCATCCTCGTTGGCGTAGGCGTCGATCTGGTGCACGAGAGCCAGTTGATCCTGCTGATCGGTCCCTATGGCCCGCTGCATCGTCGCGGTGGTGTTGATGTCCGGTGAGTCGCTGCCCTGGCAGGTTGCCTGGGTCAGTTTGTTCTTGTCCTTCTCCAGGATGTTCTTCGTAATGCTCCAGCTGGCCGACGAGTCGATCAGAGCCGCGTCGGAGGTGTCGACGAGGGAGGACTCCGTGACGTTGACGGGCTCGCTGCTGCTGCCGGTACTTGGCGTCGTGTTGGTGCTCGCGGCTCCAAGGCCGTTGAAACGGGAGAACACATAGAGCCCCCCCGCGATCAGGACAGCTGCCGCCACGGCTGCCACCACCCAGGTCGTGAGTATCCGCCGGTGGTGTGCCATCCATCCCTCGGAGCTCCCGGCACCGGGTTGGGCCGCCTGCTCCCGGCCGGGGAGGCTGGGGTCGGGCTCTGCTTCGGGAACGGGCCCGGCGGCCCGGGCAGGGGAGCGTGGCGCGGCAGCGGGTGCTGGTGCCGGCTGGGAAGTCCGCTGCTCAGGCCAGTCCCAGGAGGGGGCCTGCCGCGATGCGCGGGACGGTGGCGTGGGGGAGAGCGCTGCATGGATCGCGGTCTCTGAGGCCGAGCCGCGCTCCACGGGCGTGGTCTCGTCGCTGAGTCCGTCCCATCGGCCGCGCCTGCCCGGACCGGATCCGCGTGCTGGTCGGCGTTCTGCGCCCGGCAGGACGGGAGCGGGAACGACGGTGTCCCGGGGGGGATCGGTGGGGCGCGCGAACGGCGAGTTGAAGTCATCGGCGGCGCCGCGTCGGGCCCGGCCAGTGGCCTCGCTGCGTGTATCGTCGACGCCGTCCGGCTGGGCGTCGTCCGCCGAGAAAGCCCTGCGGGGACGCTGCTTGCCGGAGTCAGTCATGTTCACCTCCACGCGGACAACAAACCGCCCTTCAAGCGGCATCTCACTGGTACAGGTTACCCATGACTTCGATGATTCGCCGGATCAAGGAAGGAGGCTGGTGTGGCGGAACGTAGCTCCCGGCACCGGACAATAGCCGTGGATGTCGGTGAGGAGGCACGCAGCAAACGGCCTCAGGTGACCATCGCGTGGTTCGTGCTGGCGCCGCTGGGGGCGCTGGCCGTGGTTGCCGCCGGCTGGCTCCTGATGGCTGGCCCGGCTGCCCTCGGGTGGCTGACCTCACCCAGCTCGCAGCTTCCGGATGCCCTCGCGCTGGCGTCCCGTGTGCTGTTGCTGGCCAACTGGTCGTCCGCCCACATCGGGGGCCAGCGGGTGAGTATCGCCCCACTCGGACTGACGCTGGCAGTGATGCTGCTTGGCGTGCCGGTCTCAGGACTGGCGGCTCGCCACGCCGCTCGTGCCGGCCTGGGGGACGCGGCGGCCTCCCAGGACGATCTCCGGCGCCTGGTGTTGCGGGTTGGCGGCACCTATGCCGCCACCTATGCCCTGGCCATCACCCTGATCGCCCTGGTCATCCCGGGCAGCTCCGTCCTCCAGGCTCTGCTGGGCGGCTGCCTGATCGGTTTGGTGCCGGGTCTGTGGGGGGCAGCACGCTCCGTCGGCTACGACCCTGGCCTGGCCTGGCCCGGGTGGATCCGCGTGATTCCCCGTGCCCTCTGGGTCGCGGTGCTGACCTGTGTGGGCACCGGGGCGGTACTTCTCACCATCGCGCTGATCCTGAGCCGTGACCGTGTCGCGAGCATCGCGGACGGCCTTGGTGGCGATGCCGCTGCGGGCGTTCTCCTGGTCGTCCTACAGCTGGCGTGGCTGCCGAACCTGGTCATCTGGTCCATGGCCTGGGCGCTTGGCGCAGGCATCACCCTAGGAGAGGGGACGCTGCTCAACATGAACGGCACGAGCGTCGGTTTCCTGCCGTCCATACCTGTCCTCGGCGCTGTTCCGGAACCCGGCCCGCTGCCCGGCCTGGTCTGGCTGTGGCTGCTGGGCGGGATCACGGCAGGGGCGCTGGTGGGTCTCATCATCACGCTGGCGCGCCCCGCCCGGCGCTTCGGCGAGTCCGCCTTGGCCGGTGGGCTGTCGGGAGTGGCCTCAGGGGTGCTGCTGGTGGTGGCGGCGTGGCTCTCGTCCGGGGGGCTGGGACTGCGGCGGCTGGCCTACCTGGGAGTGCGCCTGCAGGATCTGATGATCACCGCCCCGGGCATCCTCGGGCTGAGCGGGCTGGTTACCGGCCTCATGGTGGGGGTCTTCAGGAGGGAGTGGTCATCCTGGCGCCGGCCCGGGGACGGTGAGGAGGCCGGTGAGCAGTCAGCGGCCAGCGGTCAGAGCCGGGGCGAGGACGACGAGGAGACTCGGCGGCGATGACGGCTGCAGGTGCGTCCTGCCGGAGATAGCGCATCCAGCGCTACGGTTGTCCGGTGACGACTCGCGTGGTGGTGCTGGTTTCCGGCTCGGGGACACTGCTGCAGGCTCTCCTCGATGCCGTGGCGGTGGGTGAGCTGGACGCGCGGGTCGTCGGGGTGGTTTCCGACCAGCCCGCGGCCCCTGCCCTGGAGCGGGCCCGGGTCGCCGGGGTTCCCGCGGTCGCCCATCCGTATGCCAGGGGATCGGACCGGGGCGCCTGGGATGCTGAGCTGACCAGGATCGTGGCGGGATTCGAGCCCGATCTCGTCGCCTCCGCCGGCTTCATGAAGCTGCTGGGGGAGAGTTTCCTGGCCCGTTTCGGGGGCAGCGTCATCAACACCCATCCCGCCCTGTTGCCTAGCTTCCCGGGAATGCACGGTCCCCGTGACGCCCTGAACCATGGGGTGAAGGTGTCCGGCGCTACGGTCTTCCTGGTCGACGCTGGAGTGGACACCGGTAGGATCCTGGCTCAGGGAGCGGTCGAAGTGCTGGCCGGCGACACAGTCGCGACCCTCCACGAACGCATCAAGGTGGTCGAGCGCCGCCTGTTGGTTGAGACCGTGCGTGCCTGGAACGAAGGAGAGATATGACCGACCGGATTCCGCTGCGCCGTGCGCTGCTCAGCGTCTACGACAAGACCGGTCTCGAGGACCTGGCGGCCGCCCTCCATACCGCGGGGGTGGAGCTGGTCTCGACGGGCTCCACCGCCACGCGGATCGCAGCTGCCGGCGTGCCCGTGACTCCGGTGGAGGAGCTGACCGGATTCCCCGAGTGCCTGGACGGCAGGGTCAAGACCCTCCACCCGCGTATCCATGCCGGCATCCTCGCCGACCGTCGCCTGGGACGCCACCTCGCGCAGCTCGAGGAGCTCGGCGTGGCCCCCTTCGACCTCGTGGTGGTGAACCTCTACCCCTTCGAGGCCACGGTCTTATCCGGGGCCGGTCCTGACGAGTGCATCGAGCAGATCGACATCGGCGGGCCCTCGATGGTGCGCGCCGCCGCGAAGAACCATCCGAGCGTCGCCGTGGTCACCGCCACCTCGCAGTATCCCCGCGTCCTAGCAGCCCTCGCCGAGGGGGGATTCACCTTGCAGCAACGCCGCGACCTCGCTGCCCGGGCCTTCCAGCACACCGCCTCCTACGACGTCGCGGTGGCGTCCTGGATGGAGGCGAACCTCGCCACCCCGGCCGCGGACGGTTTCCCGGAGTGGCTGGGCGCGACCTGGGTGAAGCAGCAGGGGCTGCGCTACGGGGAGAACTCCCACCAGGGGGCGGCGCTCTACAGCTATCCTCCCGGCCCGGAGGGGATCGCGCAGGCCCGGCTGCTGCACGGCAAACCCATGAGCTACAACAACTACACCGACGGCGAGGCCGC
>RBWB01583645.1_pt1 | contig 11467 bp, 17 predicted proteins | sample 2014201 | NCBI WGS metagenome assembly RBWB01 (sample SAMN10133834, study PRJNA383868) | Human oral metagenome, whole genome shotgun sequencing project. | isolation source: supragingival plaque isolated from 88 juvenile twins | host: Homo sapiens | place: Australia
GACCATTTTCGTGACCTCACGAAAATGGTCAAGGTCATTGACCTCATTGGATTTGCATGAGGTGATCGCTCGCTGGATAGCGACTGCAAAGTTCTCCCACCGAGCGTAGCCTAATAGCTTTTGAAGTTCACGAGCATACCATACTTCGATATGCGTTTGCTCCCCTTCGATCTCTATGCGCTGAGCGATAGCATCGAAGCTGGATTGGTATTGGATGATGCGGGCCTTATCCATGTCCTTCTTGTTGATTGGTTTGTATCCAGTGCGTCATGCCTGTTTGTGACGGAGCCTATATGATAATGCTCCCCTATTACAATAGCTGGGCTATGTCGTTGATGTAGGGGGCTGGTGTATTCCGATGCGGTATTGATTAGACGTCCGTGTCACGACTGACAAACAAAGGTAGTGATAATCTAACCAAAGAGAATCTACGGTAAAGAGGAGTGGATTAAGGATTTAGCTTCGGATTACTCTCTGAGGTGACGGGAGATATTACCTTGACTACATGCACCGGTAGAGTGTCTGGTCTTCGGAGAGAAGGGACGCTTTTTAGGGTGAAGCAAACATCCTTATTATTATGCGATTAGCGCGGAGCTGTGGAGGGATAAAATGAACCAGTACTGGTCGCTGAGCTGACCAGTACTGGTCAGCAATAGTGACCAGTACTACTTCACGTCGTGACCAGTAGTAGTCTGATCGCCGACCAGTACTGGTTGCTTTGAGACGGAATAAAGGGATGAATTGCCTCCTCCCACGATTTTGCGGTCGGTATATAAGCACCACGCCCCACCATCCGCTGTGGGATGGTGGGGCGTGGCGATAGTGGGTGTACCCCCGAGCAGGATACGCTAATTGATTGCTAAATGTGTGCGTAGGTGCGCATGCTGTTATTACATACGTGATCTACCCGTCTCACCCATACATTTAAGAGCAATTAAAGTTCATTAGATGATGGCTATTTCCGTCCGCTAAGCGTCCGTTGTGAGGATAGCAACGGACGGTTGAACTTTTCCATCTCCTGCGCCTTGAGGGTATCTGCGATTGCGATGTATGGGCGCATCGTCGCTTCGGTCTTGTGTCCAGTGTATTTGCGGATGACCTCGGAAGGGATACCGAGGGTGAGAGCCTGCACAACAAAGGTATGGCGTCCTATGTGCGAGGTCACTACCTCGTACTTCGGAAGCGCCTCCTCGATGCGCTGGCGCCCAGAGTATCGTAGTCGGGTGACGGGCGCATCTATGCCCGCCTGCTTACACACGCTTTTGATCGCTCTATTTAGGCGTTGCTCCGCCATTGCTGGAAGAGGTCTCTCCTCGCCCCTATACTTATTGAGGATAGCGCGGGCGTGGTCGTTGATGTCTACCTCAATAAGTTGGTCCGTCTTCTGAGCGTAGTATCGTATGCTCCTCTCTGTGATGTTGTCGTGTGTCAGCTTCTTCAAGTCCGAGTACCGCAGGCCAGTGAAGCAAAGGAAGCAGAATAGGTCGCGGGCTATCTTCTCTGAATGCAGGCGTAGCTCTACCTCCATAAGTCGGCTCAGCTCCTCCCACGTGAGATATACCTCGGCTCTGTTGCTATCGATGCCCTTTAGGCGCACCTCGAAGAAACGGCGGTAAGCCTTCTCGTATAGACCCTGACCTTGTGCCCAATAGAGTGCGCTCTTTAATATGCGGAGTGTCTTGTCTACTGAGCCATTGAGAAGCCCACGCTTCGCTGTTAGGTGCGTGATAAAGTCTGCCACCCACTTCTCGTCAATATCCTCCAGTGTAGCCGCCTGCGAGTAGTCTGCTATGTGCATACGTGCGGTGCGTATGTTCGCCAGGTGTCGCTCGCTCCAGCTTCGTCTCCCGCTCTCAGCTTCTACGAATAGGTCGATGAGTGCGACTATCTTGCGTTTGTCCTCTGGGCTTGCCTTTGCTGGAGCTTCTTTGGTCGTTCCCAGCGCTTCTCCGAGGTGCTCATTATACTTTGCCTTTAGCTCCTCGGGAGTGGGTAGTCGCTCTTCCCTCTCGAAGTAGTTAAACGCACTCTCGACAGCCTCCTCCGTGTACTGCAGCGCGCGGTTTATCATAGCGGCTGGCGTGCGTCTATCTCCGTGCGTCGTGTTCTTCATGCACCGCTCCGACTCGGCACTCCACTTGTCTGGCTCGACGCGGTAGCCTACATACACACTGGTGATATAGCCACTGCCACCTCCGTAGCGGATGCGGTAGCGGACTTGTAGGGCCTTCCATCCTTTCTGCTTGTCAAGGAGGTAGTGACAGGTGCGGCGTATGGGTAGCATATTGTGTTGAGTTGTATTGTAAAACCATTTCGTTGGCTTCAACGAAATGGTTTTATGGTGTGTAATATACTCGCTCTAAGAAAAGTCGCTATCAGAGAAGAGTGAAAGCTCGCTTTCTTCATCTCTTTCTGGCGTGGTATGTTTTTCTGTAACTTGACTCCCCACTGATATTTTCTTTATATCAGCCTGAGACTGGATTGACTTATTGAACTTGCTTATAAAGTCATCCCAATTATCTGAAACCTCCATTATAGCGATAACCCTCTGTATTTGATTTGTAAGGTGTACGTTCCCTATATCATTTGTGAGATGCTGGTGGTATCGCTCTGTAGTGTTCCCTTGTTCGGATCGAGGCGTCACACGCTGTAGCTCTTCGAGGACGCCCTCTGGGAGCTGTCTGTATATGAGTTGGTTTGTCCAGCTACCAACAACCCCTGGTCTCTTTTTTATGCCCTCTAGGGTATAGTCCCATCCGTTGAGCCTGAATAGGTGCTGATAGAATATATCGGGGAACCTCTTTTGCCATGGTAGGAGGCCCTCTGACACGTATGCCTTGAGTAGTTTCTGTAGCTCATCCCTCTCCCTGGTGTGCTGGTATCCTGTAGCTTCATCGATAAGGGCCGTTATCCCTACGTCGGCTAGGGCGATCAGGAGCACTTCAGATGTAACCGCAAGCCTTTCCTGTGCTGGTAGTAGCACGCCTGCTCGCTTTGCCTCCAAGTACACCTCACATAGCCCCCTGAGTATCCGAGCATCATACCCACTTCTTTTCGCCCCAGATAGGGTCTGATAAGGTATAAGCTTGGTCCACACCTTAATGTGTTCATTTACAAATGGCTGTAGGTTGTTTGCGTCGATAAAGCTGGGCATCTGGTCCCCTCTTGATCCATCGCTAGATCTCCCCTTTCTCGGGCGATCAAATGCCTGGAATACAGCCTTTGCTGTAAGTACACGTGTACCGTCACTGAGTACAGCACAAGGGAGCTCTTTGTCGCCAATCTTGAGCACCCCTTCATTTGTGGCTCTAAGACTCATAATAACACTTTGTATTGTATGTGGTTTTTACTTGCTTGTTAGTTTGTCCACGAGCCTCATCAGCTCTAATGTCTACTCATCCTTTGTTCCCATCATGCTGATGTAGCCCTCACGTAGATACTTATCATAGGCGAGTTACTTCTGGTCTTCTTCGCAGGCCTCCTTGAGAAGATCCTGCCAGTCGGGGAAGGCCGCCATAAGTTGGTAGTCGAGGCTGTCGGCCGTGCGTCGTAGTCTTGGCGCTCTTTGGAAGCAGGCTATGCTCATAGCGATAGATGAGGAGAGACCGAGCGAATACGCGATGATGTAGTCTATCTCTCTATTGATTTCGTAGGAGTTTATAAACCCGATGAATAGGAGGCCTACAGCAACAAGCACCAAGACGAAGCCCCATATATTGGCGGTATCAGCGGCTTGTCGTGTCTTGTCGTTTTGGTCGAAGCTGTCTCGGACGAATTTCTTGCGGTCTACGGACGCAAGGGTTTCTGTTCTCTTCATAGTGAGTCTATTTTAGGTGAATAATGCCATGTATTAGAACCTGCGCTTTATGAGCTCTTCTACGTAGAAGATGCCCTGCACATCATCGAGCTTCACGGAATAGTCCTTGTATTGGCTATTGAGCGAATGGCACGTGATCTCGTTGGTTGCCTTGTCGTGGTTTACAACCTCCTTGAGGACTATACCCTCAGCTTCGGTGGCCACGACGCAGTAGGTGTCTCGTCTGCGCTTTATGCCATACTGCCAGTCGCTTTTAGGGAGGACACGGCAGAGTAGCACGTCGCCATCGAGAAACGCTGTACTGGTGCCGTCGTCCATACTGTCGCCAGACACTTCAAAGAGTAGGTAATCTCCTTTCAGTCTCTTGTCGATTAGCACAGGCATCGTCTGCTTGTCTTCTTCCCAGCAGGGGTCACCGAAGCCAGACAGTGCTCCTGCTTTTGCGCGGTGTGGAACAAGAGGTATCTCTACCCAATCTCGGTCGCTACTTACGAGTGGGCGTGCGCTGTTCTCTGGGGAGGTCTGTGTGGCTGGTGCATCAGCTTTCAGCATCTCGCCTTCGCCAGTGAGTAGCCAGGATTCTGAAAGAAGGGGAACTCTTGGTTGTACTGCCTGTGCAACTCTGGTCAATAGATCCTCTTTTGGCTCTTTCTGACCGTTGAGATACTTAGACATATTGCCCTTAGACACACCCACAAGGTCTCCAAAGTGAGTTTGACTGTGAACTATCTTCTCTTCAATCAAAAAATTTAGAACTGCTCTAAGCCTCTGTGAGCCAGCAGGTAGTGGCATTGGTTCTCCCATAGCGCAACAAAAAGTTATCCCAATCACTTGTTTGGTATAACTATTAGTTATACCTTTGTAGTGTAGTTCAAGAGGAGCTACAGCAAATGCTTCAAAGTTGAAGCAAAATTTGAAACAAAGATAAAGATAATCCACCACCTGCAATATGGCTGAAATAAGAGTTCCTAAGAGCCACTCTGAAAAGTTAGATGAGCGCGCTCTCAAGATGCAGGCCGATTACCTGCGACTCCTGTCACAAGGCGGAGGAATTTGGCAGGTAAAGAAAGCCCTTGCCAAAAAATACAAGGTGTGTATGGTGACAGTCTACAGCACGCTCAAGCGAGCTGAGGAACTGAACTCAACCACCTCTGCCGAAGGCTAAGCCTTCCAGCGACAGCGATCTTTGACATACTTGATACAAACAATGGCGAAACGAAATAATCTGCGGGTGGAAGGCCCGCGCGTGATTAACCCATTGTAGTTAGTCTGTGGCCTATTGCGCACAGAGCGAAGCCGTGGCAGGCACGGAATACCCGAGGATCGCAATCCTCCTGACTACACGATTAGTAACTACAAATAAATACGGCTATGAATAGAGTAGAGACAGCGCTTGCCTATCTGGTTGCATGCGCACTTTGCGTCTTGGGCTTCCTCGGCTTTCTGCTGATAGTCTCAGACACCGACCACCCAACGATGCCAGCTGTGAGTACCTCGGAGTTCCTCATCAAGAAGCTCGCAGGCGTTCTCCTCCTCGGCATCACCTTCTATACGTGGCGAGCTATTGAGCGCTACGGAAGACAGCATTAGCTGATGTATTCTTTTCCTCCGATACATAGATATGGATACGGCAATCATCCTCAGTCAAGGAGAGCTCAAGGCTCTCATCTCATCTGCAGTGTGCGACGCACTAAGTAAGCACGCTGAGATCGCAAAGCCCACCGAGAGATATATCGCAGGTCGTGACAAGGTGCTCGGCTTCCTCGGTATTAAGTCGCGTGGCGCACTGAACTCAAGAATAGAAAAGTACCCAAGCGCCTTCCTGCAGGATGAGCGCTTTACTCTCATCCTCGACGTAGATGCGTATGCAGAGTGCCTACGCAGAGAGCAGAAGATGACAAGACAGAAGTAACCCTATATGAAGCAACGCAACATAGACGAGCTACGATTCAGAGGGCTCAGCGATCAAGATTTAGACCAACACATCCATAACCACCAGCTGTACCTCTCCTTCCTAACGAATAAGATGCGCGCTCGAAATAAGCGGGTCCGCTACTTCGCCGTGAAGGCTGGAGACACGGCAGACAAGCTCGCCCTACTCAAGGAAGAGAAAAGCCGGAGAGAGTAGGAGACCGCGTAATGAAGAAGATAGACCAACACGAGGTGATAAGAGCGATACAGCGATACCTCCAACAACGCAAGGAAGAAAGACGGCTGCCGCTGATCGTATTTAAAGAGCAACTATCCTCGGTAGTCGGCTATAGCTTCGATACTCTCCGCCCTATCCTGCTGGACCTCTGTCAAGAAGGTCTCCTAATCTCTGGGCGCACACTCAACTACACCTACTTCACACTCCCAGAATATGTGTAAGCACAAATACATACCACTCGACATCTTCGCCATGCAGGACGCTAAGATAGAAGCACTGACTGCAGAGCATGGGATGGCGGGCTGGGGCATCTACACCGCCCTCCTCTTAAAGCTCGCACAGCAAGATGAAGACGGGTACACTTATCCAAACAACGCCAAGCGCCTGGCGAACATCCTGCCAAAGCGACCAAGGGCGGAAGTCGTGCGATCCACTATTGAGGACTTCGGTCTGTTTGAGATCGCCACCGATGAGGATGGAGTAGAGTACTTCTACTCACCACGCCTCGCCTCACACCTCTCAACTCTTGGCGGTGCAGATAAAAAGCAAGGCGAAGAAGCCGCACCAAAGAAGCGCAGCTACAATGTAAGTCAAGCGGTCAAAGAAGGATTAGATAGAGCTCGCGAAGCAAAGCGCAATCGCTCAAAAGTAGAAGATGAAAGTAGAAAAGTAGAGAGCAAAGTAGAAACGAAAGTAGAGAGCAAAGTAGAGACAAAAACAGGCAAAAGTAGAAAAGTAGAGAAAGCAGAAACGAAAGTAGACGAAAGTAGAGAAGATGCTTCTACTTTGCCCTCTACTTTCAGCTCTACTTTGGGGGGGACTATAGGGGGGGTAAATACCCCCCTAAAAGAAAAAGATAAAATAGAAGATGAAGATGAAAGTCTCCCCCAAACCCCCAGAGGGGGCTTTGATAGCGAGCAGAAGGAAATAGATGCGATAGAGGACCCTGCGCTTCGCGCTATGGTTAGCTCGCTAATGTATCCGAACTCAGATATGCGAGACTTCGGTAAGGTATGGCGAGCGCTCTATGAAGAGGCGACTGCTGGTGATGATGGCTTTGCTAAGTCAAGCATCCTATCGCAGGCCATTTGTAGAGACGGGCATGAGCTGTTTATGGCACTGATGCCCGACCGACCAGATGGTAATGCCAAGGAGCGTCCTACGGTGGCGACCACACTAAACGCAATAGCCCAATTCCGAAAGATGATGGAAGAGGCCAAGGCATCCACCTTCCTACGAGGCAATCGAGCCATGGCGAGTCTGTCGTGGCTTGTCAAGACTGACAACTTTGCTAAGGTCGTGGGAGGGTGCTATCGAGACAACCATGCTTCCAAGCTGTCATCTCCTCCTCCTGCATCACAGAACTACTCAAACCACATGTGGGATGAAGTCAAAAAAGAGCAGGAGCAGGCCGAAGATAGCGAGGAAATGAAGGCGTACAAGGCTTCTGTGCTCAAGAGAGTACGAAGAGGATGAGAACATCAAAACCCCAACAGCAATGAGTAACGAGCAACCACGCCAAAAAGAGAGTGCGCTTCCACTCGCTTCGGAGTTTGTCAAGAAGATCAAAGAGGAGCGTACGGCAGGCCTACCGCCACGAACGGTCTATGATGCATACCGAGGTATCAAACTTGACGATGCGCTTGACTATATCACAGAACTTGGCAAGCTGAGGGAGGAGCGATTTTCTCTTGACAATGATACGCTGGCTCTCGGATACGCAAAAGCAGTGTCTTGGCTACTCGCCTTACCACATCCAGAGATAGACGACCCGATGAAGGGGCTAATAGTCACAGGTGAGACTGGTACAGGCAAGACGCTTCTTGTGACTCTACTACGAGACCTCAGCGAAATGCTCGGTGTGCAGCGACCATTCTACGACGGTGTTAATAGCCGACGCACTATGAAGCCCTTCCTATGGAATTGTGAGACGCACGCCCTTTGGCACATGGCGGATCTTATGGACAGCACAGATGGCAGGTACACCGCCCTGGACTATCGGGTGCTTCATATAGGCGACCTCGGAAGTGAGCCTGCCACCTTCCAGCGATATGGCAACAAGGCAAGTCTGGCGGACCTTATCAACCAGCGCTCCGACTATGGGTATCGAGATGCACCTATCGTCGCTACCACAAACCTCCCAAGGTCTGAACTTCAACGCTACGGAGACCGTGCGGTATCTCGCCTTCTTGGTGACTGCATCGAGGTACGGCTCGTAGGAGTGCCAGACCACAGAATGAACAGAACAAAAACGAGTATTTAATCACCAACCTATGGACAACGAAATCAAAATTAAGGGAACAGTAGCCGTCATCTGCCCACTCATGCAGGGGAGAAGTAGGTCAACGGGCGCTCTCTGGCAGTCGCAGGTGTTCGTCCTTGATACAGGCGGACGCTTCTCCAGCAAAGTGCCGATTAAGCTCTTCGGTGAGACTATCGAGAAGTTCCCCCTACGAGTAGGGCAAGAAGTAACCGCCTATATCGACCTTGACGGACGCGAGTATAACGGAACTTGGTACCCAGAAGTCAAGGCGTGGAAGATCGAGTACTCCACAGGCGCTGCGCAGGCCTAACTCGTGTAAGATTATGGATAATCCAAATCAAAAGAAGTCTCTCCTTATTGGGATAGATCCTGATACGGAGGCTTCTGGGTGGGCTGTCGTCAATCTCAACGATCGGACTATTCACCTCGAGACTATCTCGTTCCTTAGAGTCTTAGATCAGCTCAACTTCTTTGAAGCCTTATGCAGCTTACACGAACATCGAGGTGAGAAGGAGTGCGCCTACCGCTTTGTCCTCGAGGACATCTGGAGTACCGCACACAACTGGCACGCATCACCAAAAGACAACCACAGAGTTGTAGCCAAGAAAGGCTACCACCTTGGGAGGTGCGCTATGGTTGGCGAGCTTCTCCGAGATGCGATACAGGCAAAAGAGTTCCCGATCATCTGCCAAAAGCCTCTGCTCAAGCACTGGAGAGGACAAGATGGAAAGATCACCCACTCTGAAATACTCGAAGTATGCAGGCGTCACAATCTGACGCTCCCGAAGAGTAAGCTCACTCGCACCAACCAAGAGGAGCGGGATGCACTACTCCTCGCTATCCACCACCTCGCAACACCTACCAAACTATTTGACAAATGACAATCATACTACTACTCTTACTCTCTGCAGGCCTGCTTCTGCAGGCCTACCTCCTATGGACACTCCACTCACGCCTGCGACTGCTTGAACGGACAAGCTCCACGCTCAAAAGACAGGCAAGGGATATATCCAAGATGTACGATGAGGCGTGTAAGATCAAGGATGAGCAGATGGGCTACTTCCAAGTCGCTAGCGGACAACAGCACGATATTCTCGGGATGATTAGCCGTTTCAGCGACTTCACCCTCAAGCTCGCAGAGAAGGTGCTAACAAAGGGCGAGTACCAAGCCCCCACGGCAAAGCCCGTCGCACTGGAGCGTGTGCCACGCCCCTTGCGCACGAAGCCCGTGATGAAACCACAACCAACTACAGACAAATAGCAACGAATATGGAATACATACTTTACAACGCAGACATGCTCAACTACTACGCCAAGAAATGCCACCAGCGGGCAGTGGTTAAAGGCTTTTGGGACGTGCCGCACTCCATCGGGCATTCCCTGATGCTCGCTTTCGGAGAACTTCACGAGGCCATCGAAGCCGACCGCATCGGCAAGTGGGCAAGGCTCGATCCCGACACGATAGACACGCTTCATCGTATAGAGGGTGCTATCTACGTTCAAGAGTTTCTCCGCCTTGTTGAGGGCACCGTGGGATGCGAGATAGCCGACGCAGTGATACGCCTTCTTGACCTGCTGGGGTGGATGCTCAAAGATCGTGCGCTTTCGGAGACGGAGGTAGCTACAGACTTAGGCGTATCTGCATTCTACATCTCTGGAGAAATGACGCTTGCCGATGCGCTGTGGCCTATCCTTCAGGAGGCGTGCTGCCTTTGTGGTAAGTACGCTCACCGATACGCCATTCTCTACTCCATCAAGTCCCTTGAGTTGCTCTGCGACCGCCTCGGCATCGACCTTATGGCCCACATCGACCTCAAGCTGAAATACAACGAAACACGCCCAGCTTTGCACGGCAAGAAATACTAAGAAGATATGACACGTAACGACATAGCAAATAGCCTCAAGCCTATAGAGTGGGTGTACAACCATGAACTCTGTACATATAAGGCGACGATGAACTCCGTTGGCGGAAAGATTGAGCTGGAGATAAAGTGTGTCAGCAACTCACCAGCTAAGGCTCGACTACTTGCACTACTCAATAACAAACCTATCACAGGATGCAGGCTACTACACAAGACCCTCGACAGCGCAATGGAGGAAGCCCGCAATCTTATCACAACCGAGGTATGTAGCCTCTTTGAACTCGACTAACTATGACAACGGACAACATAATCGACCTGCTCATCATCGACTGCGGTGTGCTATTTGTGTGGGCGCTCGCAGCTACGCTCACGCTTTTGAGCGAGCGCAGGGAGCGAGAGGCAAAGGCAACCACCGCACCCGAAGCGGAGGACGAGGCGCCCACCGAGATACCCGAGAACGACAAGGACTGGTGCGTACGTACTGACTATGTAGAGCGGATGCGCACAGAGATAGTCAAGCGCTTGGACGGTAGTCCAGTCTGCTACGTGCGCATCGAGAATGGTGTCAAGGGCGGGGCTCTCACCCACGGGGAGGCGCACGCCCTTATCCTGCCCTTCCTTCAGAAAGGCTACTACGCCTACAAAGAGCTAACGGGCTGGACTGGGGACAAGGTCACCCGCTTCCGAGTGGCGAAGCACCGAGACGCTGAGCCTACCGTCCTCGAGATCACCGAAGAACTACTAACTAAGAATGCAGAGCTATGACGGCGACAGTATTTCTCGCAGGTGCAGTCCTTTGCATGCTGTTCTACTTGCTGGTCTTGCGTAATGATACAGTAGATCTGCAGGATATAGTAGATCTGCAGAAGTCCAAGGAAGACCTGCGCAAAGGCATAGAGCGACTAAAGCGTGAGAAGCGCGAACAACGCAAGAAGCTCACAGCCGAGATACACGCCCTCCGCACCCAGCTCCACCAGCTGAGGAAGGAGCAACAGAAGCAAGACAACTAAATACAAACTACTATGACACAAAAACAAAAAGAGGTGCTGAGGGCGTGGTGTGACAATCTTCTTTCCACCTATCGTATCGACTTCTTCCGAGGTAATGCCATTCAGAGAATAGTGGAATATGCACAATACAGAAGTCTGGGGAAGTCTGGGGCGATATGGTTGGCGTGTCGTGAAGCTAAAACCATTGGCTTTGAGCCCGATCCGAAGGACTACACCGAGCTGCTCAAAGAACTACGTCTGATAGCAAAGGAAGTGCCACTAAGCGACGCCGTACAGAGCGTATTTACCTACGTCTTCGGTGGCGAATGGAAGGAGGCGGAAGAAGCCATCGACAAGCTGAGGAGCGAATGCAAGCATAACTAACCA
>RBWB01583646.1_pt1 | contig 11465 bp, 10 predicted proteins | sample 2014201 | NCBI WGS metagenome assembly RBWB01 (sample SAMN10133834, study PRJNA383868) | Human oral metagenome, whole genome shotgun sequencing project. | isolation source: supragingival plaque isolated from 88 juvenile twins | host: Homo sapiens | place: Australia
CGCCCACCTTGCCGCAAAAAATCGATTCTCGCGGAGGTTTGTTTTGATGCCCAAAGGGGGCAGTTGTGCATGCAGGCGAAATGAATATTTATTTAAACCGACCGCCACCAACACCCGTTTTTGGGCCATTTGCAGCAAAATGTAGTGCGTTTTGGTGCAAAACGCAGTGCAATATGCCGCTAAACGCAGTGCGTTTTGATGCAAAATACAGTGCGTTTTGGTGCTAAATGCAAGGTAAAATGGTGCAAAACGCAGTGTAAAATGCCGCTAAATGCGGGGCGAAAAGCATAAATATCCGCTGCAACGGTATAAATAAAACCTTCTCGAGCCATGAAAAGCAGGGCCGAAAAGGGCGAAATAGTCGTCAAAAAGTGGGATTTTAGGGGCAAAAAGTGGGTTATTGGGCTTGAAAAATTATGAGGTGGCGACCAAACTAGAAAGGCCAAATGGTGCAAAATGCAGGTTGTTTTCTTGAAAATAGACAAAGCAAAAGGCGCGAAAGGTTAGAAATGGTAGACATTTACCTACTTTTTAACCCAAATTTTCGCTAGAATGGAGCGAAAATTAGAGCATTATTGTAAAATAAAAGATAATAATTTAAGTTTTTGAGTTGGGGAGAAGATGTATTCGGGAGCTGGGGAGTTAATAAGGCTTGCGAGTTGATGAGCTTGTGAGTTGGAGAGTTTGTAAGTTAGAGAGTAGACGTATTCGGGAATTGTTGGGCCTTCGTGAGTTTATAAGCCAGAGTGTTGATTTGTCTGGCACTTCGTATATGAGAAGTGTGTTTATCTTGTGTCGGCATCACAGAGAGAACAAACGCCTCTTAATTTATAGAAACATTAAAAGCCAAAACGACATCATTGTAAAATATTGACTGTAAACGACTAACGGAACAAAGTTGCAAATTGGAAGAAACTTTTTACTTACGTTACGAACATAAACAATGAAGATAGCTACAAAATTTAAGCGTAAAAATTTTTGTCTTTCGATAAAAAGTTATACATTTGCGGAAGTTATCCTAATAATATCATGGACTACCTAAAATTACCATTAGATTTGCCCTCAGCCTTAGAGGGAGATTTGGAGCGATGCTCCTATGAGGAGTCTATCGCCCAGCATATCATGCTGCTCGTCGTTTCACGATATGGAGAAATGGAGAGTAAGGACGATTATGGTTCCATGATTTGGAACTTGGAGTATAACCAAGCTGTTTTCAACAAGGATTGGGAGGAAGACGTGCGACAATCGTTAGCAACTACCATTGCCAAATACGAGCATCGCCTGAAAGACATTAGCGTAGATGTGTACCTCACGGCTGCCGAAGAAGAGGTGAGAAACAAATATCCCAACGCCCGTCGGCGTGTGCAAATAACGGTAAACGGGTTGCTGATTTCGAATGACAAAACTTTCTATTTCAACACCTACCTCTATATCAGCCCCCTTTCCCAATAGTAACGTTTACAACCATGATAGACAATCGTCAGCAAGACATAAAGGAACGCATTTCGCGGTATGCAATGAACCTATGGGGAATAACCGACCCGAGCAAGATGGACCCCGTGGTGGATTTGCTGCTAGACGCGTTTGCCTATAACAGCAACAGGCTGTATCAAGATATAGAAGCAGCCGATGCGGCAATATTGCATCGGTTGGCACGCTTGTTGGTTCCGCACAAATGGTCTTCACCCTTCCCTGCCCACGCACTATTAACAATCTGTCCTGCATCTTCCAACATTCGTGAGTGCTCAATAGAAGATCAATTCTATGTAGACAAGATGTTTTTCGGTAAAGGCACGGTCCGTATTTTCTTTACGCCTCTTGCCGCATACCCCTTGGTTGATGGGCAGGTGATGTCTATCGTTCACGGCAACAGGATGTGTACATGTTTCGCAGATGGCAGACGAGCCGTATCCCTATTGCCCAACAAATTCGAAGACAACGAACTATCCATTTGGGTTGGTGTCTCCATCTCGGAAATGAACCTTTTGAGCACGGATTCATTAACACTTTGCATCTTACCGGAGGACGACAGGCTTTCGTCCCTTATCAGGGACATGCAAGTATATGATACAGATAATTGCATCATGCGCACACATACACCGGCATTTTATCTGCCCGAGGAGGAAAAGTATTATTATTTTGAAGACATCAACGACTACTATGCCGACAACTATGTTACGATAGACTTGGTGGGACATCAGCACAGGGAAGGCTTATGCTGCACGCCATGGCCACGTATTTGGGATTCCGATGGCCTGGAAGGCAGACAAGAAAAGCTCTGTTGGTTTAGGCTACAATTTCCCAACACATCGCAAGACGTAGATTTTGATGAAACACGTGTCTTGCTCAACACCTTCCCGGTTGTGAATAGACAACAAGCCTTTAAGAAACATGATTTTTCAAAAGAGGGTTCCATCATCTCTCTTCCATACAGTGCGGAAACGCATTTCCTACATATTGATAGCCTTCAAGACAACGAGGGGAAAAACTATACAGACATACAAAGCCACCATGAAAGTTGCCCAAGCGGTGCTTATAGCGTTTACTTCGGTAATCTTGAAAGATTTGACACCGACAATGCACGTAGCCTTATCATCAAGCTAATGCACCTGCTGCGTGAAGACGGAATGGCTTTCTCTTCTGAGAACTCTGAAATCCTTGGCGGCAAACTTACTGAGCTTTATGAGAGTATAACTTCGATGGGTAAGAACAGCTATGATTTGGTGCAACGCGGAAATAGACCTCGCGTATTTCTGCTGACTTATCCAGAAAAAGAAGCAGAAAATGTGGAGGTAAAATATTGGCTTTCTAATGGGCCAACAGGTAACGGATTAGACGAAACGACCCCGATATCCCACCACATGACAGACAAGTACCTAAACACCGGCTTCCGTTTCCAAACAGAAACCAAGCAGGGAACTGCACACAAAAATGAACAAGAGCTAATAAACAGCCTGCGCTATGGCCTACTAAGCAGAGACCGAATTGTGACAGAAGAAGATGTGCGCAGCTACATCTTCCATAAGCTAGGCAACGCCGTAAAGAACGTGGACATACGCGATGGAGTGGCCATTTCTCCTGATGTAAAAAAGGGGATTGTACGGACTACAGAAATAAAGATAAGTTTGAAACGCAGTACAGGAAACGATGCAACAGATTTTTCTACCACGGCTAGATTCTTAGAAAAGGAATTAACGAAACGAGCCATCAGTAAAATACCTTTTAAAGTGTCTTTCGTATGAGTGAGCAAAGTTATAGCAATAGCCTGTTGTCGGCCATTAAACTGGCAAAGGCAATGGCACGGCAAGACAGACATCAATCGTATGGTGTTGCCCATCTAGCCACGGCCATGATGACAGAGCAGACCGGATTGAGGGACATCCTTACATCCATGCAGAAAGATGTGGCATACATTATGGATTGGTTCGACACACATAAAGAAATGTATGTGTCGGCTGGTAACAACACATCAGACATCGTTGCCGATGGCGGAGTGAAACTTGTGATGGACGAGGCAGAAAGGTCAAAGATTAAATTGGGAACCGACTATGTAGACGCCCTCTGCGTGTTTACAGCAATTGTTAGAGATGGCGTGGTGTATTCACATCAACAGATAGAGGGCTTGGGTGTTTCTGAACAAGACATTTTGGAATATTTCAATGCCGCATCTTCTCCTTTCGCAAACGCAATGGGACAAGAATTGCCTGCTTCTATCCAATATGCATCAGACTTAAAACGAGGAGAAGTGCTGGAAGAAGGAAAAACTGTCATAGGGCGCGGCAAAGAGGTAAGACTTATTCTTGAAAACCTAGAAAGGGCGGAAAACAGGGGTGTCTTACTGGTTGGCGCACCTGGTGTCGGCAAAACAGCAATTGTAAAAGCATTGGCGCTTGAAATAGCGACCAACAAGGACGAAATGATCAACCAAACTGCACTTGTCGGGTTGAACACGTCTAAGGTTCTGGCACAGACGTCTTCAGAAACCGAAGTAGGACAAAAGATAACAACCTTACTTCAAAAACTGAACCAAAGCAAAAACAAAACAGTTGTTGTTATAGACGACTTACAGATGCTCTTGGACAATGGAAATGCCTCTAACGCCGTGGGGTTGGTGAACATCTTGGATGCGCAGATCAGCGAGGGGACAGTGTCACTGTTGTTGATTCTTTCGACAGATGCATATCGGAAACATCTAGAAAAACATCCCATAGCCAACCGATTGAATGTGGTGAACGTAGAACAACTTGAACCCAATGTGTTAAAAAGTGCCCTATTGGAACATCGGACACTGTTACAGGCTCATTATGGGCTAACCATTACGGAGGAAGCCATAGACAATGCCTGCTATTTGGCAAACAGATATTATAAGGAGAAAAGTCAACCAGCATCTACCTTAGACCTGATTGACAGCACCGCTGCTTCGGTAAGATTGAGCAACAAGAACGCGCCAGAAACAATTGCACAACTAACCAACAACTATAACAAATGGCTGAACCAACCAGTTGAGGAAATAAACGCGCGCGACCTGCATCTGCTTTACCACACAGTGTTTACCAAGCTTAGTGTGGTTGTCACCTCTAAAATTACAGACGACTTCGTGCTTACCGATGACGATTCGACCAAAGACAAACTGGATAAAATAGGACTAATATTAAAAGAACTGACCGATGTGGCAGCCCAAGGCATCCAGACCATTTCTCCTCTTGAAGTGGAAGCGGTGGTTGCCGGAGACACCGGCATACCCATAGGGAAGATACAAGCTCAGGAAAAAGACCGCTTACTGGGCATCGAATCTAAATTAAGAGAGCGGGTAAAGGGTCAGGACAAGGCGATAACAACGCTATCTGATGCCATCATTGAATCACGAAGCGGGCTTAGCGACCCCAAGAAGCCCATTGGCTCTTTCTTCTTTCTTGGGCCAACAGGAACGGGTAAGACAGAACTAACCAAATCGTTAGCCGAACTTCTCTTCGACGATGACAATGCGATGATACGTTTTGACATGTCGGAGTTTAAGGAAGAACATTCAGCCGCATTACTCTATGGAGCTCCTCCTGGATATGTAGGCTACGAAGAGGGCGGCCTACTTGTTACTAAAATACGACAGAAGCCCTATTCCGTAGTGTTGTTTGACGAGATAGAAAAGGCCCACAGCAGTGTTTACGACGTGTTCTTGCAAATGATGGATGAAGGGAAGATACATGATAAGCTGGGACGTGAGGGCGACTTTTCTAACTCCATAATCATCTTCACCTCGAACATCGGCAGCCAATGGATTACCCAACAGATACAAGAAGGACACCAACCAAAATCTAACGAACTGATAGAGGTGATGTCAAAATACTTTCGGCCGGAGTTTCTTGGGCGCCTGACGGAAATCGTCCCTTTCTCACCAATCACAGAGCCCGTGGCACAAGAAATATTCACGTTGCAGTTTTCACGCCTACAAAAACAATTGCAGGACCAAAAGAACATCCGAGTGGACTTGGCCCCCGAAACGGTTTCGTATCTCACAGGCAAAGGATTCTCACCACAATATGGCGCACGTCCCATAGCAGGTGTAATCAGAACTTACCTGAAAAAGACTATCTCAAAACTGATTGTTTCGGAATCCATCAAGCAAGGCGACAGTGTAATCGTTAACTATAAGGAAGGAAACTTGCAATGGGAACACAAATAAACACAAACGAAAGGCACTTGGAAGAATTCTCTAAAAGCGAGGCTGGCAGATTACTTGCCGAGGTATTCTTTAGAGAGATCCTATTCATCTCGGGAGACGAAAATCTCTCGGATAAGCTTGTGGTGAATAACCATGGGATGAATAGTCGTGTGCAATCGCAAGACGTTTTGGATTTTCAAACAGAAGACCTTCCAGGAACGTCGAAAGAATGGTTCATATTACACCTTGCCCGTAATGGCATTTACCACCAACTGCCTGAATTTCTCTTCCATCCCATCTCTCTCAGCACGCCAAGCATGACAAATAACGAGGTTGTAGAAGCGATGCGCGCCAACAGAAAGAAAGAAACTGCTGCCATTAAGTTCTTCCAACCTTTTGATACGGAATTCTTTTTGGATGGCGTTAACGTCTTTAAGCGCAGCTTGAATCTCTTTACGGCCCCATACGACAGCCGCATACTACGAGGCGTAAGTTCTCTTTTTTGCCGTCAGGAAGGTGTGTTAAACCATGGAGAGCGGTACAAACTATTCTTGTTCTTATGCGACGCTGAGATATATAAGGAGAATCTGGCAAAACTAGAAGGCCTTCTTCACACAATATTACGTGTGCACGTTTCCTTACAATATAAACCTCACTACATAGAAGAACCACCATACAAGACCTTAGGGAATTGCCGCTTAGGGGTAGATGCAGGGCTCTTTGGCAGCTTTATTGGCGAGTTAGACGATGTAGAGGCAAAACTCTGCTTTGAAAAAGGAATCGAAAGCGACACGTTACTTAAAGAAAGGACAGAATCACTAAGGTTTGTCTTGTCATTCTTCATTGTGTCTGCGAGGTGTGTTAATGTCCTTTATACAATTAAGTCGAATAATGGGTTTGTGCTAGGAACAAACTTCCTAGGTTATGACACAGACCTATAAAACACCAACAGAATGAAGCCATTAATATTGTTTTTCCTAAAATATTTGCTAGCACCTCTTCTTGCAATGCTGCTATTGTTCATTGCAAGTGCCCTGAAATCCGTTAGGCAAAAACTCAGCATGAAAAAGGTCATCGTTTTCTCGTTGATTGCTGGACTTTGCTTAGGTGCACCTGCTCTCTTTGGCTTTCTGAGAAATGAGTTTGTGTGGGGCGGGCTAGTTCTTACTCTCGTTTCATACCTATTACTCGGTGTGCTTTTTCTCATCGCTTTAAAGGTTATGACGAAAGACGGAGACAAAGATCCAAACGAAGGTATGAATATACTACTTATTGTCGTGTCCTCCGTTGTGGGCGGGTGGGTATACTATCTGGTCTTTGACTGGGCGAGCGAAGGGTTAACTTATTCTGCTTGGGCAATGGCAGCTGTTCTTTGGTTCACAATACCCTATTTTGTTTATCAAAGCTTTGAGAAATTCCGCAACATACAACCACCTGTATATGCATTATGGAGATGTGATAATGGCGGATTTAACCGTAACTATTGGGACACGTTCGACAGTTTTAGGGCAAGAACCGTGAAGGTGAAAGTTAAAAGGAGGAGGGGAGATGTGGGCTACACCACATTAACCGTTCGACTTTCTGATGGTATCCCCTTGGGAAACTGGTTCGATTGGCTGGTAGAAGACCAGAACAGACGTTTTCCCCAAGCCCTGATAGACACGAAGACTGAGAATCCAGATAGTGGTTGGATCTTTTATACCAGCAAATGGTTTAAGTACCCGCTATTTATACGTATGCTGGATCCCAATTTGCCCGCAGGGGAAAATCACATTAAGAAGAACCAAGTGATCTATATAAAAAGAGTAATGAGCGTTAACAACATACAACATGAAGAAGATTGAATACCTGCCAATCAACTGGGTTAATGGTCTTAAATTGAACAATGGCCATTTTTTTGAAACGTACTATAACATGATGGAGACGGTAAGGCTTAACCGCGAAGAAGGTCTTACATCCTATAACTATGGATTTGGCGAAAGACTTGAGCATGCCAGTTCGCCCATTGAGTTGGAAACGAAAGGAGATACTATTGATACGCTCTCCATACATTTGAAATCATGCAATGCCATAACTCGTGGTGGCTTTTCCATCATTTACGACCAAAGCCTATATGGAGAGTTCGCCCCATCTGCGAAGATAAAAACGCCAGGTGCCGATCTAGAGAAAGAGAAAGTAATTTACATCATCCTTTCTGTAAGTCCGGATAAACTGCTTCCTGTGGGTGTACCAGATCCTGAAGCCACACCCCTACACCACCCCTATGCTCTCCCTAAAATCTGTATGCAACTGACGACAGAAACGCAAGTAAACAAAGACTTCATAGAAGGTAACTGCATCATCGCAGGGAGAGTTATAGCAGAAGGCTCACTGTTCGAAATAGACAATCAATATATCCCTGCAACACAGCGTGTATGCTATGATACGCGCCTGTTGTCGTTTCTCGACAAATTTAGAAAAAGTATTGATGTGATTCATCACCATTCGCTGTTGATATGCCGCAAAAACATTAGAGATTCGCGAAGAGATAGATTAATGGAAAATACTTTCGTGCTATGCCGTTCAGTACAAAGGTTCTATGACATGCATGCCTTCCATCTAGAACAACTGGCAGCAGAGCAACCACCCGTGTATATGGTAAGCTTAGCTAGTATGTTTGCACACAGCTTGTATACTTCTCTACGTACGATGCCAGAGAACGAAGCGGAATATCTATTGCAATATTATAAGGAGTGGACAAACATCAATCCTGCCGATTTTCAGCAAGCGATAGGTGATGTGAAGAATATCAGATACAAGCACACGGATATTCTTCCCTCATTGAAGAGTGCCAGCACCTTGATGACATTGTTAGAAAGACTCTTTAAAAAGATGAGTGAGTTGGAATATGTCGGACTGATGCGAGAGAATATTGTGTTGAGCGAAGACAGTGCCGGTTATTCTCCTGAGGAAGAGAAAAAGGGATGGCGTGTGTGGGAGTAAGAAAAAACTTTGATTATGGAAGCAAAAAACAAAAAGGACCGTAAAAAAGCAAGAACTGCATTCCTGGCATGGTTCTCGCTCACTCTGCTGCTGTTCTTCTCCTTTGGTATATTTACACTGATAATAGCCCAAAAAGGTATCAGTATGCTCGAAGAGAAAAAAGCACGCTATGACGGAATCTTTAGGAAACAAGCCGATTACAACTTTCGCATGGATGAGATGTACAGAAACATGCACAGCTTAACCATCAAAGAAAGGACAGGTAATGAACACAGACTGCTACAACAGATCATCACACAAGAGCGTGACAGAATGCTTGACGAGATTGGGATGTCTGATAATGACAGTAACAGTTACATGCTCTACAAGTCGATGTTGGCACAAATCCGTACAACACAAGAGACCATAGACAATTATGACAAGGAGGCTCGCAAACGGAAATATAACCTTAGCCAATTGCAAAAAGGGCGGAAAAGGCTACAATAAGAAACAGCATAGAAATTAACCTTAACCAGTTAATCTCTATGCCGAACAGGATGTATTGAACGTCTCTTGGATAATTATGGATGGGGCAAGCGCCGGAAGAGTCATTCTTATTAAGACGTACAATCCATACGAGCCTTATCGTTAACTTACCCCTTTGTTGTTTATCTAACCTCAAGATCAAGTAATGAAGCAGAATCATACAATTGGCACTAACTTATAATAAGCAGAAGGCCATGCTGTGTAATTAGGAATATCATTTTACATAATAAAATATAGAATATGACAAAAGACGAAAACATTTGGACAGGAATTAAATTTGTCTTATTGCTGGTTTTCTCAGTAGCGTTGGTGTATATTCTTCTATGTAAGTATGTTGTACACATCCCTGTATCTAAGACCGACTTGCTTATAAAAGAGATCAACGAGTCTGAAGCGATACTTACCGACCAAAAAAAGATGGCGCAACAGTTTGAGCAGATCAAGACAGACATCGATTCCCTAAACTTTGAGATACAGCAAGTGCAACATACCAGTGAAATAAAGATGAGGATTTCACAGATGCAAGAAGCGTACAAGAAACATGGGAGCAATCCCAAGTACTTATACTGCGTACATGCATACAGGTTTCTACAAGGGTATTTCGACGTACGCGAAAACTTAGGCTATACCATTAGTGACAACAAACTCATTGAGCGGGATCTCGAAACGTTAAAGGCGAACATCTAAACACGTTCTGTTATGAATGAAAGACAGAAAATCCTATTGGCAATAGCTTCCTTCATAGCCATTATCGTCATTGTGTTGCTCTTGCTACTTCCTTCACGAACGCCTTCTAAAAGCATAGACTTCTACATCCATGACACCAATGGAAACAATCAATTGGAAGTGAATGAGGCTATCAGGTTCATCATCAACAACCCTGACGGTGTGGCAGGCAAAGCTGTGCTTTGGAAAATGGGCAATGGCGACAGTGTAATAGGGCATCCCAACATCCAGTATGAGTACAAGAAAGCTGGGAGATACCTCATAACACTTCAAGTCGATGGGAAACGCATTCTCGAAAGGCCAATACTGGTGATTGCCGTTAAAAAGGATGTGGAAACAGACTCTTTCCCTAAAATTAATGGCGTGTCGCAAGGATATGAGGGTGAAGAACTGGTCTTCTCTGCAGAAGGACATGGGATGGACACATGGTACTGGGAATTTGGCGAGAGCGGAACGGTTGACGCTTTCGACCGACAAGTAGTTTACAAATACGACAAACCAGGCAAATACATCATCAGGCTTAAAACCAACACCACACTTTTGCCCATAGAACACGAGATTACTGTTCTGCCCAAGGTAGAAGATATTATGGAACAAACGCAGGTTGATACCCTCGCGCTTGTACAAAATGATATCAAGAGACATTTACAAGCGATAGCCAACGCAAAGGTATCAGATAGAACAACCTTCTATTACCACATGAACTACATTAAGGACAACTATTTTTATTATGATGCCGACCAGGTGATGGTTGAGGTGAACGGCAAACGATTCAATGTATTCCCTGATTATTGCCAAGGTTTACATTTCTTGGAAAGCAACCGTAATAATCGGGTTCTTATTGAAGATGCCAAGATCGACGATTTACATCGAATCACTAAAATCCAAGTTACTCAAAAATTTGTCGGAAAATGAAATTGCCAATCTATATCATGTGCCATCCTTGGATGGCAAGAACGGCTTTCGGCCTTCTCTCACTACTATTTTTAAGCAGTGTCTATGCACAGGTGACAAAGTACAAACGCCTGCATTGCGTAGGACGCCATACCTTTAACTTTGCACCCAGCACAAGCCAACATCCGCACTTGCATAAAAATAAAGATTTGCTTGTAGTATATTCCGACAGAGATGGAAACAGGGCTTATTCAAATCGCTTTGCGCAAAGGGTACTAGGAGAGCAGAAGATGGGCAGTCCGTATTACGTTGTCGACGAGAAGAATGGCTTTTGTAAACTTGTAGCAGCTTCCCCAAGTATCGTAGGAAAGCCCAAAGGAATGTTAAGCTTATTCTATGGCAGTAAAAGACATCTTAAAGATGCAGCAAGTGCCCCGTTTGTTGGATGGATACCCAAAGAGCGCTTGCTGACTTTTGGGCATGCTTTTGTTTCTCCATCAAACAACTTACCCATTAAATTCCGTGTGGGTACTACGGCTATCAACAGGCTCTTTGACCTACGCCCATATTGTTCAGCCGACAGCATACTGGTGTTCAAAGACCCTTTCTTCGACAATAAAACGCCAAAGAGTGTCTGTTGGGGACAGATTGTATATGCCTATAAATACGATGAAAGTAA
>RBWB01583660.1_pt1 | contig 11433 bp, 14 predicted proteins | sample 2014201 | NCBI WGS metagenome assembly RBWB01 (sample SAMN10133834, study PRJNA383868) | Human oral metagenome, whole genome shotgun sequencing project. | isolation source: supragingival plaque isolated from 88 juvenile twins | host: Homo sapiens | place: Australia
TATGAAGTATTATCCTGATGAAACTTTAGCTGATGAACAAATTGCTCGTAATGGGCGAGCAACACAAATGTTTGAAATTACCATTGAACATATGAGTGGTAAACAAGTACAAGAGAAATAATAGATTAGCCCTTCGCTTATGCGAAGGGCTTTTACTATACACTCATACTTATAAATGTAATATAATGTAATTAGTGATAATCATTTTAAAAATATAGTTCATGGGAGAGAGATATGGTACAGTTAAAAGATTTAGGTACATTTGAATCTGTGCCTCACATTGTAACAGATATTGTAACAGGAAATGTTAGCGTGTTAGAAAATGAATTAGCCAATGGTTGGGATATTAATAAACCTATAGAAATTGATGAATATAGTGAGCATACACCTTTAGAATTAGCTCTTGTCATGTGTTGCTTGCCGAGTATTCGATGGTTAGTAGAACATGGTGCTAATCTTAATGAGGCAGAAAATCCTAGTTTCTTATTAGCTGTACGGTATGGTAATAAAGAGATTATAGATTATGTTGTGGCTCATGGTGCCAATGTTCATGCTTTGAACCGTGTGAAAGTAGATGCTTTTCAAGCTGCCTTATATGGCAAGAAATATAATCACTTACAGATTATTCATGACTTAGGCCATACGGTACAGAAATATGGCGGTAAAGCTTTCAGAAATGCCATTACAGATAGAAATTATGAGGTTCTAGATTTCTTTATTCATAATGGTGTAGATATTAATTACAACAAGCCTGATTCTGTGTATCCTTTTAAGCCTACTCCATTATGTGTAGCTGCTAGGTATGTTGATTTAAAGATGTGTAACTATCTAGTTGAGCATGGTGCTGATGTAACTTTTACGGAAAAGGATGGTATGCGTCCCTATAGCATTGCTGTTGAAAAAGGGGATATGGAAATGGCAGAGTATTTTAAATCCTTAGAGCCTGCTGAGTTCCATGATATACAGAATAAAATGGATCAATTAAAGCCTTTTAAATTACCAAAAGAATTAGTTGCTTTTTTAGAAGGGAAAAATCTTTACTTTAAATTGCCAGACTCTGACTTTATATTTATAGAGTTCTTCCCACTTATAGATATTATTCCTTTTAAAGCGGGGCGTCGTAATCTATTGCGGATTTCTAACGAGCTGGGAGAATATAATCATTTACAAATTGTGTGGAATCCCAAGTCTAAAAAGATTGGTTGTTATGATATAGAACATTTAGAGTTGCGAGAACTTTGTAAATTTGATGAATTTATGGCGGATATGTCAGGTTAATTAGAAAGTTTATTTTAATATGTGTCATAAAGGAGAGTATATACATATGGTAGCTGACTTCGATAAAACATATACTGATTGGTCAATTGATGTAGGTACCTATAAATATGAAGGTATTACACTGAATGAAGTTGAGCAAAATCTATATGCTATTGAAGATCAAGAGCAAGATTTTGTAGTTATATCACCATTAAATGCAATCTTAATAGATAATAAAAAGTATAACTTTGTACAAGTTTGTAGTGATCAAGATACTGATTTATTACATATAGAGCTTAGTGTAACTAATGATGGTGAGCAGGGGGCCATTATATATGGTAAAAATGAGTTAGGCCCTCAAGAGGTATTTCAAATAATAGAAGGTTTTATTGCTCATCATAAGGTGCCATCATTAGATGATTGGGAAATAGTGTTAGATTTAAGACCGAAGATGGAAAGCTATGTGAAGGGTACAAATGATAACTAATCCTGCAATATATGATGAACAGTTAAGACAATATACCATATCCTACGAAGGAATACAGTTTTGCTGGGATGAGAAACCAACAGATGCTAATTTAGATACGGCAAAGTTATTAGCTGTTAATTACCATAAGAATATATATATAATTGCTACTTTCATCTATAACGAAATAAGAGATTGGTATGGCGACGTAACTATTGATGAAGTAAAAACACGGATAGGTATGCCTATTATTGAACCAGATCGAGATGCTGTGACTTATTGCGAGCAAACCTTTGATGATACGCACATCTTTTCCTTTACATTTTGGGATAATGAATTTAAAGATTTGCATTATTTTGCCATAGATGGCTGATATATTCTTAATGTTTTCCCCATTATGACGTATATGTGGAGCTTATTATGCTATATACACCGAATAACCTTTTGTATAAGTATATTCGCTATCGATTTAGACGGATTCAGATTCAATGCAATATGGTATATGATGTAACAGTAGAGGAAGAAGATGAGATTTGTCGTAATCTGTTAAAAAAGAGAGCGAAGGTATTAATTCCTGTTGGCATATTATATTGTTTGATCTTTGCTGTAAGTTTCGTTTGGCTATTAGGAACTAGTGAAGAATTAAACCCCGTAATGCAATGGGAAGTAAACGTAATAGAATATGTCAAACCAATTTTAAATACCATTGATTTTAAATGGTATGCATATTCCCTTGACCTATTGCGAGTAGCAGTTATTTTAGCCCCTATAGCGATTATAAATGTATCTCCTTATATCATTATTTCCTATATTGTTGATACCATTTTGATACGACGCAGGGTAAAAGTTTTAATTAAAGAATATTCCATTGATGAGTAACCATTTGGTTAAAATAATCTGTTTAACTAGGAGAGAGTATTATGAGTAATCTAAAAGACTTTGATTGGACCAGATTTTGGAACGATGTTGATTATGCATTTGAATCCTATATAGGTAAACCTATTACCGATAAGGATATTAAGGATGCTGAAACTGAGCTAGGCTATACATTACCTGCAGCATATATTGAATTACTTAACAATCATAATGGCGGTGTATTGAATAAGAACTGCTTTATTAATAAATTACTCTATCACTCTTTTAGCAGATAGTTTTGGGAATTTTATTAAGCAATTATATATAAGCATAGAAGATATTACGGATGAAGAGTTTCAAGCTTTAAGTGATGAGGATAAGGTAAAACTTATTAATGAATAAGAGGACCTAGATATTGATCATGCTATGGAGCTTTTAACTAATATAGGCATCGATAATTTATCTCCTATATTGTTAAGTAACTTAGGACGTATCTACAACAATAATGGCCGTGCAGCAGAGGCTGTTGAGTTATTTGAACGTATTAATAAACTTGACGCAGAGCAACTTGAAATATCAGAGGATAACTATCCTTCGTACAGTGCATTGGGTATTCAATAAAAAGTCATATAGTAAAGAGAATTTTTCTAAAGAGTTTAATCAAATATTAGAGGAGTATGCTGAGTATGGTGCTAAGGAAAGTGCATTAGCGCTATTAGAAGAGCCTGAAATTTTAGTGACTTATGAAGCATGGATCGAAAGTGAAAATCAGCTCTATAATAATGAACGTTTAAACGATGAAGAGTTATTAGAAGAAGAAAAAGAAGATAACATGTGGCAGTAGAAATCATGGACCATATTACTGCTGATATTGGTTAATATTACTACTTTAAAATGATTTCATATACATATTAATTGGGATGAAGGGATGCGTATTGTATGTCGTTAAGTGTTGAACGTTTTTTATCTTTTTCTGAAGAGGCGCAATTACAAACTATTAAAGATCTTAATGATATAGGACAAGAGGAGCTGATTATTGAGACATTAACTGGTGTGGGCATCGAGAATCTACCTGTACCTTTATTAGGTGAGCTTGGTAGAGCGTATAACAATAATGATAAACCGGAAGAAGCCATCAAGGTATTAAACTCTATAGATGAAGAGTATAGAGATGCTGTGTGGCATTATCGCTGTGCTTACTCTTACGGCTTTATTGCTTCGAATAATAGTGAAGCATATACATCTGATAATATGCAACATATGCTATCACTTGTAGATAATGGTATACGCCTAGCTGTTAGTGAGAATCGAAATAATATAAAAAAATATTTCTTTGGGTTTATTGATATGTGTTATATGCAGATAGATTTTGAAAGGTGTGAGTCTGATTACCCAGAATTGTGTTCTGCTTATAGTAAATACGTAGCTGAAAAACAGAAGAATAGGAGAGGTGTACCTCAAGATCGGACTATAACTGTTGAAGAAATTAAAGAAACTGATGATATGTGGAGCATAAATGAACCAGCGTATTGGAGTATCAATATTTATGGTTCTTATGATGACTATTTAGAATCTGCAAAAGGCTTCACTATTGAGCAACGATATCTTAATGCAATATGTTGGTATTTTGCTGAGGTCAATAATGGCGGACATCATCAGTTCTTCTATAATTCAACAGGCATCGTATGGGAAGATGCTTTAGCGGGGTTGCGTCTATTCAATATGAAAGAATTGGCAGAAAATTTCCAATCAGTACTAGATTTCTTTGGCGGTACAGTACCATTTGATAGAGCGGAGCGGTGGCACTTATTACAACAATATGAGGATAATCCAGAGTTCTTTGATTTCCTAGATGAAAAAGATGATGCAGTATATACATATGATGGTATCTTTGAAGATGTATTTGTACATGAGAACTCTCAGTTATTTGTATTTGATGGAATCTATACGATTCCAGAATAGGGAAATATTATTTGAATTTGTAAAACTAATTATACATTATTTATGGCTAAAATTAATAACTAATCTATTATAGGGGAGAATTAGGATAAGATGTGTAATATCATTCATTTAATAAAGGCCGAGTCAGGTGATTGTGTACTTTTGCAATTAAAAAATAAATGTTGTATCTTAATCGATTGTGGTTATAAATCAACTTATGAAAATGAATTAAAACCTCTACTAAGAAGATTATCTAATGAAGGTTACATAATTTCACTTTTAATTGTTACTCATTATGATGAAGATCATATTGGAGGAGCTATTTCATTTCTTAAGGATAATGGTGATAATTTAAATCCAAATGTAATTCATATTGGAGAAATATGGTTTAATGGGATTTTTAATCTGATAAAACATAGTATAATATTACAAAAACATGTTGTTGCGAAATTATTGAGTAAAAATGAAGAAAAATATCGTATGGTTTTTGAACAACTTTTAGGTCTTATTGGATCTGGCGAGGGATTAATTTCTGCAAATTTAGCACAGACATTTGAGTTACTATGTGAAGAAAAACATTATAATCTTAATTCTATCAATGGTGGAAAGCCAATAGTTGAAGGTGTTACATTAAACCTAGGAGAGTATTCTATTAGATGTTTAAATCCTAATCAGGAATTATTACTGAAATTAGAAGCTTGGATTAATAAAGTTTGTATTGATTCTTTAGGTCTTAATTATGAATTGAAGAAAAAGGATTTTTTGATTTTTTTACAAAACATGCTCTTAAGTATGGGGCGTGAATCTATATCTGAGATTCCAGTTTCTCAAATCGGCGTATCACCAATAGATATAGAATCTTGGATTGGTACATCTTCATTAGCCCCTATGAATGATGTTAATCGTGCATCAATTGTTGTTGAGCTATCGTATAAAGATAGAAAATTTCTTTTTATGGCGGATTCTGAGAGTTCTGATTGGGTTAAAGTTGCAAGCAATAAATATGATTTTGTTAAAATTTCTCATCATGGAACAACCAAACCTAATATTGCTTTATTAGAGACTATCAAATTTAATAAAGCATTCATTTCTACAAATGGCCGTCGAAATCACCCTGAGGATGATTTTTTAGCTAGACTTATAAAAACGGAGGTTTCTGAGCTTTATTTTAATTATGATATTAGAAGAAAAGAAATTTTATCTAAATTAGAGCTAACTTATAAATATAAGACTTATTTTGGAAAATCTGAAATATATTTTTAATGGTTTGGAGTAGGACATGTATTCAAATATTGTGAAAATAAAACAAGAAGAATTTGAACGGTATGGTACCGGTATAGTAGTTGATGGTTGTACCGTAATTACGGCTGAACATGTCATTTTTCCTGATAAAGGTGTAAATGTTGATTATCTAGATGAAACTTTTAAGGGTAATGTTATTTTTCATGATAATGATATAGCACTAATTGAAATAAATGATTCAAAATTTAAAGATTTATTTTATAAACAATCAGATACATTATTTTTTACTGATCAAGAAATTTTTTCTGAAGATGATAGATTAGAAATAGAAGGCTATAGATCGCATTCGCTAATAGAACATTCATTAAGTGGAAAAGGTATATATTCTAGTAATCATACACTTATACATTGTGACTATGAAGTTGGAAGTATTATAAAGGGGAAACTTAAAGACTATAGCGGTCTTTCTGGATCTCCTATCATTTGTAATAATCGAGCAGTTGGGATAGTCCAAATACAAGTTACAGATCCATCTGGTGTATTAGGAATTGGATTTACATCAATAAATAAGTTTAGACAATATTTGCCTAGTGAAGCTATTACTCTTAGTAACTATGTATATGAGCTTATTGAAACTAGTAAAAGTCAAGCACTATATGAAATTGAAAAGAATAAGAAGAGTGCGAAATATATACCAAGTATATTCGTAGAAGATGATATTTTTAAAGAGAATATCAGATATTTTAGTAATCCAATTTTATTTTTACGTAAATCAATAGACGAATTAAAATCATTGGATTATTCAAATATTAATATAGTTTTAAAAGGGGAAAGTATTTCCTTTGCAGAATATACAGAAAAAATTACCTCGAAGAATTTTTTGGATATATTTAAAGATGTTGATGCAAAAATAAAGCATTATATTAATATAATTGAAACAGCTAGAAAAGACATTGATGATAACCATTCGGATAGTTTTGAGAATATCTTTAAATATACAAGTGTATTTAATAACTCTATTGAATGGGATTTAAAAAAAATATCTAATCAATTGGATTTTATTTTAAAGCGAGTAATAATAGTAACAGATAATGCAGGACAAGGTAAAACTAATTTTTTATGCGACTTTACGACTAATTTCCTTGTAAAAAGAAATATTCCAACATTCTATTTCAATGCTTCTAGCTTTATTGAAAATCCGGCAACAAAAATTTTAGAAGAAATTACTATAAATAACCAATGGGAAAAAGAGTATGTTAAAAAGTCATTGATGAAACTATGGGAGATAACAGGGACTTTTATTGTTATTGTAATTGATGGTCTTAATGAAAATACCACTCTTAATAATTTTGCGAACTATATAGAAGCATCAATTTTAGAATTATTAGATTATCCATATATAAAAATAATTTTATCTACAAGAAATGAATTGTACGAAGAGCGTTTTGCTAATCTGTCTGTTGACAATTTGGGAAATCAGTTTTATAGAATGAATATGAATAGATTTAAATCTAGTTTATTTAAAAATAGGATTTTTGAAGGTTATTTAAAATTTTTTAAAGTAGGAATTCTAGAAGGTACATTATTAAATCATGTTTATAATCAATTAACTGAAGATACGCTTTTGCTTAGGTTTTTTTGTGAAGTTAATAAAGGGAAACGTCAAATATATTTATATGATATATATAAGTATTCTTTATTTCAGAAATATTATGATTTAAAAAAGAATGAGTTAAGTAATAGTAATAGTAATAATCTACTAAATAGAAAACTTTTTGATAAAGTTATAGATCACGTATCAAAACTTATGATTGATTCTAAAACGTTTTCACATATACGTGTGGATGATCTAAATCCAGATGAGTTACAAATCATTCATCATTTGTTAGAATCAGATGTAATTTTCAAAACAGAGAGTAGACTAAAAAAAGGATTAATAGAGGATATAGAAGAGATATTAAGTTTCACTTTTGATGAGTTTCGTGATTTTTGTTTGACTCGATATATATTACGTTTAGATAATGCAGTTGAGATTTTCCCTAAAATTTGGCGGGATATTCATGAGAATAAGTGGAGTATACTAGAAGGAGTAGAAAAATATATTTTTTTCTTATCAAGAACAGAGTTATCAGAAATTGAAGATATAATTACACAAGAGCCAAATTATTGGGATATATATTGGAAGAATATATGGAGTTTAGAAGATTTATATATAAGAGATGATGATATTCAATTATGGAAAAAACACATTTTTAATAATGGCTTTTATAGTAGTCATATATGTAAATTTTTAATAAATCATCGAGACCGAAAATATTTCAAGAATAGCTCTATAGATATATTATTTAATTTTTTACTAGATTTCTCTAAAACTCCAGGAAAATATGATGCAATTATTAGAATGCTATTTCCATTTAAAGTTAATAATAGATATGGACAAGATTCTATTTATAATAATTATGTAATATTTTGTGATGAGTTTATTAAAGAATTAATTAATAAATTTGAGGTTTTAGTAGAGCGTGGAGATTATACTGATGCTCTTAAATTATCCATATTTATTTATCATATAATACCGAATCTAATTAATGACTTATGGCGTAAAGCCTACTCTATCATTCCATCTGAAGCTTTAAGAATACTTGAAGAATATGTTGATATTAATCATACATATATTTTTATAAAAAAGAATGTAAAAGATATTCTTGACGTGTTAAATGAAGATAACCATAATACGAGAATTTGTAGTTTAAAGTCTCATATCTTAGATGACAATTATAATAATGTTTTAGATGCCTTAACTAATATCTGGGAGAAATAAAAATGTGTATAATTATTAGATTTGAGGAAACATATTATTTAAGAGTAAAGTCACCTATTACACCAGAGATTATTATTAATCAAATATCTAAAAAGTGTGGAATGAGAAAAGACTCTTTTGCAGAATATTATGTTAAACGTATTTTAACGCATCTTCTATCTGGTGCTATAAATTTAACTGAGTTTTATGAAAAGTATTACAAAAGTGAGTATTTGTCTTTTGATAATTTTTTGTATCATAAAGAATTAATTGAATATGAATCTATTGAAGAGTTATCTCTTAAGAGTGATGATATATTATGGAAGTTAAATCCTTATAGTAATAGTTATAATATACAAAATCTTATAGAATTTAATGATGAGGTTTTTATAATTATTAACCAATTATTGGGAGAGGTTAATTATGAAGGTTAGAAATGGTTTTGTAACGAATAGTTCATCTACATCATTTATTATTTCTACAAAAAATAATCTCAATAGGGACTCTTTTTTAGAGACTATTGGAGTACAAAATGAATGTATAGTAAATAAAATTTTTGAAGATTTATTTTACTCTATTGAGGAAAATAAAAGGAATATTACAGATGTTATAAGAGATGACCCAAATTGTAATGATGTGGAGTCCTTTTTGAAACAAGAGGGTTTTAATGACGAGACCGTTAGAAAGGTGGTAGAACTTATAAATATAGGTCAAGATGTTTACTTTGGCACATTTCGATCTGATGCTGAGACCGTTACAGAAGTGTATTTTTGTTGTGAAAGCTTTATAGTATGTGAGGATGATATTTACTTTAATGGAAATATTAGTGGATGGTAATGCGTTTTATTAGTGATAAATATGGTTATAAAGCTCTATTTGATGAGAGGAATGGAAATTCTATTCGTCTAGATGGAGTTGATAATTGTAATAACTGGAAAAAATCAGGTCCAGAGTTACTTGATATTTCAATTACAAATTATTGTGAACGAAATTGTTCCTTTTGTTATAGAAATTCCAGTAAAGCTGGAAAACATATGAGTATATCTTTATATAGAGATATCATTCAAGAGGCAAGAAAATCGAAAGTATTTCAAATTGCATTAGGTGGTGGTAATCCAAATCAACACCCTAATTTTGTGGATTTTTTAAGAATTGCTAGAGAAAATAATATAATACCATCGTATACGACAAATGGAGATGGTATGACTTCTAAAATTTTAGACGCTACTAAAGAATATTGTGGAGCTTTGGCAGTTAGTTGGTATGAACCATATACTAAAGCAATATCACTTATTGAAGAATGTTACAGTCGTGGTATTAAGGTAAATATTCATTTTGTATTGGATGCTGACAATATTTCTAAAGCTAGAAACCTTTTAACATTAAAAATAATTGATAAAGTAAATGCTATTATTTTTTTAAATTATAAACCAGTTGGTCAAGAAAAAAGATCTATTTTGAAATCGACAAAAAATTTATCACTTTTTCTAAATGATTTAACTTCATTTTCACGATGCCAAATAGGTTTTGATAGCTGCATGATATCACATCTAACTATGATTAAAGATAGATTAGTTTTAGAAAGTGTAGATTATTGTGAAGCATCTAGGTATTCAGCATTTATTTCAGAGCAGGGAATGGTTTATCCTTGTTCATTTATGTGTGGTCAAAAATTGGATGGTGTAAGTATTTTAAGTGCATCTTTATTGGATATTTGGCAAAACTCATTAATTTTTAATCAGGTAAGGGGGCTTTTGTTTTCTAAACCATACAAATGTATAGATTGTGAGCACTATGATTTTTGCCATGGTGGTTGCCCCTGTTTTTCTATTAGTTGTATAGAATAATAATTTAAGGTGTATTATGAGTGGTTTTGAAGATAAAAATTTATGGAATAAGGTACGTATACGAAATCTTAAAATTAATATAGTTAAAATTTTGATTGCTAAAGAGAAAACTAATAAGTACATATTTTCTAAATCTGAAATTAAAAATTGGTTTGCCTTTAAAGAATATGATTTTAAATACTTAACCTCTGAGTTTTTTATTCAAGATAAAAATAGATTTACACTAAATACGTCGATGAAAAATTTTCTAAAAAAAGTTTTTTTATCTAGAATAGTTTTGAAGGATTCTTTATGCGCTGCGGAATCTGATTTTATTAGAATATATGGTAGGTATTATGAGGATATACAGCGAAATCGATATAGAAGTTTTTATTCTGAACAATATCGAGAGATATTTGAAAAGATAAAGAAACTACTACCATTATTACACTGGGGAAATATGCCTATATTTAATAAATATTTACTTTTTAATAGAAGGCTTGACCCAGAGGTGGATACAATAAAATTCTATGATAATATAGATTGTCTAAATGCATTATTAACTGAGATAAAAAAAGAAGGGATTATTTTGTCTAATAAAAGTGATTTGAGCTTAAATCGAGAAATGAAATTTATTGTTTACACTCGTCGATATGCTCATGAAAAGATATATATAATTAAGAGAACTTTTGACGGATGGTTAATTAATTCAAATGGAATTTGCGAAAAAAATGGAACGGGCGCATTGTTTGATAGTTTTGAACATGATGGGGTATTTTTTCCTGAAGAGGGAGTTAAATCTGCATTGAATAAATTATGGGATGATGCAGATGAAGGTGTTATTGATTATGAAGTGTTGTCAATTAGGCTTCAAGAAGTTGCAGATTGGATAAGTTCTGTTGAAAAGGCTGTTGGAACACAACCTTTATGGGTAAACTATTATTAGAAAAGTCTATAGATTTAGTTAATGTTATGTGGAAGTAATAATGAATTTAGATAAACAAGGCGTATATGATTGTTTGCGTGACCATCATATCGATTTTGAA
>RBWB01583685.1_pt1 | contig 11391 bp, 10 predicted proteins | sample 2014201 | NCBI WGS metagenome assembly RBWB01 (sample SAMN10133834, study PRJNA383868) | Human oral metagenome, whole genome shotgun sequencing project. | isolation source: supragingival plaque isolated from 88 juvenile twins | host: Homo sapiens | place: Australia
CAAGAACAATTCACTGGATTCATCTTCAAAATTCAAGCAAATATGAACCCAGCGCACCGCGACCGTATTGCGTTTGTGCGTATCTGTTCAGGAGAATTCACTCCAGGGATGGACATTACCGTGAACCGTTCGCAAAAGAAAATGAAATTATCTCATACAACACAATTTATGGCAGATAGCCGCGAAACGGTTAAAGCAGCCGTTGCAGGGGATATTATCGGACTTTACGATACAGGGAACTTCCAAATCGGAGATACGATTTACTCAGGAAAAGGTGCTGTGCAGTTCGAACCACTACCACAATTTACGCCAGAACTTTTTAATAAAGTTTCTGCCAAAAACGTGATGAAGCAAAAATCTTTCCATAAAGGAATCGAACAGTTAGTACAAGAAGGAGCCATCCAATTGTACAAGACATACCATACAGGAGAATATATCCTTGGTGCGGTTGGTCAACTGCAATTCGAAGTGTTCCAATACCGCTTATTAAATGAATACAATGCTGAAGTAGTCATGACTCCAATCGGAAGTAAAATTGCTCGTTGGATTGACGAAGAACAACTGGATCCAAATATGTCATCAAGTCGAAACTTATTATGTCGCGACCGTTTTGACCAACCAGTCTTCTTATTCGAAAACCAATTTGCCTTAAACTGGTTCAAAGATAAACATCCAGAAGTCGAATTAAAAGCATTATTCTAATAGATACAAATAAAGACTCTCTAATCACTTGATTAGAGAGTCTTTTCGTATTTTTAAGATTAAGCTTCGTATCCCATTAGGATTCCGCCTTGTTCTGCATAATAGCTGCAGACCCCGCTTGTGTGGATACTAGAAACATCCGCATCTGGAAATTCGCTATGAACGGCTGCTTGTATTAAGCCACATATTTCTGGGTTACTACAGTGGCTGATGACCACACGACCACCCTTGTATCCATTTTTCTTCATTTCAGACCAAACTGCTTGAACAGCTTTCTTTTGACCTTTTGCTTTGTGAAGTAAGTTTAGTGTTCCTTCTGGTGAAGCGTCACCGACTAAGCGGATATTGAGCATTCCGATAACGGCGCCGACTAATTTATTTAATCGACCGTTTTTTACTAGGTTATCGACACGAGCAAGAGCAAATAAAAGTTTAGTGCTCGCTAAATATTCTTTTAATGCTGCAACCACTTCTTCAAAAGAAAGTCCTTGAGCAATCAGTTCATTTGCCTTTTGGACAAATAGAACCATTTCACCACTTGCTGAAAGGCTATCGAAGACTTCAATATTTGTTTCAGGGGCTTCTTCTAATAACATTTTTTTGGCTAATTGAGCACTATTTTGGCTTCCTGATAGACCACCAGTAATTGTAATGGCAATAACATTTTCAGCACCTCTATAGGCCTCTAAAAAAGCATCTGGACTTGGACAAGCAGAAGCAGTTTTTTCCTTGGATTCATACATTTCAATCATCATAGCATCAATATCTAATGTTGCATCGTCTTTATAATGTTTCTCGCCCACTTGGACAGTTAATGGTACATTAATATATTCAGTATTTGTTGCTAGATTCTCGATTTCGCGTAAATCGCAACCAGAATCCGCAATTATTTTCCATTTCATAAGAGAATTCTCCTTTGGTAGTATAGTTCATACAAGAGTAATATACTTTGAACTTCAAAACAAGTCAACTAATCTAATTAAAACTTAACATTTTAGTGGAATTTTAGCGCTTTCTGTACTATTGTTAAGGAGTAGAAATAAACTTAAAGGAGGAGTATTATGACTCAAACAATTTCTTTTGGGTATGGATCAAAGCCAGCTCAATTATTATCGAATAAATTAAATCGACATGGAGTAATTGCTGGAGCCACAGGTACAGGGAAAACTGTTACTCTTAAAGTTCTTGCTGAACAATTAAGTGAAGCTGGTGTACCTGTATTACTTTCTGATATTAAAGGAGATTTAGCTAGCCTTGCCGAAAAAGGTGAAGTAACTGAAAAGATTGCTGAACGATTAGAAAAAGTACACGTAGAAGATTTTGAACCAAGTTCTTATCCTGTAGCGTTTTGGGATATTTTTGGAGAAAACGGAATTAATATTCGTACAACCATTTCAGAAATGGGACCTATTTTATTATCTCAGCTGTTAGGATTAAATGAAACGCAAGAAGGCATTTTAAACATTGCGTTTAAAGTTGCTGATGAACAAGGTTTATTATTAATTGATATTAAAGATTTACGTGCAATGTTAAATTATGTTGGAGCTCATGCTTCTGAATTACGTAATTTATATGGAAATATTGCGCAACAATCTATTGGTACTATTTTACGTAGCTTATTAGTTCTAGAACAACAAGGTGGAAATCAGTTCTTTGGAGAACCAGCTTTTGAAATTGGAGATTTATTTAAAACAGATGCAAGTGGACGTGGAACCATCAATGTATTATCTTCTGAAAAGTTGTTCCAAACACCTAAATTATATGCAACTTTCTTATTATGGTTCTTATCAGAGTTATATGAAAACTTACCTGAAGTAGGAGATTTAGATAAACCAAAACTAGTATTCTTCTTTGACGAAGCACATGTATTATTCAATCAAAGCAACCCAGCTGTACAAGCAAAAATTGAATTAATTGTTCGTTTAATTCGTTCGAAAGGAATTAGTATTTTCTTCGTAACACAAAATCCAACGGATATTCCTAATGCGGTAGCCAGTCAGTTAGGGAATCGAATCCAACATGGCTTACGTGCGTTTACGCCAGCTGAGCAAAAAAATGTCAAATCAGTAGCTGAAACTTTCCGTCAAGAAGAAGGAAAAGATTTAGTTTCAGTGATTACGAATCTAAAAGTAGGGGATGCGGTAGTTTCTACTTTACAGGAAGATGGATCTCCAAGTTTTGCAGAAGTGGTTTCTATTTACCCACCAAAGAGTAAATTAGATGCGGTTGATGCTTTTGTTCGTCAACAGCTAGTAAATCAATCTCCATTCTATGATAAATATGCTGAAATGTTTGACCGTGAGTCTGCTCATGAGCAACTATTAGCATTAGAACAACAATTTCAACAAGAACAAGAAGAAGCTTTAGCTCAAAGAGAAGCTGAAAAACAAGCAGAAGCAGAACGTAAAGAAGCTGAAAAACAAGAAGCTCTTGCACAAAAAGAGGCTGAAAAACAGGCTAAATTAGAAGAAAAAGAACGTGAACGTCAAGAAAGAGAACTAGAACGTCAAGCACGACAAGCAGCAACTAAGAAAGGTGATTCTGCGATGGATCGCTTTACCAAAAATATTATGTCTAGCGTTGGACGTGAAGTAGGCCGAGTGATTACTCGTGGAGTAATGGGCTTGTTCAAAAAATAAGAGGAGGCTGTCCTATGGCAAATGTCGTTGTATTCTTAGCGGAAGGATTTGAAGAGATTGAAGGCCTTGCTACAGTTGATATTTTGAGAAGAGCAGGTCATATTGTTCATACAGTTGGCATTGATGGACAAGTTATTACGGGTTCTCATAAAATTTCAGTGAAGACAGATGATGAATTAGAAACCTTTTATTGGGCTCAAATTGATGCATTAGTGCTTCCAGGTGGAATTCCAGGAGCTCATCATTTAAGAGAAAATGATTTCCTAATTCAAAAACTGAAAGAATATTCGAAAAAAGGGAAAATTATTGCAGCAATCTGTGCGGCGCCAATTGTCCTACATAGGGCAGGATTGCTGAAAAAGAAAAAATTTACTTGCTATCCCGGTTTTGAAGATGAAATTAACGACGGGGTTTATACAGGAGCCTTAGTTGAAAAAGATGGAAAAATCATCACGGGTTGTGGTGCAGCTGCAAGTTTCGAATTTGCTTATACAATAGCAGAAGCATTAGGAACAGATACCTCCGCACTTCGAGAAGGGATGCAGTACAATAAGCTTTTTTAAAAAATAATGTTAGAAAGATTTGTTCTATTTTTAGGACAAATCTTTTTTGTTACAAAAATATTACAATGTTACAAAAATGTTAAATGAATAACTTGATTTTTCCTTGGAAATTTGAGAGAATAAAGTATCAAAATCGACGTAATCTGTATTAGAAATTAGGGAAATATATGAGAAAAGAAGAAATTAATCAAGTAGTGAAGAAGTTACGTAGTAAAGGAGTTCGTATTACCCCTCAAAGAGTGGCAATGCTTGAATTTTTAGCTAGCGTGGATACTCATCCAACTGCGGAAGAGATTTATACTGAATTAACAAGAGAATATCCTCAAGTCAGTGTGGCGACAGTATATAACAATTTAAACCTGTTTATTAAAGAGGGTGTTGTTAAGGAATTAATGTATGGAGATAGTGCCAGTCGATACGATTTTGATTTAGGACAGCACTATCATGCTGTTTGCGATGTTTGTGGGAAAGTAGTGGATTTATATTATCCAGTCTTAGATGATGTTGAAAAAGCAGCAGAACAATTAACAGGGTTTAAAGTTAGAGGACATCGAATGGAAGTTTATGGTGTTTGTCCGGACTGTCAGAAAAAAGAAAAATAGTATTTAATAAGGGGTCGTGGAGAATGGAGAAGGTCATTCAACGAAGAGCCAATAATGGCAAAGAAAAACATCCAAAAAAAGAAAATAAATATACACAAAATCCTGAAGAAATGCTAGAGACTGATTTGAAGGAAGAGGCAGTTCAAGAGGAGAATCAAGAGAACCAACGATTCGGTGGGAAGGATTCAAAAAAGAAAAGACCGAAAAAGAAAATTCCTAAAACCATTTTTTGGGTGATAGGAGTTTTGACTCTAGCTATTTTAGTATTTGAATTATTAACGATTCATCGTATTATGGCAGATCAATTTAATGAAGAAGAATTAAAACGTATTATTCAAGTTGAACAAGACGATACAAAAAAATATAACGAAAATTTTACGGTTAAAGATGAAACGAATGGGAATATTGAAATTCAGGAATTAATCCCTACAGATAGTTCTGGAAATGAAGTTGCTTCCATTGCTGAGCAGATTTCGACTTTAAAACAAACGGTATTAGAAAAATACGCGGGTGCTTCAAAGAAAACTTTGATTTTTTTAAAAGCCTATCAAACAAAAGTTATTTCGAACGTAAATGATATTCATTACTATGTATCTGTATATCAACAAAAGGATCGTGGTTTTGAACAGCTAGAATTTTCGGAGTTAACACATCAACTTGTTTTCTCAGATACTTTACAACCATTTGAAATTTCAAAACTCTTTAATAATGATTTAGCAGTATCTAACTTTTTTGTAAAGAAAGCATTAGATGAATCTAAAGCAAATGGATTATCTGATGAGCAAACAGATAAAATTACTTCTCAATTTAAAGATAACAATTGGAAGAAACTAGATACGTCAATCATTCAAAATGGAATTCGTATAAAATACAAAGACACAAACGATTCAGATGCAGAATGGACAATTCCTTTTACCGAGCTTTTTGCATATATGAATGAAAATATGATTCCGGAAACAGAGAAAGAGAACTATACAAAATATCTTGCAACTGTTAAAGAAAAACTAGGTAAGAAGAGAATTGCTTTGTCGTTTGATGACGGCCCCCGACCTGAAACAACGCCAAGAGTACTAGAAATTCTAAAAAAATATAACGCGCATGCAACATTTTATATCGTAGGAAGTCATGTAGAAGGTAATGAGTCTATTATTAAGCAAATTGTGGCTGAAGGGCACGAACTTGGAAACCATAGTTATAGTCATCCTTTATTACCAAAGAAATCAGCAGACGAAGTGTATAAAGAGGTTCATAACACTTCAGACCTCATTGCCAAAGCTTCAGGTGGTTTAAGACCAATGAGTTTGCGTCCGCCATATGGTGGTTTTGATAAAATGGTAGCGGAGCAAGCAGGCATTGCTATAGTGAACTGGTCGATTGACTCGCTAGACTGGAAATATAGAGATGCAGCCAAAACAATTGAGCATATTAAGGAAAATGCTCATAATGGTGGAATCTTATTGATGCATGATATTCATGAAGAATCAGTAGAGGCATTACCAACAATTATTGAATACTTACAAGCAGAAGGTTACGAATTGGTGACTGTAGATGAATTGATGGCAGGACAACCATTAAAACCAAATCATGCATATTTTAACCGTGTTGATATTCAAAAAATAGATTAAGAAGCTTGCAATTTTACTGAAAATAAGGTACATTGAATAAGTGCTTAATGCACAGACCTTTTACAGAGTTTTGCGAATCACCAACGTTTTACTCAGTACAAGGCATAAATTAAAAGAAAGAGGTGTTTAGAAATGGCAATTTCTAAAGAAAAGAAAAACGAAATCATCAAAGAGTATGCATTACACGAAGGAGACACTGGTTCACCAGAAGTACAAATCGCTGTATTAACTTACGAAATCAACCACTTAAATGACCACATCCGTGTTCATAAAAAAGACTTCCACTCAAACCGTGGATTAATGAAAAAAGTTGGTCACCGTCGTAACTTATTAGCATACTTACGTAACAAAGATGTTCAACGTTACCGTGAATTAATCAACCGTTTAGGCTTACGTCGTTAATCTTAAACAAATGGAAGAACTCCCATGCATTCGTGCTTGGGAGTTTTTTTGATGGATATTTATTATAGAATAAAAAAGAAAGATCAATCGCACTTATAATGTATAAGTTATATTGCAAAATACAAATGATTAGAAAAAGGCACAAGTCCCAATTATTTGGAACTTGTGCCTTACTATTTTACATTTCTTTTATAGAGTGATCAATGATTTGTCTGTAACACATCATATTTTTATTATTGTAGGATTTAATCACATTTCGTAATAATTTAAACGAAGAACGTCCTAACTCTAATGTATGAATATCAACATAAGCATCAATTCGAACAGAAGGTTGTACCGAGTCAAAAGTGATAATAGGCAAATGAATTTGTTTTTCATTTAAATATCGGACAGCTCCTTCTGTAAATAGAGAGTCTGCTGTTACTAGACCATCAATATTTCCTTCTTTAAGAAGTTCTTTTAAAGTATGGTATCCTTGTTCCCTCGTAAATTCAGATACTTGAGCAATAAGGCTATCATTTATTGGGATATCATATTTTTTTAGAGCTTTTTCATATCCTTTTAATCGGTCTCGGGATACAAATAATTGGTCGCGACCACCGATGAATGCAATAGATTTTGCTCCTTTTTGAATAATATATTCTGTTGCATCAAATCCTGCTTTTTCATTATTATTATCAACAAATGAAATAAGAGGGGATAATGTTTTTCCGATTACAACAGCCGGAAATTCTTGATCAATCGCAAATTCAACAAGGGGGTCCTCAATTTCTCCGTACAGGAAGATGAGTCCATCTACACGTTTTCCAAGAATCGTATCTTTTAGAATGGCTAAACGTTGATTCGTATCTTTTCCAGTACATAATTGTATCGAATATTGATGGTCCGCTGCTGTTTGCGAAATTCCTCGAATTACCGCAGGGAAAAATGAATTTTGATAAAAGATATCTGAGTCTTTGGGAAGAACAACACCGATGACATTTGTTTTATTACTTGCTAAGCTTCTTGCATTAACATTGGGATGATAATTCAGTGAAGCCATGGCCTCACGTACTTTTTTCTTCGTCGCTTCACTTATACTAGATTTGTCTTGAAGTACTCTTGTAACAGTAGAAGGAGAGACTCCAGAAAGCTTTGCAACATCCTTAATAGTGGATGCCATCTATATTCCTCCTTTCCTAGTAGAGTGATTATTGAAATAAAAAATCTGGGCATGAAAACTGTTATTTTCACGCCCAGAGCATTTAAGGAACTATGATTTGATTGCTCCGTCAACCATACCTTTCATGATATGTTTTTGAGCGAATAGGAATAAGATGATTACTGGTAACATAATCAGTAATGTAGATGTTAGAATCATATCCCATTGTTTTGTAAATGATCCGGCAAAGTTTGATACCGCGATCGGTAATGTTTGAATCGCATTTCCTTTACCAAGTAATAGAAGTGGTAATAGGAAGTCGTTCCAAATCCAGATACCGTTCAAGATTAAGATTGTAACGTAGATGGGTTTTAAGATTGGAAGTACTACGTAGAAGAATGTTTGCATTTTGTTACATCCATCTAATTCCGCAGCTTCTTCGATTTCTAAAGGCACCCCTTTAATGAATCCGTGGAACATGAATACTGATAGTGACATACCGAAACCAGTATACGCTAAGATAATCCCTGGATAAGAACGTAATAAGCTAAATCCAAATAATGGAGTAGTAATCGCATCACTTAAAACTTTAAACCAAGTAACAAGTGGATACATTACGACTTGGAAAGGAATAACCATTGAAGCTACGAAAATGAAGAAAATCACTGTCGAAGCTTTTGAACGGAAACGAACAAGTCCCCATGCAGCAAGAGCCGAAAATAGAGTGATTGTGAAAAGAGAAATCACAGTAATAATCGTTGATGATAAAAATGATGATGGGTAATTGATGGAAGGGTTATTCCAAATTGTAACGATATTAGTCCATAGTTGACCAAAACTTGCAGGTAAAGCTAACGGATCTGAAAGAATGTCAGCAGAGCTTTTAGCTGAGTTAATCACTAAAAGAACGATTGGACTCAAGAATAGTAAGAAAAGGATGACTCCTAAAATTTCTAGAAGTAAGATTCCCAATTTTTGTTTTTTCATTATAAGTCAATCTCCTTCCGTTTAGTGATTGAAGTTTGAATCAAGCTGATAACTACCAAGATAAAGAATAAGATAACTGCACGAGCTTGACCTAAAGCCATTAAGTTATCACCTGAAGCAGTATTATAAATGTTCATTGTAATAAACTCAGTACTTTGAATGGCTTTGTCATGCCATAGTAGTGAAGGACCACCACCTGTTAATGAGAAGTTCACATCGAAGATCTTGAATGAGTTAGTAATAGTCAAGAAGAGCGATACAGTGAACGCTGGCATTACCATTGGAATGATAATGTGACGTAGACGTTGCCATGCATTTGCACCGTCAAGTGAAGCAGATTCTACTAAACTTGAAGGTACATTTTGTAAAGCTGCAAAGTAAATCATCATAATATAACCAGCATATTGCCATGTGTTTGTAATGATTAATGCAGTCACAGCTAATTTCACATCTCCAAGGAACAAGTTATCGATTAAGAATTGGCTACCGATTAATTGTCCTAAAGCAGGGAATACTGAGTTATAGATGAATTGCCAAATATAACCAAGAACAAGTCCCCCGATTAAGTTTGGAATAAAGAATCCTGCGCGGAATATATCTTTTAATTTAATCTTGCTGGATACAAGTAAGGCAAGACTAAATGACACAATGTTTACCACGACAACGTTGAATAACGCAAAAATCACAGTAATCATTAAAGAATATTGGAAGCGAGTGTCAGCCAAACTTTCTGTAAAGTTTTTTAGACCTACAAATTGTAGGTTGGTTTGTGTAACGCTCTTCCAGTCGGTTAATGAATAGTAGAACCCTAAGAAGAAAGGCACAATAATAACGAGTGCAAAAATGATAAATGCTGGTAAAACTAATCTATAAAAATTGCGTTTTGCACGATCATCTCTGCTTAAGGCTTTCTTGTTTTTAGACATGAGAGAGTTCCTCCTTTATGAGAATTTCCAGGTGGGGTAGCACCTGTATGTATACCTATTGTAGCACATAACCCACAGCCACTAAAAGGCAGCTGTGGGTTTGTTTACTACAATATTATTGATTATTTTTTAATCAAGCTTGGTACTTCTTTAATTTGGTTGATAATTAATTCTTGGAATTTAGCTTTATCAATTGAACCTTGAGCATATTGACCGTAAATTGGTCCTAATTTGTTCATTAAGAAGTTGTCAGGCATGAAGTATGGGTTGTCAAATGAGTAAACAGGTTTTTTAGCGCTAACCCATTCTGCTAAGAAACGAGATAATGGAGCAGATGGTTTCTCAGTAGTGTTAGCAAATGGAGAAATCATGTTCGCTTTGTTTACGATGTAGTCTTGACCTTCTTTAGTATCAGCTAAATCGTTGAAGAATTTATTGATAGATTCTAAAGCTTTAGTGTCTTTGTTAACTACGTAGTAAGATGGAGCACCGATGAATAATCCGTCAGCGTTTTTATCTTTACCTAATGTTTGATAAGGAATGAATCCCATTTCGAAGTTAGCATTTAATTGTTTTAAGTTAGGATCTTTCCAGTTACCTTGGTGAAGGAATGCAGCTTTACCAGAAGCAAATGCTGAGTCCATATCTTCTTGAGTACCAACTGTTAAGAGTTTCTTATCAGTATGTTTGAATAGTAATTCAACCCAGTTAGTGTAGTTTTCTAAACGAGTTTTGTCCATTTCACCTTTTAGTACTTGGTTTGTTACTGAACGGTCACCGTTTGGAAGACCACTACTTAAGTAAGCACCAAAGTCATGGATACCCATGATCCAAGTTTCACCTTCTTTAGTTGCTGTAGCAACAACAGTAGATAATCCTAATTCATCTTTTTTACTTTCTAAAGTAGCCATTGCTTTCTCAACTGCTTCAAAAGAAGTTAGAGTAGCAGGATCAATTCCAGCTTTAGTTAAGATTTCTTTGTTGTAAGCTAATCCGTATCCTTCTACAGATACTGGGAATCCGTATACGTCGTTACCTTGTTTAAATTCAAACTCAGTTTTATCAATCCAGTCACCTTTTAATGGTTGTAGGTTGTCTTTCCACAAATCATATCCAGCTTGACCTTCAATTACGAATACGTCTGGTGCAGTACCTGCAGTAAATTCAGTTTTTAGTTGGTCAGAAATCTTACATGAACCAGAACAAGTTTTAATATTAACTTTAACTCCGTTTTTGTCTCCCCATTCTTTAGCATATGCTGTTAGGGCTTCTTGGATTTCGCTCTTATTACTATATAAAGTAAATTCTTTTTTGCTTTCAGAGCCTCCATTAGAAGAGTTTGATTGGTTACCTCCGCTTGCACAGCCTGCTAAAGCTAAACCAGCTAAGCCAACCATTAAAGATTTTTTAAACCATTTGTTTGCCATAATATTTTTCCTCCTTAAAATTCGTTGTAGATTACGCAAACGATTTCTTAACTGGTTTTAGTATACCGCTTCCATAAACCGTTTGCAAGTATTTTGTTAAAAAAAATTAAAGGAATAAAAAATACTGAATATAAGTGGTTTTTGGTTGAATTAAATAGAAATTAAGTTTATTTTATCCTTGTATATTCAAGATGTATTAAAAACTTATAAAATAATACTTGTTTTATTAAAAAAAATACTCTAATATTAAAGCAAACGGTTGCGCGAATTATTGCGCTTACATGGATAAATATACTGATTAAGGAGAGAGGTATCAAATATATGAGCAATAGAGAATCAGGTGTGTTAATGCATATTTCATCATTACCTGGTCAATA
>RBWB01583686.1_pt1 | contig 11386 bp, 8 predicted proteins | sample 2014201 | NCBI WGS metagenome assembly RBWB01 (sample SAMN10133834, study PRJNA383868) | Human oral metagenome, whole genome shotgun sequencing project. | isolation source: supragingival plaque isolated from 88 juvenile twins | host: Homo sapiens | place: Australia
AGGGCGAAGTAGAAGATTTCCCTGGCAACTACACCGATTACCGCGTGTATGAAGAGAGTACCCCACCCGTAGACGAAGCTCCTAAAAAAGAGACCTCAAAAAATACTTGGCGTAAAGACGGGATGAAAGGCTTATCTTTTAATGAACAGAAAGAATATAATCGTTTAGAAAAAGAAATCGCTCAGTTAGAAGAGCAAAAAGCTAATATCGAAGCAACTTTTGCCGAAGGAACACTTAGCAATGATGAAATACAAACCCAATCAATTGCTCTACAACAAACGCTCTCTGCTATAGAAGAAAAAACAGAACGTTGGTTTGAATTAACTGAAAAATTAGAACAATGAATTGGATATCAATTTTAGAAGCAAATGGTATAAACGCCTCTCCATTAAAGTATTTTAAGCCTTATAGAGCTGTTGCCCTGATGGATGAAGATGAACTTAAACTTACCAAAGACTGGTTGCTAAACTACGCTATTGGTTTTGATTTACTCCCTCTGTTTTCCAATAGAGAAAGCGACTTTGTAGGGGTTTATACCAATGGCTTTCTGAAAGGAAAAGTAGCAATAGTAAATCACGATAATATCAACTTTGCACCTCAATTTAAAAGCGTAGAATCTTTCCTAAACGCTTATAAAAAAGCTATTAAAAAAGAAGACTTCTACGACTGGCAAGATTTCGATAAGCCATATGATTACCCTATCATAGATGAATCAGAAGCTGAACCTCAACTATTACAAGAATGTTGGCACCAAATTGAAACAGAGCAACTACATTCTTCTACTCACAAAGAAATTGTTTATAAAACACTGATAGGGCTAACACCTCCTTCTCAATTAGACACTTTATTGCGTTTCTTAAATAAAGATTTTGCACTTAATAAAGAACATAAAGAAATTGTAGATTATGCAATGGAAGTATTAGGCGTAGTACATCTTTATCAGCCTGCAAAACCCCTTATTGCCGAACTGCTAAAAACAAAAACTTTTAAAAACTACTACAACCGCTCATTACTATATAATGGCGAATTTAAGAAAAATACCCCACTCATTATTAAAATTATTTCCTTTCCTCTACTCTTGATGAGTTTTCTCCTATTGGGTATTACTATCATTTTTACCGAAATAATACATTTCTTTAAAACGAAAATAATTCGTTAAATTCTTCTTATTTGCTAATTTCTTAATTTATCAATATCTTTGCCCCAAAAATAGAAAATAATGATAGTAGAAGCTTCTTTAACAGGGTTACTAAGAACCCTCTTTATAATAATATTAGTCATTCTAGCAATACGTATCCTTTTACGTATCTTAGCTCCTTATATGATGCGCTTCTTTTTAAATAAAGTAAGCGAAAGAGTGCAAAAAGAGTTTGAACGTACCCAAAATCAATATCAGCAATATCAAAACTCCACTTCCAATGCTCAGCAAACCATTATAAATAAAAACCCTCATTCCAAAAACCCTCAAGCTACTAAACAAGTAGGAGATTATATAGATTTTGAGGAAATATAGTTCACGCAAAATAACTAACAATAAAAAATGAAGAAAATAATACCCCATTTCATAGTAATAGTGCTTTTCGCACTCATAGCATTAGCTTTTTTCTATCCTGTATTGCAAGGAAAAGGAATCTTGCAAAGCGATATAGTCCAATATACAGGAATGGCAAAAGAACGTAATGATTATCGCCAAACCCAGCAAAAAGAAACCTATTGGACTAATAGTGCCTTCGGCGGAATGCCTACTTATCAGCTGGGGGCTCAATACCCTTATGACTTTGTCAAAAAAATAGACCAAACACTTCGATTTTTACCGCGCCCCGCCGATTACCTATTCCTATACTTCCTTGGCTTCTATCTATTCCTATTAGTACTCAAAGTAGACTACAAAAACGCTTTCTTAGGTGCAATAGCTTTTGGACTATCTACCTATTTGATTATTATATTAGGAGTAGGCCATAATGCCAAAGCTCATGCTATTGCCTACTTCGCACCTGTATTAGCTGGTATAGTCCTTGTCTTCCAACGAAAATACCTCTGGGGAGGATTGTTAACAGCGGTAGCTTTATCCTTAGAACTATGTGCCAACCACTTCCAAATGACCTATTACTTATTACTGTTAGTGGCTCTTTTAGGCGCTTTCGAACTATACAAAGCTCTAAAAGAAAAACAGTTCAAGGATTTTACAAAAGCAATAGCTGTACTTATAGGCGCCCTAATGATTTCAATGCTTTCCAATGCTACCCTATTGCTTACTACCAAAGAATATGCCGATTGGAGCACTCGTAGTAAATCTACCCTAACAATAGCCCCTGATGGCACTCCTAAAGAAGCCTCTTCGGGTCTCTCAAAAAACTATATTACCGAATATAGCTATGGCATCGGCGAGTCTTTTAACCTTATAGTACCTCGCCTATTAGGGGGGTCAAATCACGAATCTTTAGGAGACCAATCCAAAACATATAACTTTTTAATACAAAAAGGCGTACCTCCTCAGCAAGCCCTGATGCACTTCAATAACTTACCTACCTATTGGGGAGATCAACCTATCGTAGCAGCACCTGCCTATATAGGAGCTGTTGTCTTTTTCTTGTTTATATTAGCCCTCTTCACCCTTAGAGGAACTCTCAAATGGTGGCTCGTAGCGGGCTCTACTATGGCTCTATTGCTCTCTTGGGGAAAGAATTTTCCTTTCCTTACCAACCTTATGATAGACTATTTCCCCTTATACAATAAGTTTAGAGCTGTATCTTCTATACAAGTAATTTTAGAACTCTGTGTGCCTATACTTGCTATACTCGGGCTTTATCAGTTTACAAAAACAGAGAAAACATCTCGTAAAAAAACATTATTATACGCTCTTTATCTGAGTTTAGGACTAATGTTATTACTCTTTATAGCCAAAGGTTTTTGCGATTTTATAGGTGCTAATGATGCAATGTATGCTCAGTATTATGGCAATGATGTAGTACAGATGATAAAAGAAGACCGCAAATCTATCTACACTGCCGATTTGCTCAGAAGTACCATCTTGATATTGCTCTCTGCATTAGCCTTACTCCTTTACCAATACAAAAAAATCCCACAATGGGGAATGCAATTAGCCCTGTTAGCCCTATTATTCTTCGATTTAGGCGGTGTAGCTCGCCGATATGTAAACAAAGAAAGCTTTGTCGATAATTACCAAATAGAAAATCCCTTCCAGCCTACTCCTGCCGACCAACAATTACTACAAGATAAAAGCTACTATCGCGTATATGAACCCGAAATAGGTATCAATGGAGCGCGTACTTCTTATTTTCACCATTCTATTGGAGGTTATCACGCCGCCAAACCCAAAAGAATTCAAGAGTTATTCGATTACCAAATAGCCAAAGGAAATATGCAAGTGCTCAATATGCTAAATGTAAAATACGTATTGTTGCGCAATGAACAACAACAAATTCAACCTATGCAAAATGATGAAGCCTTAGGCAACGCTTGGTTCGTCTCCAAACTAACTCTACAACCTAATGATGATGAACTGATGAAAGCTCTTAGCTCTTTCAACCCCTCACAAGAAGCTTTAGCTACCCTATCAGACCTTAAAACAACCTTACCTACAAACTATATATCAGATTCTACCGCTACTATAGCCTTAAAAAGCTATCGCCCAGATAGATTAGAATATGAATCACAAAACCCTCATAACGGATTTGCAGTCTTCTCCGAAATGTACTATCCTCACGGATGGAAAGCCTTTATCGATGGCAAAGAAACTCCATTCTACCGCGTAGATTACACCTTGCGCGCAATGCCTATCCCTGCCGGAAAACACCAAATCCTTTTTACTTTTGCTCCCTCAATAGTAAGCAAAACAAGCTATATAACTCTCACAGGAAGCTTGCTCCTATTACTCTGGACTATCTTCGCACTGCTGAAAACATACCTAAATAAAAAACAATAACATCAATGATAAAAGGCCTAAAAGTTTTCATCAAGGCCTTTTATCTCTACAACCCTCTTCGTCTGTATCCCTACATTATACATAATCGCCAATTGCATCAATCGGTCTGAGTCTATCAATACTATCTTATGCATTGGGTTTTGATTAGCTTCTGCTTTTGCTTCCTGAGAAAAAGTAGATGTAGTGATAAACACACCCCTATTAGTGCCCTTCAAATTTAAAGCACCTATAAAATTCCTAATATCTTTAGAGGTTACTTGCATCTCCCACTTCTTAGCTTGCATATAAATCTTCTCAATCCCCAATTCATCTTGATAAATACTCCCCTCAATCCCTTCTTTTTCTTGCTTCCCAATAACATCAAAATTAGCAGAATCAATCCCCTTATAACCTATCCTCCGCAATAACTCTACTATAAAATATTCAAAAAAAGAAATAGGCTTCCGCTTAATAGAAGCTAGCAACTGAAACTTAAGAGATTGATAAAGTATAAGCGTAGCCTTCCCTATGATTACCTCCGGAGTCTCATTCTCTATCCCAATATCTATCATAGAAATACTAGGCACAATCTCCTTCGAATGCCCCTCTTCAAAAAGCGTCTCCCACGCCTGAAACTGGTCTATCTTCCGCAAAAAAGCAGTGTCTAACTCCTGCCCCTTATCCTTAGAAACTACCTCTTCCCCCTCCTCCGTAATCTGGTAATACCCCTTCAACAAACTCACTATCAACCCCGCCTGATGCAGATGATTACAAGCCCAATCAATGCGATTTCGAAATAACGACTGATTGCCATTAGGCACCTTTACCTTCATATCCTCCATCGTAAGAGAAAAACGAACCCTTAGCATCTCCACAATCTGCTCCGTAGAGTATACACGCCCATCTTTAATAGCCTCCAATAAAGGAAACATCAACTTTTGAAACTCAGGAATATTCATAACTTTTTGATAAGAAATTATCGGCAAATATACAATATTTTTCCCAAACCATAACACCTAAACACTCAAAATAATTCCGTCAGAAAATAAATAAACAAACCCACTATTCCTCCCACTAAAGTCCCATTAATACGAATAAACTGAAGATCTTTCCCCACTTCCAATTCCAATTTCTTACTCAATTCTCGACCCTCCCATTCCGATACCGTATCACTGATAAGCCTCCCTACCTCTTCTTTGTTCCTCAATACAAACTGATAAACACTCTTTCGCACCCAAGCATCTATCCGCCCCTGCAACAATACATCCTCCCTTACCTCTTTACCTATCCGCCCCATAAAACCTTTCAACAACCCCGATAACCGCTCTTCCCACACAACTGTGTTTAGACTTCCCGCAAGCTCATATAGCTGCGCACTGATTTCTACCCTGATAGGATGATTTTTATCTCTCGACGCCTTTAATACCAATTCATAAAGCCCCTCACTCACCTTTTTACCGATTTTCCCTTTTATAAATGACGGAATTATAGAAGAAAACTGATCCTCAACCTCTCCCTGTATCAACTCCTTATGCGCTCCCAAATAAATCGCTAACCTTTCAAAAACCTGCTGAACTACCTCTTGATGCTTGCCCTCATCCAAAAAAGCCCTAAAACCCTCACTCACCTTCGCACATAACGACATTGACCTTACAAAACTGTCTACTTGCTTTGCAGTACCCTCTTTCAAAAGCCACTCTACCACATATTTAGATACTTTTATATCCGTAATATAAGGGCGTATCTGCTCTGGCTTAAGAAAATTCTCCACCACAAATTCTCCCAAATTCTCCCCTATATCCCTCTTCCTTTCCTCAATAAGATTCGTATGCGGAATATTTAAACCTAAAGGCTTATGAAAAAGAGCCGTAACAGCAAACCAATCCGCCAAAGCTCCCACCATAGCAGCCTCTGCAAAAGCCTTTACATATCCCGTGATACTCAACTCCGGTACCCTCTTCTGCAATACTACCATCACTATATAAATAACTAACATCAAAACAAAAAGCCCAGTAGCTATATTCTTGTGTCGTTGCAATTTCTCCTGTTTTGTCATTATTCAATTCTTTAAAATACTTACCAAATGCAAATATAAAAAATAATACTTTATCATTGCATATCCAACAAATATTATTTACCTTTGCAACCCTAATATCCCCCTTACCTTATACCTATCTTACAGCAAGCTTACAGAAACCTTGGAGCAATCTTGGAGAAACTCCAAAACAAAATTAATAATAACTACTTAAAATGACAAACATTCAATATATAAAATCTCAAACACAATTAACCGAAAAATCTATAGAAAATACCCTCTCTTTGCTCGCCGAAGGATGTACCATCCCCTTTATAGCCCGATATCGTAAAGATTTCACCCAAAATTTAGACGAAGTAGCTATAGAACTCATAGCCAAAGCTCAAAACGAATACGATAATATCTCTAAACGCAAAGAAACAATCCTATCATCTATCGAAGAACAAGGAAAACTTACTAGCGAACTCCGCCTACGTATAGAAAACTCTTTTGATATTAACGAGCTCGAAGACCTCTATCTACCTTATAAGAAAAAAAGAAAAACAAAAGCCGATATAGCTAAAGAAAATGGACTCGAACCGCTCGCCAAGCAAATTATGAGCCAACACATAACCGATATAGAAAATATAGCCTCTAAATACCTCTCAACTAAAGTACCTACCAAAGAAGAAGCTCTACAAGGTGCCTCCGATATTATCGCAGAATGGATCAACGAAAATACCTATATACGCCGTACCCTCCGACGTAATTTTCAACGTAAAGCAATCATCAGTAGCGAAGTCTCTAAAGGAAAAGAAAACCACGAAGAAGCCCTAAAATATACCCAATACTTCAATTGGGAAGAAGCCCTCAATAAAGCCCCCTCTCACCGCATCTTAGCAATGTTACGTGCCGAAAAAGAAGGCTTCGTAAAACTCAAAGTACTCGCAGATACCGATGAAAACCTATCATTTATAGAAAACAATATCATCAAAAGTAAAGGAGAGGTAGCCAACTTCTTAAAAAAAACAATAAAAGATAGCTACAAACGCCTCTTAGAACCTTCCATCGCCAACGAAACACTACAAGAAGCTAAAACCAAAGCCGATGCCAAAGCCATAAGCGTATTTGCCGAAAACCTATCCCAACTATTATTGGCATCTCCTTTGGGCGAAAAACGTATTTTAGCAATCGATCCAGGATACCGTACAGGGTGCAAAGTAGTTTGCTTAGACCAAAAAGGTGACCTCTTACACCACGATGTGATTTATCCACACCCTCCACAGCAAAACCTTACAGCTTCTACACAGAAACTCCAATCAATGGTAGCTCAATACAATATAGAAGCTATCAGTATCGGCAACGGTACAGCCTCACGAGAAACCGAAACCTTTGTGAAAAGTATCCATTTCAATAAAGAAATCCCCGTATTCGTCGTAAGCGAAGCGGGCGCATCTATCTATTCAGCTTCCAAAATAGCACGCGACGAATTCCCTAATTACGACGTAACCGTTAGAGGTGCCGTATCCATAGGCCGTCGCCTCGCCGACCCCCTCGCCGAACTCGTCAAAATAGACCCAAAAAGTATCGGCGTAGGACAGTATCAACACGATGTAAACCAAACACTACTCAAGCAAGAACTCGATACTACCGTTGTCCGATGTGTAAACAAAGTAGGAGTAAACCTCAACACAGCAAGCAAATCACTACTTAGTTATGTCTCAGGAATAGGAGAAAAAATGGCCGAAAATATAGTAGCCTTCCGCACTGCCGAAGGCGCTTTTAAAAAACGAGAAGACCTCAAAAAGGTTCCTCGTCTAGGAGATAAAGTATACCAGCAAGCCGTAGCTTTCTTAAGAATACACAACTCCCAAAATCCTCTCGACAACTCTGCCGTCCACCCCGAAGCCTATCCCATCATCAAGCAAATGGCAAAAGATATAGGCATCTCTGTAGCACAACTGATAGGCAATAAGCAAGCTATCACCTCTATTGATATCCAAAAATATAAAACAAATGAGGTCGGAGAGTTCTATTTGAAAGACCTCCTCAAAGAATTAGAAAAACCAGGACTCGACCCCCGCACTACCGCAAAAGCATTCTCCTTCGACCCCAATGTTAAAACGCTCGAAGATATCAAAGTAGGAATGATACTACCCGGTATTGTAAATAACATCACTGCCTTTGGCTGTTTTGTAGATATAGGACTAAAAGAAAGCGGATTAGTACACATCTCTCAACTCAAAGAAGGCTACATATCCGATGTCAATGAAGTGGTAAAACTTCATCAGCAAGTACAAGTCAAAGTAATAGAAGTAGATCAGATACGTAAACGCATCTCATTAACAATGATAATATAAAAATCGATAAATATGAAAACACTTTTTATCCCTTATACTAAAAAAAGAACAATATTAAAAAGCTTGCTTGCCTTATTTTTTACTTTGATAATATTACTACTCTTTTTTATCTACTTGATAATAGATAGGAGTGCAATAAGTGCAGGAAAAGAAAAAGTAGCTTACGCCTTTGTGCTACTATCATTATTGGTTTTATTGGGTATGTTTATTATTTATGCCATACCTATGTTTGCCTCAAGCTTGAGTATTTCTTTCAATGATAAAGGCATAACTCTTAATAATGAAGCACTAAAAGGCTTGGTGAAGTGGCAAGACATATTAGCTATCCATTTTGTAACTGAAGATGATAATTATAAGCTTCAAGAGTTTCATCAGAAAATAATAATAGATTTAAAAGACCGAAACACCTCACTGATTACTTATCGCCTAATAGGTAAAGAATACAATAATACACGAATTGTAATACCTATTAGAAACTTCAAAAATGATATAAGCGACGAATTGGGTAGTATTATCGATTATATTTTAGATAATACCGATAGGTTTATAGCAGCAAAATCCGATTACGGTATCGTACTCGCTGATAAAACAAAAGTAGTAATAGAAGAAGTTGAAGAAGAAGATTAGTAATATGAGACAAATGGAAAAATCCAATTTATAATATCCAAAGTAAGATTTTTGAACTTTGATAGGTTCATTAATATTATGTTTTACTTTGGTAAACTGGACTTTTCCACTATAAATTTAGTATAACCTCTATTTTGTAGGAATATTTTGGAGTATTGCTAACAAGAACTTCCAAAACTTCTGTACAGAAGCTATATTCACTCTTTCTGCTGGTGAATGTGCTCCTTTGATAGTAGGACCAAAGCTCACCATTTCCATTTCGGGATAATTGGTTCCTAAAATACCACATTCTAAACCTGCATGACAAGCTACTACATTAGGCGTTTCACTAAAAAGTGTTTCGTATTGTGCTTTTACAATCTTTAAGATTTCAGCATCTACTTTAGGCTCCCAACCTGGATAACTACCTGTGTATTCTACTTCAAATCCTGCTAATTCAAAGGCTGAGCGAATAGTATCTGCTAAATCATACTTAGAGCTTTCAGAAGCTGAACGAGTAAGACAATACACATTAATCTCACCATCCTTGATAATTACTCTTGCTACATTATTACTTGTCTCTACAAGATCAGCTATTGTTTGGCTCATCTTATACACTCCATTGAAAGCTGCATAAAGAGCTCGCAACACATCTTCTTGTTCTTCTTGTTCCATTACCTTCTCTGGGAGTACAGTAGGTTCTAACAATACAGTAAGAGTCGGTTCGGTTACTGAATACTCGTGTTGAAGTGTTTGAGTAAGTGTAACTACTTCTTTTTTAAAAGCCTCTTCGTCATTTTTATCAATAGTTACCACTGCTATGCTCTCTCTCGGAATAGCATTGCGCAAACCTCCTCCATCTACACTTGCAATGCGCAAACCAAATTTCTCAGTAAAAGTAAACAAGAGACGGTTCATCAGTTTGTTAGCATTAGCATAACCTTTATGTATATCCATACCACTATGCCCTCCGTGAAGACCTTTTAAAGTAAGTGTATAGGCTACCGAATTAATTGGTGTATCTACCACATCGTACTCTCTAAATGCCGAAACATCTACACCTCCAGCACAACCTATATCAATTTCGTCATCCTCTTCAGTATCTAAGTTAAGCAAATAAGCTCCAGAGAGTAATCCTCCTTTAAGACCTTTAGCTCCAGTCATTCCTGTTTCTTCATCAATGGTAAAAAGGGCTTCAAGAGCAGGGTGAGGAATATCCTTACTTTGGAGTATTGCCATAATACTTGCCACCCCAATGCCATTATCAGCTCCTAAAGTTGTACCATCAGCACGTACCCAATCACCATCCACTAACATTTTAATACCTTCAGTACTGAAATCAAAGACCGTATCATTATTCTTTTGGTGTACCATATCAAGATGTGATTGTAGCACCACTGTTTTACGGTTCTCCATTCCTGCTGTAGCAGGCTTTTTGATAATCACATTACCCGTTTCGTCTTGGTAGGTATCAAGACCTAAACTTTTACCAAAAGCCACCATAAAAGCAATGACTTTTTCTTCTTTTTTTGATGGACGAGGTACTGCATTTAAGTTTGCAAAATTCGTCCATAATTGTTTTGGCTCTAATTCTGTTATTTTCATTATATTTAGTTTTTTAATTATCAGTTATTATATATTTTTTAGTCGCTAACATCTTTTCACTCTTCATTTTTCTATTTTCACTTTAAAACCAGTATCCTATATTAAATAGCCATATTGCTTGTTGTATTTCAGGTGAGTATGTGCATTTTAACTCTATAGGACCTAAAAAACTTTCAATACCATACCCTATACCATAACCTGAATAATCAGGATATTTTTCCCATTGAAAACTCTTAAAAAGGTTATTATCAGCTTTGGCTACATTAGCTAATAAAAGCAAGTGATGTTTTTTAAATGGTTGAAAATCTATTACCCATTCTGTTTTCAGGTAGTTCTTAGCTCCTATACTCAAAAAATCATACCCATAGAAAGGTGAGTAGTTAGAAAATACATTCTTATTATATCCTCCTAAAAAGAAGTCTAATGAATAGCTATTAGAGTTTCCTATGGTAACACCTCCTTCAAATCCTATTCGTGTATTCAACCTTGGTAGGATAGGAATAGCAAATGATAATTCTGCTTTACCTGTAGTAAATTTCTTAAAGTTTTCATCATTAGAAGCAAGTGCATAAAGATTAAATTGTGTATTAAAATACACTCCTTTATTTGGAAAAAAACCATTGTCAAAACTATCGTATTTCAAGTAAGAATATAAACTGCCAAAATGGTTCTTTTCAGAATATGAAGCGATAGTACTTACTGAATATATTTGCTCAGCATCAAATTGTATTTTGCGATGTTCTACACCTAATCCAAACACAAAACCATTACCTAAGAGTGTTTGTAAGTACAACTGATTTACCCAATCATAAGCCTCTACATCCATTCGATTGAGTTCAGATTGTTCTATTCTATAATTAGATAAACGTCTTGTAT
>RBWB01583687.1_pt1 | contig 11382 bp, 14 predicted proteins | sample 2014201 | NCBI WGS metagenome assembly RBWB01 (sample SAMN10133834, study PRJNA383868) | Human oral metagenome, whole genome shotgun sequencing project. | isolation source: supragingival plaque isolated from 88 juvenile twins | host: Homo sapiens | place: Australia
CTCTGGTGTACCGGTTGTGACGCCAGTCGCATCGCCGGGTAGCTAAGTTCGGAAAGGATAAGCGCTGAAAGCATCTAAGCGCGAAACCTGCCCGAAGATGAGACTTCCCTGAGGGTTAAACCCTCCTGAAGGGTCGTTCTAGACCAGGACGTTGATAGGTGGGGTGTGGAAGCGCGGTAACGCGTGGAGCTGACCCATACTAATTGCCCGTGAGGCTTGACTCTATCATTTGAAGGGTTTTACCAAAAGGTGAAAGCTGGAAAATAAAGTTTGTGAAAACAGTGATACATCAGTACCCGGTTCTTTGAGAAAGATTTCATTAAGGCTTTCCGATTTGACAGTTTATGTTTGGCGGCCATAGCGGTATGGTCCCACTCCTTCCCATCCCGAACAGGACAGTGAAACGTGCCAGCGCCGATGATAGTATGGTTTCCCATGCGAAAGTAGGTCACCGCCAAACTACCCATATGCAAGCCCCCTAACGGGGGCTTCGCTTTTTCTATAAAATCTAAAAAGTTTAAAATGTTTCCAAAATGTGATTTGGTTAGATTATTAGATTAATATTCTTGCTTTTACATGGTTTATCATTCAAAATAGTCCCTTCTGTTTTTAATCGTCATTGGAGATTTGATATGTTTAAAAAATTGATTCTTGGAATTTTAACTACAGTCTGCTTTTCATTCGCATCTGCTGTGGTGGATTTGAATACGGCAACTGCCGAGCAGCTTCAATCTGCATTGAAGGGGGTTGGGCCGGCGAAAGCCAAAGCGATTGTGGAGTATCGCGAGAAGAACGGGGCATTCAAGTCTGTAGATGATTTGGAGAAAGTCAAAGGTTTCGGTGCGAAAACGGTTAATGCGCTGCGCGGAGAGCTGACGGTTGGCGGAAAAGCTGCGCAGCAGCCCAAACCTGCACCCAAACCCGCTTTGGATAACGATAAACTGAAAAAGTAGTTTGCTCAAAAATAAAGCTTCTATTTATGAAAACTTTATTTTTAGGGTAGTGCTAGAGATTAGATAGCCGTATTTTATCTCTCATTAGAAGTAGTCCGTTTTAGCTGTAAATTTTATATGCCCGTTTTATATTACATAAGATTTCGTAAGGAATAGTATTGGCGGTGGTAGCCACTTCGTGAATGCCAATTATATCGCCAAATAGTTCTATTTCACTACCAATACCCATGTTGGTATGAGATAAATCTACTGTTAGCATATCCATAGATATGCGTCCAATGAGTCGGCTGCGTATCCCATTAATGGCGACTGGAGTGCCTGTGCCGGCTCGACGGGGGTAACCGTCTGCGTAACCGCAGGCAACCAAGCCAACCCGTGTGGAATGTTGTGTATAAAAAGATGCGCCATAGCCGATGGGTTCGTGTGGCTGCAATACGCGTTCGGCAAATACTTGGCTTTTCAAACGCATAACGGGTTTCAGGCTGCCTGGAAAATTGTTAAACGGGTCGATTCCGTATAGCGCTAGCCCCGCACGTCCCCAATCTCTACGTGCATTCGGGTATGCTAAGATAGCGGCAGAATTGGAAATGCTTTCTTCGCCAGCTAATCCTTTACAGCCTGTATCAAAGGCCTCGATCTGCATTTCTGTTCTATCTGAATCTTGCTCGTCCGCACAAGCAAAATGAGTCATTTTGACAATATGGCTAACTTTGTTACTTTGTTTTAGCGCGTTATATGCTGCTGCATAATTATGCGGGGAAAAGCCTGCGCGGTGCATGCCGCTATCCATTTTCAGCCAAACTGTTACAGGGGTATGCCATACGTGAGTCAGCAATTCTTCAAGTTGCGTTTGATGATGGACGACTGGCCACAAGCGATATTGTTCCACCAATGAATATTCGGCAGCCTGAAAAACACCTTCAAGTAGCAGGATTGGCTTTGTAATACCATTTTCGCGCAATTTTATGGCCTCTTCCAAGAATGCAACTGCAAAGCCGTCGGCTAAATCGTGCAGCGCATGAGCGCAGGCAACTGCACCATGTCCATAGGCATCGGCCTTGACAACAGCTAATAGTTTTTTTCCATGTATTTGTTTTAAAAAAAGGTAATTGTGGCGAAGATTCTCTAGGCGGATTTCACATATCAGGGGGCGCATCATATTCCTTTCTTTAAATTTCAGGCTGTTGAGCGGCTACATTATATTACAGAGTATTCGGATGTTGAGATAAATCGTTGCGGTGAGGCTGCCTGAAAAAAGTTCTCGCGTCGGCTGGCAAATAAATGCTTGCCCAAACAGGCGAAATTCTAATAGAATACACAGTTTTCCATATTTGTACCTTTCCAATTTGACAAGGAATTTATACATGGTAGTTATCCGTTTGGCCCGCGGCGGCTCAAAAAAACGTCCTTTTTTCAACATTGTTGTTGCTGACAGCCGTGCGCGCCGTGATGGCCGTTTTATTGAGCGTGTAGGTTTTTATAATCCTGTTGCCAATGAAAAGCAAGAGCGTGTACGTATTGCAGAGGATCGGTTGAATCATTGGGTTGGCCAAGGTGCCCAACTGAGTGAGGCAGTTATCAAGCTGGTGAATGAGAAAGCCGCAGCTGCAGCCTGATTGTGATGAATCGATGAATCATGCACAAGTTTGGGTATCCATGGGATATGTGAAAGGTGCATTCGGTGTGCGTGGCTGGGTGAAAGTCCAACCTGCCACCGAGTATGCGGACAGTCTGCTGGATTATCCAAAATGGCGGTTGAGTAAAGGTGCTGAAACCGTTTCCGCCGAACTTGAAAGCGGCAAAATTGTTGGCAGCGAGCTGCAAGTTAAGCTTGCAGGAATTGATGATCGTGATGCGGCAGCTTTGTTGCGCGGTTATACGATTGAAGTTTTGCGCGAAGAATTTGCTCCGACAGAAGAAGACGAATTTTATTGGGCAGATTTACTCGGTATGGCAGTGCATAATCGTGAAGGTGTAGTGCTGGGCGAAGTTGCCAATCTACTGAAAACCGGTGCTCATGATGTGTTGGTGGTTCAAGGCGAGCACGGTGAAAAGCTGATTCCGTTTGTTTCCCAATATGTTGATGATGTGGATACCGAAAACCGCATAATCATTTGTGATTGGGGCTTGGATTATTGAATGTTTATCCAGGCAATTACTTTGTTTCCGGAAATGTTTGCCGGTATTACGGAGTACGGTGTAACGGGACGTGCGCTGAGAAACGGATTGTGGCGGTTTGAGGCAGTAAACCCGCGCCGTTTTGCCGATAACAGACTAGGTTATATTGACGACCGCCCGTTTGGTGGCGGACCAGGCATGATTATGATGGCAGAACCCGTTCAGGCTGCCATTGATGCCGCTAAATTGCAGTGTGCAGCAGGTAATTCCCGCGTTATCTATCTCAGTCCACAAGGTCGCCCGATGAAGCACGAGAAGGCAGTGGAATTGTCTCAATATGAGAATCTGATTCTGTTGTGCGGACGTTACGAGGGCGTGGATGAGCGGGTGCTTACGCGATGTGTAGATGAGGAAATCGCCATCGGCGATTTTGTCGTTTCGGGTGGCGAATTACCTGCGATGATGTTAATGGACGCGGTGCTGAGGCTTGTTCCGGGTGTGTTGGGTGATGCGGTTTCTGCCGAGCAGGATTCGTTTGCCAACGGGCTTTTGGATTGTCCGCATTACACACGTCCGACAGAATTTCAAGGCATGGCTGTCCCCGAGGTTTTAAGATCGGGCAACCATGCGGCGATTGCGGAGTGGCGGCTGGAGCAGTCGTTGCGTCGCACTTTGGCGCGCCGTCCGGAGCTTTTGGATGGGCGCGAACTTCTCCCACAGGAAGCCCGTCTCTTGCAGAAGATTTTGCGGGAGCAACAGGTGAATCCATATTATATTAAGGAAAAATCATGAATATTATCCAGCAGTTGGAACAGGAAGAAATTGCCCGCCTGAATAAGGAGATTCCTGCATTTGCACCGGGGGACACTGTTGTGGTGTCCGTGCGTGTGATTGAGGGTAACCGTGTTCGTTTGCAGGCGTTTGAAGGTGTGGTGATTGCCCGCCGCAACCGTGGTTTGAACAGCAATTTTATCGTCCGCAAAATTTCAAGCGGTGAGGGCGTGGAGCGTACGTTCCAGCTTTATTCTCCGATTGTGGAGAAAATCGAGGTGAAACGCCGTGGCGATGTGCGCCGTGCCAAACTGTATTACCTGCGCGGTCTGACTGGTAAGGCGGCACGTATTAAAGAGAAACTGCCGGCGCGTAAACAAGAGGCGTAAACATTCTCCATATGTTGAAAAGGAACAACGTTGTGTTGTTCCTTTTTTCGTTTTCAGGCTGCCTGTTCTGTTGTGTCTTCGGTATCGTTTAGTTTTTTCAGGAGTGCGTCTGATTTGTCGGGGTCTTCGTTGCGGAGGATACGGGCGATACTGCTTTCCAGTTTTTCGGTGTTGCTTCGTAGGACGATGTCTTTTACGGCGAGCAGGTTTGCGGTGTTCATGGAGAAGGTTCGCAGCCCCATGCCCAGCAGCAGGCGGGTGAAACGGGTGTCTCCTGCCATTTCGCCGCATACGGATACGGGTTTGCCCATGCGGTTGGCGGTGCGGATGATGTGGGCGAGCAGTTTGATGATGGCGGGGTGTGCGGGTTGGTAGAGGTAATTGACGCTGTCGTCGTTTCGGTCCACGGAGAGGGTGTATTGGATGAGGTCGTTGGTGCCGATAGAAACGAAATCGGCGGTTTTGAGCAGGCTGGCAACAGTGAGTGCGGCGGAGGGGATTTCTATCATGCAGCCTGTTTCTATGCTGCCGAAGGCTTCGCCGCGCTCGGTGAGCTGGCGTTTGGCGGTTTCCAGATGGATGAGGCTTTGCCTGTATTCGGACAGGCTGGCAACCATGGGGAACATGAGTTTGATGCTGCCATGCACGGCGGCGCGCAGCACGGCGCGCATTTGGGTTCGGAACAGCATGGGTTCGGCGTGGCACAGGCGGATGCCGGTGAGCCCGAGGGCGGGATTGGTTGCGGGGTTGGGCGAACCGCTGCTGCCGAACCAGCGTGGGGTTTTGTCTACGCCGAGGTCTATGGTGCGGATGGTGAGCGGTTTGCCTTTCATTTTTTTGGCGATTTCGCTGTAAAACGTGTATTGCTCGTCTTCGCTGGGCGGGGCATCGCGGTTTAGGAAGAGGTATTCGCTCCGCAGCAGCCCTACGCCGTCTGCGCCTGCGCTGTGTACGCTTTTTATATCGTTGCCGCATTCTATGTTGGCCAGGAGTTCTATTTCTTCGCCGTCTTGGGTTTGGGCGGCGGTTTTTTTGAGTTTGTTGAGTGCGCGCTGCTGGCTGCGGAAGGCTTTTTGGCGGCGGCGGTATTCGTCTAGCACCAGTTCGTCGGGGGCGATGACGAGTACGCCGCCGATGCCGTCTACGATTACCCATTCGTGTTCGGCTATCAGGCGGCGGGCGTTGCCCAATCCGATGACGGAGGGGATGTTCAGGCTGCGGCCGAGTATGGCGGTGTGGCTGGTGGGGCCGCCGCTGTCGGTTACAAAGCCTTCTATGCGTTGGTCTTTGAAATAGACGGTGTCGGCGGGGGAGAGGTCGTGTGCGATGAGGACGGTGTCGTCCAGCAGGTTGGTTTCCAGATTGAGTTCGGTGCTTTTGCCAACTAGGTTTTTTTGTATGCGCTCGGCTACCTGCTGCATGTCTTGCCTGCGTTCGCGCAGGTATTCGTCGCTGATGCCGTCAAACTGCTGCGACAGGCGTGCGGTTTGGATTTGCAGTGCCCATTCGGCGTTGATTTGCTGTTCGCGGATGATGTCTGCGGGGTCGCGCGAGAGGGTGGCATCGGACAGCAGCATCAGGTGTAGGGAGATAAATGCGCCCAGTTCGGCGGGGGCGTTTTCGGGAATGGCTCCGCGAAGCTGCTCCAATTGCCTGCGGGCGGCTTTGGCGGCGGCGTCAAAGCGGGCGGTTTCGGCGGGGATGTCTGCTGCGGCTATGCTGTATTGCGGTACTTCGGATACGCCCCGCACCACCAGATGTGCGCGTCCGATGGCTATGCCGCTGCCTGCTGCGTATCCGTGCAGGACTATCATGTTATTCCTTTTCGCCGAAGCGGCTGTTTACGAGCTCGCCCAATGCGGCTAGGGCATCGGCTTCGTCTGCGCCGTCGGCTTCCACTTCTATCTGCGTGCCTTGGGCGGCGGCAAGCATCATCAGCCCCATGATGCTTTTGCCGTTTATGCGTTTGCCGTTGCGTGTTACCCAGATTTCGCTTTGGAATTGTGAGGCGGTTTGCACGAACTTGCCGGATGCGCGGGCGTGCAGCCCGAGTTTGTTGGTGATGGTGAGGGTTTGGGTCTGCATGGTGCGTCCTTTGGGGGCATGGCGTTTCAGGCTGCCTGAAAATCGGTTTCGGCAAGGATATGGATGCCGCGGATGCCTGCTTGTTTTACGGTTTCGGCGAGGTCGGCCGGGCTGGCGGTGTGGCGGGCGTGGGTGGCGGCTTTGAGCAGCATGGGCGCGTTCAGCCCTGATATGAGTGCGGTGTTGCCGGTGTGTAGGAGTTTGGCGGCGGCATTGCATGGGGTTGCGCCGAATAGGTCGGACAGGATGAGCGTACCGCCTTCTGCCTTGTGCGTGTCCAGCTCTGCTTGGGCGCGGGCGATGATGGCGGCGTGTCCTTCGTGCGGGGCAATATCTAAAACGTGCACGGGTGGCAGGGTGTTTTCGGGGAAGATGTGCCGCAGCAGTTCGGCATAGGCTGCGCCGAGCGGGCTGTGGGCGATGATGAGCAGGTTCATGGTGTGTTCTGCAAAGTTTTGAGCGGGCATTGTAAACGTTTTTAGGCAGCCTGAAAAACCGCGTATTGCTGTGTTAAGATTGCCGTCCTGTCCGCAGGATACGTTTCAGGCTGCCTTTAACGGTCTGTTTTTTTGATACTTGAAAGGGAAACATATTATGAAGAAATATCTTTTGGCCGCCGTGCTGGCCGCGACAACATCGGCTGCTTTTGCCCGTATGCCGCGTGTGGCTGTGCCTGACGAAATCTACCAGCCTAAGGGTGCGCAGACGGTTGCCGCCCAACATAGCGAAGATGGCGGTTTTGAGGGCGAGTTTCTGGTTCGCGGCACCAGCGTCCGCCAGCTTGCCGACCGCGTCTCTGCCCATGCCAAGGCACGTGGTTTCCGCTTGGTTGGGGCGGATGTGGAAGCCGATGATGCCGATTTGCTGTTTGAGCGTGCCGGCCGCGAGTTGGACGTGGAAATTGAACGCAAAGGTAACGGAACGCTGAAATATAGCGTTGATTTGGACGATAGGGACTGATGCGCCATACGGTGTATAAGGCAGCCTGAAACCGATAGAAAACGGGTTTCAGGCTGCCTTACGCAATGCAGTCGGCAGGAAAAACGGCACTGCACGCACCCGCCCCCAAACCGCGCGGCACAGCATTTCAGGCAGCCTGAAAACCTTTGCCGCACTACGGCAACAAACGTATAATCGCGCGGTTTTTTTACCACCTGCCGACAAGAAAAATGTTGAAAATCAGCACCCGTTTTGACGGCGGCGCAGTTATTGTCCGCGAAGCCGCCCGGGCCGACAGCATCCGCCTCGCCCTGCGTCCCGACACCGCCGCCCCGCATTTCAAGCAATGGTTTTATTTCAGGCTGCAAGGCGCGGCATACGAAAACTGCGTCATGCGGTTTGAAGACGCACACGAAGCCGCCTATCCCGCAGGCTGGGAAGGCTATCAGGCCGTTGCGTCATACGACCGTCAAAACTGGTTTCGCGTGCCCACGCAATACGAAAACGGCGAACTCGTCATCACCCACACCCCGCTGGCAAACAGCATCTATTACGCCTATTTTGAACCCTATTCCAGCGAACAGCACCTCAACCTGCTGGGCGAAGCGCAGGGCAGCGGGCTGTGCCAAATCGAAGACTTGGGCAGCACCGTGGACGGGCGCGACATCAACCTGCTCACCATCGGCAGCCGCGCCGAGAGCGACCTGAAAATCTGGGTTATCGCCCGCCAGCACCCCGGCGAAACCATGGCGGAATGGTTTATGGAAGGCTTCCTATCGCGCCTCTTGGATCACCAAGACCCAACCGCCCGCGCCCTGCTGGACAAAGCCACGTTCTACGTCGTCCCCAACATGAATCCCGACGGTGCCGCACTCGGCAACCTGCGCACCAACGCCGCCGGCGCAAACCTGAACCGCGAATGGCTCGAACCCGGCATAGAACGCAGCCCCGAAGTGTATTTCGTGCGCGAACGGATGCACGAAACCGGCGTAGATTTGTTTTTGGACATCCACGGCGACGAAGGGCTGCCCTATGTCTTTGCCGCAGGAACCGAAGGCGTGCCCAATTACGATGCGCGCATCGCCGCCTTGGAAGACCTGTTCAAAACCGCCTTTCAGGCTGCCTCTCCCGATTTCCAAGACGAATACGGCTATCCGAAAGACGCCGCAGGAAAAGCCAATCTGAGCATGGCGACCGCCTATGTCGGCAACACCTTCCGCTGCCTGGCCTACACGCTGGAAATGCCGTTCAAAGACAACGCCAACCTGCCCGACGACGATTTCGGCTGGAACGGCCAGCGTTCGCTGCGGCTGGGCGAGAGCATACTCAGCCCGATACTCGCCGCCGCCAACGCACTTTGGCGCGAACGCGGGCAGGATGGGGCAGAATAAAAGAGCGGGCAAATTTGCCCGCGTATTGCGTCCCCCGAAAACGCCCACCTTTCCGACAGGCAGCCTGAAAACCCGCTTTCAGGCTGCCTGAAACCCGAATAGCCCAAGAAACAAAAAACAACATGACCGAACACGCCCACGAACTTTTGCAGGAAAAATCCTTCCTGAAAACACTGTCGCTGTCCGACTGGCTGTATGCAGCCGCCATTGCCGCCATCGCCATGCTGGTGCAGATAAAAATGCCGCACCGCATGGACGGTTACGAAACCGCAATTCTTTGGGCGGCGGCAGCGGCAGCGGCAGGCTTGGGCTGGTTCTTCAAACCGCTGCGGCTGTTTACCGTCGGCGGCGTGGCGGCAGGCTATCTGGCCGTGGGGCTGTATGCGGGCGACATTGCCAACGGCAGCGAAACGCAGGGCAAGTTTCTGCTGCGTTACCTTTTGGGCAGCCAGCCCGCCGTGCTGTGGATGTGCGCGCTGACCGCGCTCGCGTTTGCCGCCTATTCCGCCGGCACGCTGCTGGCATGGCGCAGCGCGATAAGGCAGCCTGAAAACGCCGCGCACAGCAATATGCCGCTGAAAATCGGCAGCGATTTGGCCTGGGCGGCAGCGTTTATGGGTTTCGCCGCACTGCTGGTGCGCTGGCACGAAAGCTATCTGCTGCGCCCCGATGCCGGGCACATCCCCGTCTCCAACCTGTATGAAGTATTCATCCTGTTTATGGTCATCACGGGGCTGATGTATCAGTATTACGCGCGCAAGTTTGATATGCAGCGGCTGGGCGCGTTTGTTTACGCCCTGCTGTGCGTGCTGGCAGGGTTTGTGTTGTGGTACAGCGCATCGCGCGGCGCACACGAAATCCGCCCGCTGATTCCCGCCCTGCAATCGTGGTGGATGAAAATCCATGTGCCCGCCAACTTCATCGGCTACGGCGCGTTCTGCATGGCGGCCGCATTTGCCGTGGCGGAACTCATCGCCCTGCGCGGCAGCCGCTTTTTGCCCGATGCCGCGCAGATTGAAGAAGCCATGTACAAAGCCATCGCCGTGGGCTTCCTGTTCTTCACCATTGCCACCATTCTCGGCGCGCTGTGGGCGGCTGATGCCTGGGGGCGTTATTGGAGCTGGGACCCCAAAGAAACATGGGCGTTTGTGGTCTGGCTGAACTATGCCGTGTGGCTGCATATGCGGCTGGTGAAAGGCTGGCGCGGCGCGCCTTTGGCGTGGTGGGCGATTATCGGGCTGTTCGTTACCGCGTTCGCCTTTGTCGGCGTGAATATGTTTTTGAGCGGCCTGCATTCATACGGCGGGTTGTAGCCGTTTCAGGCTGCCCCGTATCCTGACGGGCAGCCTGAAACCAATCCCCGCAATCCCATCACAGGCAGCCTGAAAACCATGACCCACCCCTTTCTTTCCCAAGTTCCCGCCTATCTCACCGAGCAGCGGCAGCGCAACCGCTCCCCGCACACCCTCGCCGCCTACGCCGCCGATTTGCGCGAACTTGCCGCGCTGCTGCCCCCCGAAGCCGCCGAACCGCAACGCAAAGACATCGCCGCCGCATTCAGGCAACTTTCCCAGCGCGGGCTGCATCCTTCCAGCCTCGCACGCACCCTGTCCGCCTGGCGGCAGTATTGCGCCTATCTCGTCCGCACAGGCAGCCTGAAAACCAATCCCGCACAAAACATCCGCGCCCCCAAAAAGCCGCAGCGTCTGCCACGCGCCATAGAACGCGACACGCTGGAAACCCTGTTGGAAGCACCCGAAGGCATCGGCAACCCGCTGCTGTCCCTGCGCGACCGCACCATCGCCGAACTGCTCTACGGCAGCGGCCTGCGCCTTGCCGAACTTGCCGCCCTGAACCTTGCCGACATCCACATGCAGGCAGGCTGGCTGAACGTGCTGGGCAAGGGCGGCAAGATGCGCCAAGTCCCGCTGACGGAGCAAAGCGCAAAACTGCTGCGGCAATGGCTTGCCCGCCGCCCCGCCCAAGCGGGTGAAACTGCCGTGTTCACCACACGGCACGGCAGCCGTTTGGGCAGCCGCCAAATCGCCAAACGGCTCGCGCACTGGGCCGAACGGAACGGCAGCCCGCAGCACGTTTCGCCGCATATGCTGCGCCACAGTTTTGCCGGCCACCTGCTGCAAGCCTCGCGCGATTTGCGCGCCGTGCAAGACTTGCTGGGACACGCCAGCCTGTCCGCCACACAGGTTTACACCAAGCTGGATTTGGAGCACCTATCTGCCGTATACGGTGAAACGCATCCGCGTGCCCGCCGCAAAAAATAGGCAGCCTGAAACCACATCAACGGTTTTCAGGCTGCCTTTAACACAAAAGAAGCGTGCAGGCGAAAAATCGCAATAAAAAAAGACCCGCATATTTGCGGGTCTTTTTGAATCTTGGCGGAGGCGGTGAGATTCGAACTCACGGAGGGCGCAAACCCTCGACGGTTTTCAAGACCGTTGCATTAAACCGCTCTGCCACACCTCCGTCTTGGAAAGACGCGCACTATACCGAAAAACCGCGTTTCTGCCAACAAAAAAATGCGCACCCCATCCGTGCAAAAGCAACGTCCTGTTTTGCAACAAAACAAATTTCAGGCTGCCCCGCCGCAAAAGTCTTGTGTTTAGAGTATCTGCCCCTAATATCACGTCCAGTAACCAATGTTCAAACGAGGAATCCGAGAAATGAGATACGATAAATTAACCACCAAATTCCAGTCCGCCCTGCAAACCGCGCAAA
>RBWB01583692.1_pt1 | contig 11367 bp, 10 predicted proteins | sample 2014201 | NCBI WGS metagenome assembly RBWB01 (sample SAMN10133834, study PRJNA383868) | Human oral metagenome, whole genome shotgun sequencing project. | isolation source: supragingival plaque isolated from 88 juvenile twins | host: Homo sapiens | place: Australia
GTGGGCTGGGTTTTCTGCCCCGCCGGCGCCGAAAGCACCTTTTCGTACTCGTAGGTCCACGGCTCGTAATAGTCTTCGATGGTGGGCAGATTCGGGTTGTGGAAAATGGTGGCGAGCTTCTTCAACCGGCCACCGGACCGGGGGGTGAGCTTCCCGGACTTGGTGAGCGTCCACCCGCCCTTCCACTTGTCCTGGTCTTCCCAACCATAGGGGTAGCCCACACCGGGGCGGGTTTCCACATTATTGAACCAAATGTATTCCGTGCCTTCACGGTTGGTCCACGCCTGCTTACAGGTCACCGAGCAGGTGTGACAGCCGATGCACTTGTCCAGGTTCATAATCATTGCGATTTGAGCCATGACTTTCATGAGTAACGAACCTCCTGGGAACGCCGCCGAATGCGGGTGACCTCGTCCCGGTTGTTACCGGTTGGGCCGATGTAGTTGAAACCATAGGTGAGATGCCCATAACCACCGGCAACGTGGATGGGCTTAATCATGATGCGGGTGAGGGAGTTATGGGTGCCGCCGCGCCGCCCGGTGAACTCGTTGATGGGGGTGCCGGCGGTGCGCTCCTGGGCGTGATTCATAAACACCGTGCCCTCGGGGATACGGTGGGACACAATGGCCCGCGCCGACACCACACCATTGCGGTTATATGCTTCGATCCATTCGTTGTCCTTGACCCCGATCTTTTCGGCATCCTTATCGGACATCCAGATCACCTGGCCGCCGCGGGAAATGGAAAGCACATGCAGATTGTCGTAGTACTGTGAGTGGATTGACCACTTATTATGCGTGGTCAAATACCGCACGGTTACCTCTGGGTTGCCGTTTTCGCCTTGCAGGGTCAACCCCGGGGCGTGTTCCCCATTGATATGGAAATGGTCGAACGGCGGCCGGAACATGGGCAACGACTCGCCATAGTCCATGAACCAGTCGTGATCCAGGTAGTAGTGCATGCGGCCGGACAGCGTGTTAAACGGCCGGTTGTATTCAACATTGAGCGAGAACGCGGTATAACGCCGCCCGCCCTTCTTCACGCCGGTCCACTCGGGGGAGGTGATGACCTCGGCGGGGCGCTCCTTAATCATGTCCCAGTTGATGTGCACGCCCGCAACGTCGTCGACAAGCTCTAGCAGCTTCTCGTTGCCGGTGCGTTTCGCCTGGTTAGCGAACCCATTGGCCGCAACCTCACCATTGGACACGCCCGACATGCGCAAAATCATGTCGATCGCCTTCGTTGCCGTATCCAGGTTCGGCCGCATCCCGGCGGACTCCGTCATGGACTCCCCATTGATGCTCCGCAGCTCCTCCACCTGCTTTTCGACGTTAAACGGTGTGCCATGCACCCCCGTGCCCAGCTTCGCCGACAGCGGACCGAGGTGCATCCACTTCTCATACACCTTCGTGTAATCCCGATCCACCGGCACCAGCTTCGCCATGGTTTTACCCGGGATCAGCCCGGTTTCATCCAGGTTCGGCACAATACCGTTCGGCATGTTCAACTCATCCGGGGAGTCATGCCCCAGCGGCGCTGCCACCACATCCTGCTGGGTGCCCAGCCACGCGACGGCCAACTCCGACAGCTTCGCCGACAGGTCCCGGAACACCTCAAAATCGGTGCGGGCCTCCCACGGCGGATTAATCGCCGCATTGAATGAGTGCAGGTAGGGGTGCATGTCCGTCGACGACATGTCGTGCTTCTCGTACCAGGTTGCCGCGGGCAGCACAATGTCCGAGCTCAACGTTGTCGACGTGTTACGGAAATCCGTGGTGAGCATCAAATCCAGCTTGCCCTGGGGTGCCTCGTCACGCCACTTGATCGACTCCGGGCGCTCCTCCGGCTTGATCTCGTCCGTCGTCGCATCGGAATCAATGCCGAGCATGTGGCGGAGGAAAAACTCCGTACCCTTCGCCGACGACCCCAATAGGTTCGTACGCCAGTTCAACAAAATCCGGGGATAGTTGACCGGATTATCCGGGTCTTCGCAGGCAAAATGCAAATTACCATTCGTCAACTCATCCACAATGTATTCCGCAACCGGAACACCCTTGTCCTTTGCTTCCTGCGTAATGACCAATGGGTTACGGTCGAACTGCGGGTAGCTCGGCATCCAGCCCCGCTTCATGGCCTCAATCAGGGTATCCGCCGTGGACTTATTCCCCACGGTGCCGCGATTCGCCAACGGGCTGGCCATGCGGGCAGCCTTCGTATTGTCATACCGCCACTGGTCCGTGGTGAGGTAATAGAACCCGGTGGTAATCATTTGCCGCGGCGGCCGCGACCAGTCCGTGGCAAACGCATACTGCGCCCACCCGTTCATGGCCCGCAACTTCTCCTGGCCCACATAGTGGGCCCAACCGCCGCCATTCACCCCCTGGGTGCCGCACATGCTGGTCAACGCCAGGAACGTCCGGTAGGTGGAGTCCGCGTGGAAATAGTGGTTCACGCCCGCACCCATGATGATCTGCGAACGACCCTTCGAATCAATGGCGTTGCGAGCGAACTCCGTGGCGATACGGATGGCCTGCGCCGCCGGCACCCCGGTCAGCTCTTCCTGCCAGGCCGGCGTGCCCACCTCGTCGGGATCGTTGAAGTCCTTCGGCCAAGAACCCGGCAGGTTTAACTCCTCCCGGTTCACCCCATAGTGCGCCAGCATCACGTCGAACACCGTGGTGACCAGGTGCCCATCGTAGTGCATGATCGGCACGCCACGGTGCACGATCCCCGCCCCCACGGAGCCTTCCTTATTACCCTTATAGTCCGCCAGGTCGAACCGCGGCAGGAGCAATTCCACGGATTCCTCCGCCCCGGCCTCAGCCACCGACATGATCGGATCCACATTGTCCAGGTTCAGGTTCCACTTGCCCACACCCTCTTCACCGTAGCGGTCAGCCAGGGTGCCGCCCGGGTCAACAATGGTGCCGTCCTTTTGCATCATCAGCAGCCGGTGGGTGGCATTGGGGCTGTTCTTCAGCGCCGGGTCGGAGACATTCGACGCGGTGAGGAACTTGCCTGGGGTGTAGGTGCCGTCGCCCCGATCATCCAAAGTGATGAGGAACGGGGCGTCCGTGAACCGCCGCATGTAGTCCAGGAAGAACGGTTCCTTCTCGCCCACATGGAATTTCGATAAGATCACATGTCCCATGGCCATGGCCAACGCCCCATCGGTGCCGGGGGCCAGGCGGCACCACTCGTCGGCAAACTTGGTGTTGTCCGCAAAGTCCGGGGACACCACCACAACCTTCGTGCCACTGTAGCGAGACTCCGCCATGAAGTGGGCGTCCGGGGTACGGGTCACCGGAATGTTCGAACCCCACATAATCAGGTATGAGGAGTTAAACCAGTCACCGGATTCCGGCACGTCGGTTTGGTCGCCGAATGTTTGTGGCGATGCCGGCGGCAGGTCCGCGTACCAGTCATAGAAGGACAGGGCCACGCCCCCGATGAGCTGTAGGAACCTTGTGCCTGCACCGTAGGAAACCTGCGACATGGCGGGAATCACGGTGAACCCGGCGATGCGGTCCGGGCCGTATTGGCGCAGCGTGTACACGTGTGCCGCCGCCGCCATTTCGATGGCCTCATCATAGGGGATCCGAATCAGCCCGCCCTTGCCGCGCTGCGACACGTAGGCGTTGCGTTTCTTCGGGTCCTCCACAATGTCCCGCCAGGCCAGCACCGGGTCGCCCAGACGCTTTTTGGCCTCCCGGAACATGTCCACCAGCACGCCACGGGCGTAGGGGTGCCGAATCCGGGTGGGGGAGTAGGTGTACCAGGAGAACGATGCGCCGCGGGGGCAGCCGCGGGGCTCATAATCGGGCATGTCCGGGCCGGTCGTGGGGTAATCCACCGCCTGCGACTCCCAGGTGATGACGCCGTCTTTGACGTACACCTTCCAGGAGCACGAGCCGGTGCAGTTCACGCCGTGGGTGGATCGCACTACTTTGTCGAACGCCCAACGATCCCGGTAAAACACATCCGCCTGCCGGCCACCCTGAAGGAAAATCTGCTGACCTTCCTTACCGGTGGTGCCGCGGCGCACAAAACTACCGAGTTTAAATAAGGGATTGACGTTGTCCGTGCGTGGTGAGTCAGTCATTGTCACGGTACGTTGACCTTTCTGTTATAACGACTATGAAGTTAAAAGCTGGTTATCGTCAGCGTGCTGGCCGGGAACCGACCAGCACTGGGCTGTAAGTGGCTTGCTGAAATAACCAGAGATTAACCGGGGAATGGCGCACCGGGCCGGGCGTAATAAATCCAGGTCAGTGCGGTAGCGAAGGCGAAGAACACGACGCAACCCCAGAAGAATGTGGTGGGGGCCATGGCAGAGAGCAGCACGCCGACAATGAACGGGCCGAAAGCGGCGATCGCACTGGTCCAGCCGATCACGCCGCCTGCTTGTCGACGGGGGAGAATCATGGGCATTTGCTTGAATGTGCCCGCGTTCCCTATGCCGGTAAAGAAGAACATGATGAGCATGGCCGCCAAGAACCAGTTGAACTCATTCGGGTCGGACGGCTTGAGGAACAGTGCGGCAATGGCGGTAAAGACCGTCATGCCCACCCCGGAAATAAACGTCCAGATCGCCCCACCAAACTTGTCACATAATGGACCCCAGGCGGCCCGAACTAGTGCCGAAATCAGTGGGCCTAAGAACGCGTAGGCTGCGCCGCGGGGAAGATTAATGTACTCATCCTTGAACGGGGAATCCACACCGAAAGTATTGTTAATCAGCAGGGCAAGCTGGGCGGCAAACCCGGAAAACGCACCAAAGGTCATGAGGTAAATAATGGTCAGAATCCAGGTGTTTTTATTGCCAAAGATGTCGATTTGCTGCCGGAAATTCGCCTTAATAGGCACGTCCTTGAGCATGATCCAGCCGACAATACCCAAGACAATAGCCCACGGGATGAGGACCGCGGCAACGGAATGCACCCACACCAGCCCTTCGCTGGTTTTCTGGGGGGCGAAGGCACCCAAACCCAAAAGGCTGACGCCCATAATCATGGGCGCAACCAATTGGATAAAGGAAACACCGAAGTTACCGATACCGGCCTGGATACCCAGGGCGGTGCCGGCCATGCGTTTGGGGAAGAAATACCCGGTAGAGGGCATGAATCCGGAGAACACGCCGCCGCCGATACCGCCGATGAACGAAAGGACCATGAACCACCAGAACGGGGTGCTGGTGTCTTGCACTGCCATGAACCATCCCAGCATGGGGATGACAAACAGGAAAGAAGAAATGGAAACAAGTTTCCGGGTGCCAACGATAGGTGGCAAGAACATGAAGATGAGACGGAAAAGCCCGCCGGAAAGCCCAGAGATTGAGGCGATCCAATATAACTGCCCCTTGGAGAAATGAAAACCAATGCGATTCAGCATGGGGGCGATGGCTGACACAAGGTACCACGTGGCGAACGCCAAGAATAAGATCGCGGTGGTGATGATCAAGGTTTGCCAGGCTATTTTTTTGTCCCAGTTTTCTGGGGTTTCGGGATCCCAGCCCTGAATAACCTTCCCAGATGTATCAAGGGAAGTCATGTAACGCTCCTTGTAGGTGGTTGTAGGGTGTTCTTATCAAAACTCAAATAGTGATGAAGGGGGATATATCATGGCTTGTGAATGGGGGTAAAACACGAAGATGTCATGTGACGCTTCGTCTTTTCTGTAGATTTTACCGTGTAAAAGCTAGAAAGTCTGGTTTTTCGGTAATTTCTTCATGGTAAAATTTGGGTCATTCAACCACAATGATATTTTTCTACTATCATGGGCCTATTAAGGGCAAAAAACTCGTTAAGCAGGGCTCATGAAATGTAGAATTGCTCAAATATTATAGAAAGTAACAGGAGTGCAGCAATGCATAGTGCGTTCATTTTGGTGTCCGACCGTGTATCAAACGGCGAAAAGCAAGATAAGATCACCCCTATTGTGGGGGAAAGGTTGGCGGCAGCCGGCGCGCCGGTAGCAAGTGCCGTAACTATTCCCGAAGGCTTTGATACGGTCTCCGAGGCGATTCGCCAAGCCCTGGCCGATGGGGCCCGCGTGATTCTCACCGCTGGTGGAACCGGGCTTAAACCCCGAAACCGCACGCCAGAGGCGGCCCTGGAATTTATCGACACCCGACTAGAAGGCCTCGAACGTCACATCCTGGTCCAGGGTCTGCAATCCACCAAGCTCGCCGGCCTTTCCCGCGGCTATGTTGGCCTCACCAGCCGAAACGCCGACGCCGCCCTCATTATCAACGCCCCCAGCTCCGTCGGCGGAGTCACCGACGTCCTGGACGTCATCTGTCCCCTCTTGGATAACGTATGGGAAAGCCTGGCTCGATAGGTTTTACTCCGATTGTGTAAAATTAGCAAAGAGGTTTTAGCTATTATCCGCCGGCGAAGGGCGGCAATACATCCACCCGCTCGGCCGCACTAATCGCGGTATCCATATCGGCGTGCCGGCCATCCACCAAAAAACTACACCGGGACAACACCTGGGCCAACGACAACCCCGAATCCGTCGTGCCTGTGTCCGGTAGGCGGCCCAACTCGTCGACAAGCTCGGCAAGTGTCGCGGCCGTAGTGGTGATGCGTTCGTGCGCCAACCCGCGGGCCGCCCGCGCCGCAGCGAAATAATGAATATCCATGGCACTTATTATGCACCACCATATGCGCAACCTTGGTGTATAACTAATCTTCGCACCAACCACTCACAACTGAAGAAAGACAACCATCATGGGCAAACACGACCACCCCGCCGACCACAACGACTACGACGACTACCACAACCAGGCCGCCGCGCCGCGCCGGGGGCTGGTCATTGTGGCATCCACCCGCGCGGCCCAAGGCGTCTACGAAGACGAGTCGGGAAAAACGCTGGCCACATGGCTGACCAGCCGGAGCTTCGACACCCCAGAACCCGTGATCGTGGCGGACGCCGACATCCCCAACTATTTCGCACAACTGTTCGGTGATATTGCGTCGTTGCCGCAGGTTGTACTCACTACCGGCGGCACGGGCCTCAGCGACGACGATAGAACCGTGGACGAACTCGCCAAATACCTCACCAAGCAATTGCCCGGCATCGCCATGCAATTCTGGCAGACCGGGCTGCACGCCACTCCGCTCGCCGTGTGCTCCCGGGCCATTGCCGGTACGGTGGGGCGCACGTTCGTGATGGCGCTGCCCGGCTCCGTGTCCGCCTGCCGGGACGGCATTAAAGTGCTCGACCCCATCATTGATTCGCTCGTTGGAATGCTGGAAGGAACCCATGTCCATTAACGCCTCACCGGATCCCGATTACGTTGCCGCCCACACGGGTGTGGTCATCGACGCCATCATTACCGAAACACCCCTCGAAGACCTGGCGGCCTCGGCCCGGCCCCAGGTCAGCACTGATGCCATGGGGGCGGTCGTCACCTTCGATGGGGTAGTGCGCAACCATGATGGTGGCCAGCAGGTGCGCCGCCTCACCTACACCGCGCACCCCACCGCGGCCGACGCCATTCGGGAGGCCGCAATGAAAATAATTCGAAAACACGAGCGAGCTAGGGTGTGGGTTGCGCACCGGGTGGGGCCGCTGGCCATCGGGGACGTCGCCTTTGTCGTGATTGCCGCCGCCGCCCACCGCCAGGACGCCTTCGCCGCCGCCGCGGACCTGGCTGACCTGGTGAAAGCCACCGTGCCGTTGTGGAAAGAGCAGGAGCTAACGGATGGCAGCATCCAGTGGGTGGGTGTGGATTAAATGCCGACCTCGCATGGGAATGCCCGGTATGCTCGCCAGCTCAGCCTCCCCGGTTTCGGGCCGGAACAGCAGCAACGGCTTGCCGACGCCCACGTGTGCTGTGTCGGCGCCGGCGGCCTGGGCTCCCCAGCCCTGCTCTACCTGGCTGCCGCCGGGGTGGGCACCATCACCATCATCGACGACGACACCGTGGACGTGAGTAACCTGCACCGCCAAGTCATTCACACCACCAGCCAGGTGGGCCGCCCCAAGGTGGAATCCGCCCGCCAGGTGCTGGCCGACCTGAACCCCGAGGTGCGCATTCGTACTCACAATGGCCGGCTCACCTGGGAGGAATCCGAACGCCTGTTCGCCGGTGTGGATGTGGTGGTTGATGGCACCGACACCACCGACATTCGCTACGTGATCTCCGCCCGCTGCGCCCGGCTGGGGATTCCCCACGTGTGGGCGTCCATCCTCGGATACGAGGCGCAACTCTCCGTGTTTCACGCAGGTCATGGGCCCATCTATGAGGATGCGTTCCCCACCCCGCCGCTCCCCGGCGCCGTGCCGTCCTGCGCCCACGCCGGGGTGCTTGGGCCCATCGTGGGGGTGGTGGGCAGCGCCATGGCCATGGAAACCCTGAAACTCATCGCCGGCATCGGCGACCCCCTGCGCGGCACCATCGGCTACTATGATGGGCTTTCCGGCAGGTGGGAGTACATTCCCCTCGTCGCCGACCCCGATGTTGCCGCCCGCGTCGCCGCCGAACCGCCCCGCCACAGCCTGCGGGTGCCCACCACCGACACGCCCACCGGGGTGCTTATCGACGTGCGGGAGGCGGATGAATACCGGCGCGGCACCCTGCCGGGGGCGATCAATGTTCCCCTTTCGGACCTGGAGGCCGGCTGCACGGCCGGGGTTCCCGACGGGGCGGTCCTCTTCTGCCAGTCCGGGGTGCGGTCCCAGCGCGCGTGGAGCATTCTCACCGATGCCGGCGTCACCGGGCTATTGAGTCTCGCCGGCGGGTACGATCGGCACGGCCGGGGGTAGGTTTTGGAGCTCCTCGGGGGTGTCATAGTCCCGCTCAACTCCGCCTGTGGGGGTGATGGTGACGATGTTTGCCCCCCGCAGGAGTCGCTTCAGTGGCGCCTTGGTGAAATCGCCCACCTGTTCTAATGCTGCCTGGAGGGCGGCGAGCCGCCACAACACTCCCAGGGGTTGAACATAGCCGTCTGCCAGCACCGCCACCGCATCCGCCTGTGGGCCGGCCTGCCGGAGGGCGTCGGCAAGCTGCGGAATGAGGAGCGGCGAATCCGGGGCGTCCACCGCCAGCACCGCCACGAGCGAGACTGTGGGATGAGTGTGCGCAATCCACGCAACACCGGCGGCCACGCCAGCCACCGGGCCCGAATGCGGCGGGTCCTCGCACACCACCGGGCAGGAAACCCCCAGCGCGGCCGGGCTGACCACCACCGGCAGCACCCGCGGGGGCAGTTGGCGCAGCAGCCGGTCAATCAGGCGCTCCCCATGCGCCACCACCTGCGCCTTGTCGCGGCCCATGCGGGTGCTCCGGCCGCCCGCCAACACGATGGCGGCAAGTTTCGGCGCTGCCTTCTCCATTGGTTAGGGCAGCTCCCGGGACCAGTCGCCCGACCGGCCCCCCGATTTCGCCGTGATGCCGCAGCGGCGAATCACCGCCGACCGGTCCACACCCTTGACCATGTCGATGACCGTCAGTGCGGCCACCGTCACCGCGGTCAGCGCCTCCATCTCCACGCCGGTGCGATCCGCTGTGGTGACCGTGGCGCTAATAGTCACATGGTCCTCGCAAATCTCCAGGTCAACCTGGCAGCCGTGCACCCCGATGGTGTGCGCCAATGGCAGCAGGTCCGGCACTTTTTTCGCTGCGGCAATGCCCGCCACCCGGGCCACCGCCAGCACGTCCCCCTTGGGGACTGTCCCATCTCGCAGCGCGGCCAGCACCTGGGGGGAACACGCCACCTCCCCGCGGGCGGTTGCCGTGCGCACCGTGGGCTGCTTCGCCGACACATCCACCATGTGGGCGGCACCGGATTCGGTCAAATGCGTAAACTTCATGAGCTAAACCTTCAACAATATTACGGGTACCAGGTCGCCGGGCTGGGTTTTCCCATGGTCCAGCGGCAGGTGAATGATGGCGGAAATCCCCACCAGCGACGCGACGAAATGCGACCCCATGCCGCCGGGAATGACCGGGTGCACATCACCCTCCGTCCAATCGATTGCGCAGGGAATGAACAGGTCCCGACCCTTGGGCGCCTTGATGTGATCGTGGGAGGGCAGCATGAGCCGAGCCTGTTGCGCCGCCGCCTGCGGGGGAATACCCGACAGCACCCGGACCAGCGGCATGACAAAAAGGTAGAAACACACGAACGAACTCACCGGGTTTCCCGGCAGGCAGATCACGGGTGTGCCATTCACCCGGCCCAGGCCCTGCGGTTTCCCCGGCTGGATTTGCACCGGCCCAAACCACATGTCCGTCGCGCCCGAGGCGGCAGGGTTTGTCAATGCTTCCTTCACAACGTCGAACGCGCCCGCCGACACCCCACCCGACGTCACCACCAGATCGCATTCCCGGCTCAACGCATCAAGCTGCTTGCGGAACGTGGCCGCATCATCGTCCACCACCACCGACCGGACCTTCGCAACCCCCTGCTCCCGCAGCAGCTCCACCAGCATCGGCCGGTTCGAATCCGGGATCGTTCCCGGGCGCAGCTGATCCACCGAATCGACCGACGCCACCAGCTCGTCACCCGCGGAAATCACCGCGACCGTCGGCCGATCATAAGCTTCCACCGAGGTCACCCCGGTGGACAGCAGGGAAGCGATCACCCCCGCGTCGATCACCGTCCCGGCGTGGGCAATGATGTCGCCCACCTGACAATTCTCCCCCCGGTGTCGAATATGTGTGCGATCATGGTGTGCGGTGGTCACCACGACCCTATCCGGTAGGGTTACCGCGCCGGCCGGAACATTGGTGTCCTCCACCGGCACCACCATGAGCCCCTCCGTGTTCACCGGCGTGGGGGCGCCCGTCATGATGCGCACCGCAGTCCCCGGCGCCACATCAACCGGGGCTTGACCTGCGGGAATATCCCCACTGACCGGCAACTCCCACGGGCTATCACCCGCCGGCAGGTCGGTCGCCCGCACTAAAAACCCGTCCATGGCCGAGTTGGAAAATGGCGGCACCGGCAGATTCGCCCGGGCATCCTCGGCAAGAACCAGCCCCGCCGACTCCTCGGTCGCCACGGTCCGGGTGGCGGTGGGCTTTCCCACCGCAAGTACCGCCGCCAGGTGGTCGGACAGACTCCGAAACGGAACACCATGATGGTCGCACGAATGATCCTGTGCCATAAAATCTCCCTATAACATATGGTGTGGGGTGGTTGTGGGTGCTTCAACCACCGGGTTGATGATTGCTCTTTTTTGATGTTAGCCACCAATGGCGGACATGGTGCGACTCGGCTGCACAAACCGCGGATCATTAATACCATGACCAGCCTTTTTCCGCCACATTGCGCGCACCCAAGACGCCGCAAGCTCCGCATCCGTCGCCCCCGCGCGCATCATGTCCCGCAGCGACGTCTCCTCATGCGAAAACAA
>RBWB01583695.1_pt1 | contig 11363 bp, 8 predicted proteins | sample 2014201 | NCBI WGS metagenome assembly RBWB01 (sample SAMN10133834, study PRJNA383868) | Human oral metagenome, whole genome shotgun sequencing project. | isolation source: supragingival plaque isolated from 88 juvenile twins | host: Homo sapiens | place: Australia
CGACCCCGCCCCCGACAGGCTCATCGCCCGGGGCGAGGGCCGCATCCTTATGCTCGACCGCTCCCGGACCTCGGGACACGTTCTCACTCATCGTGAACATCCCCGAGCGCCGACGGCCTGCGCGTCGTCAATGCTCTCGGGATGAGGGTCCGCGGGTCGGAACCGACCTCGAGCCGAAACCGAACCGATCTCGGCGAAGGGGAGGAGCGTGGAGGCCGTCGTCCGCGCCCGGACCCGGCCGCCGCCGCTATCGTCCCACGAGCAGGCGCACGCGGCCGTCGACGTCGGCGCGGCGGGCGCTCACGCCGTAGACCTCCTCGACGGCGCGGGCCGTCAGCACCTCGGCCGGCGCGCCGTCCGCCACGACGCGCCCCCGGCTCATGAGCACGACCCGCTCGCAGTAGGCGGCCGCCACGTCGAGGTCGTGCAGGGCCATGAGCGCGGTGCGCCCGGAGTCGACCACCCGCGCGGCCACCTCGTGCTGATGGCGCAGGTCCAGGTGGTTCGTCGGCTCGTCGAGGATGACGACGGGGGCGCCCTGGGCGAAGGTCCGGGCCAGGAGCACGCGCTTGCGCTCCCCGCCGGACATGTCCTGCAAGGTGCGGTCGAGCAGCCCGGTCAGCTCCCACTGCTGCGCCAGCGCCTCGACGGCCTCGTGGTCCGCCCGTCGGTAGGGGCGCCAGTCGCTCAGACCGACCCCGCGGGCGAGCAGCAGGACGTCGCGCGCGGTGAAGGGCAGGTCGGTGTGCTCCTCCTGCGCCAGGAAGGCCAGCATCTGCGCACGCCGTCCATCCGGGATCTCGCGCAGGTCCCGCCCCCGGAGGGTCGCGCACCCGCTCGTGGGCGGCGCGATGCCCGCCAGGACCCTCAGCAGAGTGGTCTTGCCCGATCCGTTGGGGCCGAGCAGGGCCACCTTCTCGCCCTCCTCGACGCGCAGGCTCACCCCGTTCAGGACCGGGGCGCCGCCGAGGCGGACGCGCAGGTCCGCGGCCCGCAGGACGGTGCTCACCGGCTCACTCCGCGGTGGCGGAGACCAGCTGCTCCAGCCCGGCCACCGCCGTAGGGCTGGAGGACGAGGCTCCGGCGGGCAGGAGCACGATCCGGCCGGCGGAGACGGCCTCGAGCGCCTCCACGCCGGGCTCGGCGAGGAACGCGGCCCGGGCCTCCTCCGCGCTCTCCCCGTACAGGCCGTAGCCCAGCACGATCCAGTGGGGCTGGTGCTCCAGAAGGCTCTCGACCGAGACGTTCAGGTAGGCGTCGTGAGTCCCGGCGTAGACATTGGTCAGGCCGGCGTCCTCGAGCACGGATGCGGGCAGCCCCCCGCCCCCGTAGGCGGACAGCGGGTCCTGCGACGAGAAGTAGTAGACCCAGGCGGCGGTGCGGCCCGTGCCGCTGCCGGAAGTCGTGTCGCGGCGCGCGTCGCTCACCCGCTGGTCGAGGGCGTCGGCGGCGGCGTCGGCCGTCGATGAGGTGGAGAAGACGGTGCCGAGACGGCGGACGTCGTCGCTCACCGTCGACAGCGTCGCGGGGGAGGCGGAGGAGCCGCCGTCGTGGCCGCACTCGGCCTGCACGTTCAGCAGGGCGATGCCGGTGTCGGCGAGCTGCTGGGCGTCGGCGTTGAACAGGCCGTACCCCAGGACGAGATCGGGGTCGGCGGCGATGATCTCCTCGGTCGTGGGATCCGAGGGATCGGTGATGAGGTCGTCCGAGGGCGGGTTCTTCAGGTCCGCGGGAAGCGGGGCGCCGAACTCCCCGGTGCGGGCCACGATGCGGTCGCTCGCACCGGCGGCGTCGAGCAGCTCGACGGCGGCCGTGCCGATCGTGAGGACCCGCTGGGGCGCCGAGTCGATCGTGACGTCCCGGCCGCAGTCGGCGACCGTGAGCGGGTAGCCGGCCGAGGCCGGGGTCCCGGTGGTGGTGGCGCCGCAGCCCGTCAGGGTCAGGCCGAGGGTCGTCGCCGCAGCCGCGGCCAGGGTGCGGAGGGAGGGTCGGTGCATGGGAGCTCCTTGGATCGTATCGGGTGCGTTCGGGTGCATCGGGTGCGCGGGGGGCGGCCGGCAACGGCGTCTCAGTGCGACTGCGGACGGTGGCGGCGCATCATCCACATGAGCAGCGGTGTGCCGACCAGGGCCGTGAGGATGCCCAGGGGGATCTCCCTGGGGGCCAGGACGGTGCGGGCCAGGGCGTCCGCGGCGACGAGCACGAGCGCGCCGAGCAGGGCGGCAGCGGGCAGGAGCGCGCGGTGCGCGGCGCCGACCAGACGCCGTGCCAGGTGCGGCACGACGAGTCCGACGAAGCCGATGGCCCCGCTCACGGCGACGGCGGCGGCCACGCCCAGGGCGGCGACCGCCGTCGTCGAGCGGCGCAGGCGGAAGGGGTCCACTCCCATGGAGCGGGCGACGTCGTCCCCCAGACCGATGGCGTCCAGTGCGCGCGCCCGTAGGACGAGGTATCCCAGGGCCAGCGCCGTGGCGCAGGACAGGACCGGCACGTCCGTCCACGATGAGCGCCCCAGAGACCCGAGCATCCAGAAGGTGATGGCGCGCACGGCATCGCGGCTGTCGGATAGGACGACGACGAGATTGGTGATCGCGGACAGGAAGTAGCCCGCGGTGAGCCCGGCCAGGACGAGGCGCGATCCCGACAGGCGCCTGCTTCCCCCGGCGAGCGCCATGACCAGGGCGAGTGCCGCGAGGGCGCCGAGGAACGCCCCGCCGGTCGCCGTCAGCGCGCCGCTGGCCGCCATCAGTCGACTGCCGACCGCACCGGCGGAACCGCCCGCGCCGCCCGCGCCCCCGGCGATGACGAGGGCGGCTCCGAGGGACGCGCCGGAGGAGACTCCCAGGAGGTAGGGGTCGGCCAGGTCGTTGCGCACGACGGCCTGGAGGCAGGCGCCGCCGACCGACAGGACGGCTCCCGCGCACAGGCCCACCAGGATTCGCGGCAGGCGCAGCTGCCAGACGACGGTCTCCAGGGCCGGGTCGACGTCCGCGCCGCCCGTGCCGTCGAGGCAGTGGAGGAGCGCTCGCACCACCTCGGCGGGGGAGGCGTCCAGCTGGCCCGCGCCCACGGAGAGCACGGCGACCAACGGCACGGCGGCGCCGAGCAGCGTCAGGGCGAGCGTCGCCGGCTTGACTCGCGAGGGGCGCGTTCGTATGCTCACGGCGCAGATGATAATCATTTGCATCAAGTGATGGGCAAATCGTCGTCCCGTCCCGTCGCACGTCCCTGTCGCACCGCCGGATGCCCGGTACCCGGCGCGCCCGCATGAGATCCGTGAGGAGGAGCCGTCCCCATGCAGCACCTGCGCCTGCTCGGGCTCTGGAGGGATCACCGGGGCATGCTCGCCGCCCTCGTCCTGGCCGGCACCGCCGTCGCCGCCACCTGGACGGGCCAGGCCCTGCTCACGTCGCGCGTGTTCGCCGCCCTGATCTCCGGATCGTCCTTCCGCGACCCCGACCTGCTCGCCCCGGCCGTCGCGCTCGCCGGGGTCCTCCTGGCCCGTCCCCTCCTGGTCCTGGTGCGCCAGCTCCTCGCCCAGCACGCCATGAGCCGCGTCAAGGCATCCTTGCGGGCGCGGGCGCTGACCGCATTCGTCGGCCGCAGCGCGCTCGACCCCGCGGCCGGGCGCGCGGGCCGGGATCACGCCGTCGTCGTCGACGGCATCGAGAACCTCGACGCCTACCTGTCGGGGTACCTTCCTCAGATCGGCGTGACCGTCGCCGTCGTCGCCGTGGTGGGCGGCATGATGACCGTCATCGACCCCGCGACCGGGGGCGTCGCCGTCGTGGCCGCCCTTGTGGTGCCCGTCCTGCCCCGGCTGTGGGACAGGGCTCTCGCCGCCAGGGGCGCCGATCACTGGGACGCCTACGAGGATCTTCACGCCGAGTTCGTCGACTCCATGCAGGGCATGACCACTCTCGTCGCCTTCGGCGCCGACGGGCGGCGGGAGGCCCAACTCGCCCGGGCCTCCCGCCGCCTCCTGGAACGGACCATGGGCCAGCTTCGCCTGTCCCTGATCGAGTCCGGCCTGTCCGGCTTCGCCCTCGCAGCGGTCCCGGCCCTCGTCCTGGTCGTGGTCGCCGTGCGGCGCCACGAGCTGAGCGCCCTGGAGATCTTCACCCTCGTCCTGCTCGCGGCCGAGCTCGTGCGTCCGCTGCGGGATCTCGCCGCCCTGTGGCATGCCGGCTACCTCGGCACCTTCTCGGGTCCGCGCGTCATGGATCTTCTCGATCGGGACCGCCCAGGGGGCGGGGCAGCCCTCCCCTCCGGCGGGGCTCTCGGGGCCGGCCGCCCCCCGGGCATCGCGGTGCGGGGCGACGACGAGCGGACAGACGCGCTGGCCGGCTGCGGCCGCCCCCCGGGCATCGCGGTGCGAGGGCTGAGCGCCCGCTACCCGCGGGCCGAGGAGCCCACCCTGCGCGGCATCGACCTCGATCTCCGCTCCGGGCTGACGGCCGTCGTCGGCGCCACCGGATCGGGCAAGTCCACCCTCGCTTGCGCGCTCGTCGGACTCCTGGCCCCCGAGCGGGGAGCGATCGAGCTCGATGGCGTCGCCCGCGATCCCGTCGAGCTGCTCGCCCGCGTCGCGCTCGTGCCCCAGGACCCCGTGCTGCTGGCCCCCACCGTGCGCGAGGACATCGCCCTGGGGCTGCCCGAGGAGTCCGACGGTCCGGTCGGATCCGAGCGGGTTGCCGGGGTGGTCGGGGGTGCCGGATCCGGAGAGCGCGGTGAGCTCGCCGGGGCCGACGAGTGCGTCGAGTCGGCTGCGCGTACCTGCGGCATCGGCGACGACGCCTCCTTCACGTTGGACAGCGCCTCGGGCGAGGGCGGGGCGCAGCTGTCCGGGGGGCAGCGGCAGCGGGTCGCCATCGCCCGCGGCCTGGTGCAGGACCGGCGCGTCCTCATCCTCGACGAGGCCACCTCCGCCCTCGACCCGGCCGCCGAGGCTCGCCTGGTGGAGCGGTTGCGCGGCGCCCCCGACCGCGTCGTCATCGCCATCACCCACCGTCTGGCCCTCGCGCGGATCGCCGACCACGTCGTCGTCATGGGTGACGGGCGCGTCCTCGAGCAGGGGCCTCCCGACGAGCTCCTGGCCCGCGACGGCGCTCTGCGGGCCCTCGTCGAGGCCGAGGACGGGCGCCCCGAGACCGTGGAGGCGGTGCGATGACCACGGAGGCGACCACGGGGACGGCCGCTGAGGCGATCACCGAGCTGAGTCCTGGGACGACCCCCGGTGCGACCGTCGACGGCGCGCCCGCGGGCGCCACCGGTCTGACCGGGATCGTGGGCCCGGTCCTGGCCATGGCCGGGCACTTGCGGGGGCAGGGCCCGTTGTTCGCCGCCGTGGCCGTGACCATCTGGCTCGGCATCGCGCTGGCGGTCGTCGCCACCGTGCTCTCCGTGGCGACGGCCTCGGCCCTGGCCGTGGACGCCGTCGCGCCATCCGGCGCAGGGGCGCCCACGGGTCTTCTCGCCGGTCTGTGCGCGGCGGTGGTCGGTCTCGGGGTCGTCTCCTGGATCGAGCAGTGGTTCTCCCACGTCCTGGCCTACCGGGTCATCGACGTCATCCGCCTCAAGGTGCACCGGGCGATCGCCCGCATCGCCCCGCTGGGGCTGGCGCACCGCCGCTCGGGGGACACGGTCGCCGCCGCCATGGCCGACGTCGAGAGCATGGAGTGGTTCTACGCGCACACGGCCGCCCAGGTCGTCGCGGGGCTCATCGCCTGCCTCGTCCTGTCCGCCGCGGCGGTGGCGTGGCTGGGGCCCCTCGCACTGGCAGTACCGGCCTCCCAGACGGTCGTCATCACCGTGCCCCTGGTGCTGCTCCCCCTCGCCACCCGGCAGGGCGCGCGCCTGCGCGCGGCGCTGACGGGGCTGTCGTCCGAGGCGCTCGCGGCACGTTCCTGCGCCCGGGAGACCGTGCTCCTGGGGCGCCTGAAGGAGGTCGCGGGGAAGGTGGCGCGCTCCACCGTCGAGGTCCAGGCGGCCCGCCGCGCGCTGGCGGTGCGCACGGCCGTCGAGCAGGCGCTCATCGAGGCGACCTCGGTCGTCCTCGTCCTGGGGGCCGTTCTCCTGGCGGGTCGCGCGGCCGCGGACTCGCGGATCGAGGCCGGACTCGTGCCGGTCGTCGTAGCCCTGGCCGGGACGGCTCTGTCCCCGGCCCTGGCGGTGACGGGCGCGCTCGGCAGGCTCGGGGAGACCTCGGGGGCGGCGCGGCGCGTCGACGCTCTCATCGCCGTCCCCGGCTACCGCCCCGCCGCGCCGGCCGAGACCGCCGGGCGCCGCGGCGCCTCCGGGACCGACGCCGATGCTGCTGCCGGCGATGCCGGCTCGGTGCGGGTGACCGGGCTGCGGGTGCGCTATCCGGGCGGCTCGGCCCCGGTGCTCGACGGTCTCGACCTCGAGGTGCCCGACGGGCGGTCGTGCGCCGTCGTCGGGGCCAGTGGCGAGGGCAAGACGACGCTGGCCCTGGCCCTGGCGCGGCTCATCGCCCAGGAGGAGGGCCGCATCCTCGTCGGCGGGATCGACACCGCCGCCGAGGCCCCCGAGCGGACTCGCGAGCGACTCGTGCTGGTCTGCCAGCACACGCACGTCTTCAGGGCCACCGTCCGCGACAACCTGCTGACTCCCGATGCCGACGAGGACGAGACGTGGACGGCCCTCGAGCGGGCCCGCCTCGCCGACCGCGTGCGCGCCCTTCCCGAGGGGCTGGACGAGGTGCTCGCGGAGCGCGGGGCGGCGTGGTCCGGCGGCGAGAGACAGCGCCTCGGGCTCGCCCGGGGCCTGCTGCGCGACCCCGACGTCCTCGTGCTCGACGAGCCCACCGCCGGACTGGACACCCGCACCGAGGCGGAGTTCCTCGATGCCCTCCTGACCTCCAGGAAGGGTCGTACCACCATCATCATCACCCACCGCGTTGCGGTCATGAGCGCCTGCGACCGAGTCGTCCTGCTGCGGGCCGGACGGGTCGACGCCGTCGGCCCGCACGACGTCCTGCGCCGGACGAGTCCCGTCTACCGCGCCGTGCTCGACGCCGCCGAGCCGGCCCCCGAGAGCGAGTCGGCCCCTGAGGCCGCCGTTCCCGAGAGCGAGTCGGCCCCCGGGACCTCCGTTCCCGAGAGCGACCCGGCCCTCGGGACCTCCGTTCCCGAGACCGCCGCTGACGACTATCAGGAGAGGAGGTGAACCCATGCCCGAGATCACGATCGTCGAGGTCGAGGAGCGTCGCGCCGCGGAGACGGTGCTGGCGCCCAACTCGAACCACCACGGACACGTCGCGACGTCCTTCAGCTGGACCGGCTGACGCACCGGCGCGGAGAGCCGGCACCTCCGGCTCCCCGCGCCCCGGGTCCGCCCCCTTTCCCCACCCGAACCCGTCGAGAAGGACCAGATGAGCCCCGCACCCCCGCCCCGCAGCGCGTCCCCTCCGATCCTCGCCTCCGCGCAGGCGCCGACCACCGGCGCGGAGATCCGTCCGCTGGAGCCGGAACGATGCGTCCTCAGCATCGATGACAGGCACTTCACGATCGACGTTCCCGCGGAGGTCGCCCAGACGCTCCTGCTCCTGTGGCGCTGCGGGAGGGGGGACCTGATCGGTGAGGACCTCGCGCGGGCGGCCGAGCCCCTGCGCAGGCTCGTCGCGGATGCCGGCCGCCCCACCGGGGCGGACGGCGGGACCGGCGAGGCCGCTGAGATCGGCGATACCGTCGTTGGAGCCGTTGAATGTGCTGAGACCATCGGGCGCCCGGCACCCTCCCGCCCCGGACTGCGGGCGGTCATGACCGGGGACCAGGAGATGGTCCGCGCCCTGACCCGGCGTCACCGCCCGGAGGGCTCCGTCCTGGAGCTCCCCTGGGAGGGCGCCAGGGCCGCGGTCAACCGGGCCTTCGAGCTGGGACTGCCCCTCGTCATCGCCCTGCGCGGCGCACGTGAGGACGACCTCATCGACATGGACCGCATCTGCCACGACATGAGGGTCCCCTGGATCCCCGTCGAGCTCGGCCGAGGGCGGCTGTGGGTGGGGCCCCTCGTCACTCCCGGCGTCGGCGCCTCCTACGAGGATGCCGCCGCCCGTCGCCTGGCCGCCGCGCGCGAGCCGCGCATCCACCGGCTGCTGCGGCGCTTCCCGCCCGGGGGCGACCAGGGGCCCGCGCCGGAGCGCCTGCCGGCACTGCTCGACGCCGGCCTGGACGTGCTCGCGGACGCCTGCGAGAGCCTCGACTCGTCGGCGGGCCCGGAAGCGGCCCACGGTGACGTGCTCCATGAGATCATCCCGGGCGCCGACGGCGTCGAGCACCTGCGGCATCCGGTGCTGCCCATGCCGGGGCGGCGGACCCGGTACCGGGACCACCCCCGGGAGCACCTGATCGATGAACGGACCGGAATAGTGCTGCGGGTGCGCGAAGTGGACCACCACCCCCGTGCACCCCGGTCGCTGATGACGCGGCAGGCCGACGTCGCGGACATCCGCGCCGTCACCCCCTGGGCGAACAACATCCTGTGCCAGGGCTCCGCCTTCTCCGACGCCGCCGGCGCGCGCCTGGCCGCCCTGGGGGAGTCGGTCGAGCGCTACTGCGGCAACGTCCTGGACACGCTCCCGGTCACCTGGGGCTCCTACGACGAGCTGCGGCGCCGGGGGCTGCCAGTGCTCGATCCCCGCGAGCTCGTCCTGTACAGCGAGAAGCAGTACGCGGCCCCCGGTTTCCCGTTCGTGCCCCTGAACCGGGACCTGCGAGTCCACTGGGTCCACGGCCGGTGGATCGCGGACGACTCGCCGGTCCTCGTCCCCGCCTCCCTCGTCTACGTCAACTGGTACTCCGCGGGCCTGGCGGCCGCGCCTCCCACGAACTTCTGCTCCTTCGCGGGGATCGCCGCGGGGCCCGACGAGGCCTTCGCCGTGCGCAGCGCCCTGGAGGAGATCATCGAACGGCACGCCACGATGGTCTGGTGGCTGAACGCCCACCCCCTGCCCGCGGTGACCGGTCTCGGGGGCCCGGTCATCGAGCCGCCGTGCCGTGCGACGTACCTCAACCTCGACAACGAGTTCGGTGTGCCCGTCGCGGCCGCGATCGTGCACGATGATGACGCCCGACTGGTCAACATCGGGTTCTCCGCCAGGCCCCGCTTCCGCCAGGGAGCGGTCAAGGCGCTGACGGAGGCCTTCACCCTCCAGGAGGGGTCACGCGATCTGCTGCGCTCCGACGGGCTGCACTGGAAGGTGATGGCGGCCGGAGAACTCAACGGGCGCGCCTTCAAGCCGTGGCGCCGGGACCGCCGCTACCTCGACGACTTCCGGTCGGACATGCACGACTGCGACGACTTGATGGTGCAGCAGCAGGTCTACCTCGATCCGCGCGCGGGACGGGCGATGAGCTCCCTGCTCGAGCCCTCGACCCACCGGGATCGGGCGACCGTGCCCGACATCGCCGGGGACCCCGCGGACCACTACTGCCGCGCGCTCGAACGCCACGGCATCGGCGCGATCGTCGTCGACATCACCACACCCGACGTCGCCAGCACCGGCATGCGGGTCGTGCGCGTCATCGCCCCCGGCACCGTCGGCAACGCCCCGGCCGCCTTCCCCTACCTCGGGCGGCGTCGCGTCCAGGATCTGGCCGTCGAGCTCGGGTGGCGGGAGCGCGCCCTGGACGAGGACCGGCTCAACTACTTCCCGCTGCCCCATGCCTGAGGGCGGCGGCCGTCCCGCGCCCCCGGCGGCCGGCCCGGGGCGCCTCTCAGCCGTCAGGCTCCGCCACGATGCTCCCTTCCCGCCCGACTTCCGCCACTACCAGTTGAGCATGCCGCCGGCGCCGGGGGTCGATGAACGAGCCGTCGCCGTCGCCATCGCGGAGGAGACGGAGGTGGACGATACCGCGCTCCTGCGCACTACTGCGGCGCGTCACTGGTGGTCGGCCGATCATGGGCAGCTGCCCGTGCGGATCTCATCGCCGCGGGAGCTGATCGACGGTGGCGAGCAGATCCTCGAGGTCCCGGCCCTGGGCCTGCTCGACCCCTCCCTGCTCGAGGAGCCCGGATGCCCGATCGAACGGGTGGATCCGACCAGGCCCCATGCCTGGGTGCCCGCCCGCCGCCTGGGGGACCGGCCGGCGGACGGCTGGGTCCCCTACTCCCTCGCCTTCGCGCGCCCCCACGACACCCGCCCCGACGAGCCCCGCACCCACCCGCCCCTGCTCGCGGGACTGGGAGCGGGGGCGTCCCGTCGTCGGGCCCGAAGCGCCGCATGGGCGTCCCTGTGCGCCGAGGATGCGCTGTGGACCTGGTGGTCGGATCCGAGCGCCCCGGCTCCCACGCCTCTGGACTCCGCCGGGGCCCAGGAGGACGCGCGGGCCTGGGGCGCCGACGGGCTATCGGTGGGGTTCGGGATCCTTTCGGGAGGGCTCGGCTCACGGGTGTGCCTGGCCGTCATCGACGACGGCGGGATCACGGCCCTGGGCGCGGCCTCGGGGATCGATCGCGGGGGACGACGACAGGCGTGCGCCAGGGCGCTGTGGCAGCTGGTCGTCGCCAGGGCGCTCGATGAGCCGGACGATCCCCTGCACCGCACGGCCGGCCACGTCCTGGGCGTCCTCAGCCCGCACCGGGAGGACCGCCGCTACCTCGACGCCTTCGGCCCGCTGCATCGGCGCCTCCTCGATCCTCTGTGCCACGTCCAGCTCCTCCTGGACCCCCGGATGAGAGCGGAGATCCGCCGTCGGACCGGGACCGTCGCGGCGGGGCCGGTGGCCGGTGCGGGCCGGGCCACCGGGCGGCCGGTGCGGACAGCGCGGATAACGCAGCCGGTGCCACCGGCACGGCCGGCGGGGTGCTTTCCACGAGGATGCGCATGGGAGGTTCTTCTCTCGGAGGGGTCCGCGCCGCAGGGGGATGTCTGCGTCCGCCTACTCGTTCCCGGCGCCTCCACGCTGCCGCTGGGCGCCTTCCCGCCCGACCCCGAGGTGGCGCGGTCCGCTCGTCGGCGCCTCGGCCGGTGGACCGACGGGGAGGGGCGAGCGGGCGTTCCGCCGCGGACGAGCCCCTGGCCGTACCCCGGGTGGTGAGCACGGGCGCCGCCGATCATCGCCGTCGCCGCACCGAACCGGTCTTCCGGCTCCGCTCCGGTCTGCGCCCCGCCTTCCCGTCGCATTGCGGTTTCCTCTCAGCCTCGGCTCAACCGCTCCCGGACCTCGGGACACGTTCTCACTCATCGTGAACATCCCCGACCGTCGACGGCCTGCGCGTCGTCGACGCTCTCGGGACGAGGACCCGCGGGGCGGAACCGATCTCGAGCCGGAACTGAACCGATCTTGACGCGGAATACGACCGATCTCGGCGAAGGGACGGGTCGGGGAGGCGAAGGAGCG
>RBWB01583697.1_pt1 | contig 11361 bp, 8 predicted proteins | sample 2014201 | NCBI WGS metagenome assembly RBWB01 (sample SAMN10133834, study PRJNA383868) | Human oral metagenome, whole genome shotgun sequencing project. | isolation source: supragingival plaque isolated from 88 juvenile twins | host: Homo sapiens | place: Australia
ATCGGGATCGAGCGTCGATTGCCCCAGCAGTCGCAACTGCTCCGGACTGGGGAACCTCATCCGTCTCAGATCCCCGGCGTTCACCTGCGTGTGCCCCGAGAACACGCGGAAGTAGGCGTCCACTCGTCTGGAATTGAGCCATGCCACCAGGCCAGCCGCCACGTCCATGTCCAAACCGCTCCCGGCCCGGTGGATGTAGTTGAGCTTGTTGTCGAAGGCGGGCGGCCGATCATCCGACCACAGGGCGGCCACAATCCGTCGTCTCTCCTCCTTCGCGGAGAATCGCTTGACCAGGACATAGGCGCCTGCGGGCACGAGCAGCCTGGAGGAACGCGCCGGATCCGCCTCGAACCACTGGGGCTTGCGAAGCGCACTACGCGGATGCGCGATCCTCGCGCCCACGATATTGGCCGGGTAGACCATCGGCGCGGTGCTCTCACCGGGAACGGCCCTGAGAAGGTCGCGGGACCGGAAGTCCACGACTCTCCCCGTGGAGACCGACAGCCCGAGGTCCGCCAGTGCGCACCGCGCCCGCTCCATCCATGACACCGCAACGCCGTCCTCATCGGAGGCGGGGACGAAGATGAAGTCGCCCGTGACCACCTGAGAGTAAGGCACCGTTCGCGTCACGGGGGCCTCCCGATGATCCACCGAAGAGGACAATCGGACCGTTGTCGGCGCCACCCCCCGGGTTACTGAGACGATAATCGTCTCCTGGAGCACTCCCAGGTCCCCGAAGACCTCCGAGCGCGACCGGAACGTATGAATGGAGTCAATACCGAGCCGGGCGAGCAAGGCACGACGGAATTCCGAGAAATAGACCCCATTCATCCATGAACGGGGCGTGATCGAGACCTGCTGCCCGCCCTCGTCCAGGAGCAGGGATCCGAGTGCCATGAAACCCGCGTAGATATTGGGCACCGCGATGCCCGCACCGCGCAGGGCGCGGTCGAGTGACGATCCCGAGCGAATCTTGCGGTACGGAGGATTCTGGATCACCAGGTCGAAGCGCTCATCCGTGCGCAGGGCCCAGTCCACGAAGTCCTCCTCGACCAGGCGGGTCCGCACCCCCACGTCCTCAAGGTCGGTCAGGGTCTCGGACAGGACACCGCGAAGCCTTTCATCGATCTCGACCGCGGTCACCGCGACCCCCAGTCCCGGCGCCTCGCGCCGCAGCCGGTCCACGACGGCGGCGGACAGGACGCCGGATCCGGCCCCGGGATCGAGGACGCGGAGCACGCCGTCCCGCGGTAGACGGGGCAGACGGGCCATGAGCCCGGCGACTGCCACCGGCGTGAAAAACTGGCCCAGGTCGGCCCGGCTCCCGGCGTCGAGCGCCGCCAGCCCGGCGTCGCGACGCCCGGCGGCGAGCGAGAGCAGATCCATGCGGTCAGGTTACCGCCCGGGTACGACGCTCAAGAGCTGGCGTCGGGCGAGCGCCGATGGTCGCCCCTCGTCGCGGAATGCGACTGGCCGGGCCCTCCCGGACGGGCCGCACCCGGCTCTCCCGGACGGGCCCGGCGACTGCCACCGGCACCACCGCGGCCGCCGTCGTCGGGCCCGCGCCGGCGTACCCGGCCTGGCGACAAGGAGCACTGCGGTAGTGACATTGCGCTCGTCGAGACGCGCCCGCCCCGGCCGCGACCGGAGCGGCACGGCGGCTAGCATGGGTGCGTGATCTTCAAGGCAGTCCGCGAGCGAGCGCCCTACCCCGAGCATGAGCTCGTGGGGCAGCGCAACTGGACCGAGATCGCTCCGCGCCAGGTCCGCCTCGACCAGCTCACGACGACCCGGGCCACGCTGGACCTGCGCAATCTCCTCGACGACGACTCGACCTTCTACGGCGATCTGTTCGCCCATGTCGTCTCCTGGCACGGCGAGTTCTTCCTCGAAACGGGCCTGCACCGGGCACTGCGCGCCGCTCTCCAGGGACGAACCGCGATCCACGCCCGGGTCCTCGAGGTCGATGACGTCGGCCGCCCGACGTCCCCTCCCCCGCCTCCGAGGGTCTGACACCAGACACCCGGAGCCGACTCGTCCACTACTCTGGAGCGCGTGAGCAGCACCGCAGACCCCCGCGCCGAGTACCGCCGTCGTCTCAAGCACCGTCAGACCACCGTTATCGGCGGAATGGCAACGTTCCTGGCACTCCTGGTGATCATCTGCCTCCTGGTGTGGTCCGACGTCCTCCCGGTCCCCTACGACCCCGATTTCTCCTCCGACAAGGACGACAGGGAGAAGGTCGTGCAGCCCTGCCCCTTGTCGGAGGCGAAGACGACGGACGTGTCCACCATCCCCGTCAACGTCTACAACGGCTCCGACCAGACCGGACTGGCCACCGGGGTCGCCGACCTCCTGAGCGACTCGGGTCTTACCGTGGCCAACACCACCGACTGGCCCAAGGGCGAGTACGAAGGCGAGATCGAGCTGACCACGTCCCAGGCGGGACTGGCCAACGCCTACACCCTGGCCAGGGTCTTCACCGGTACGGTCGTCGTCCAGATCGACGAGACGCAGGACGCGAGCGACCCGACTGTGAGCGTCGTGCTCGGGAATGACTTCAAGAACGAGATGCTCTCCGCGGCGGAGGTCGCGCAGATCAAGGCCGGGGAGCCCCTCACCGCCCCGTCTCCCTGCGCGCCCGTGTCCGCCGCTCCCTCGGCCTCGGCCACTGACGCGGGCTGAGGCCGAGGCCGCGAGCGAGCCGAGCGACAGGTCGAGGGGGACGACGCCGCGGCATCATCGCTCTCGGCCGGGCGCGGCGGGACCGGAGCCGGGGGATCGGACCCGGCGGGACCGGAGCCGGAAGATCGGACCCGGCGGGACCGGAGCCGGGGGATCGGACCCGGCGGGACCGGGGGTCAGGACTCGCGCAGGGCGTCGGGCACGGAGTCCTGCGCGGTGTCCCGCCCCGAGTCCTGCTCGGCGTCCCCGGCGTCCCGCCCGGTGCCGCGCGCGGAATGACGCCTGGAGTAGGCCGGGCCCTCCAGCTCGGTGCCGGCGGGGGCCGAGGCCGGGGACGCCTGCTCCAGGTTGGTGCCGCGCGCCTTCGAGACCCATCGCATGGTGTGGTGGATCGCGATCGCGGCGACGGATCCCAGGGCGATGCCCGAGAAGGTCATCTCGCCCCAGTGCCAGGTGTAGTCGGCGATGGCGACCACCATGGCCACGGCCGCGGTGTTGAGGTTGACCGGGTCGGAGAAGTCCACGCGGTTCTGCACCCAGATGCGCACGCCGAGCATGCCGATCATGCCGTAGAGGATCGTGGCCGCCCCGCCGAGCACGCCGGCGGGGATGGTGGCGATGACCTGGCCGAACTTCGGCAGCATGGACAGGCCCAGCGCCGTGAGGGCGGCGACGACGTAGGCGGCCGTGGAGTAGACGCGGGTGGCGGCCATGACGCCGATGTTCTCGGCGTAGGTGGTCGTTCCCGATCCCCCGCCCGAGCCGGCGAGCATGGTGGACACCCCGTCGGCCAGCAGGGCGCGGCCGGTGACGTCGTCGAGGTTCTCCCCGGTCATCGCGGACACGGACTTGACGTGCCCGATGTTCTCGGCCACCAGCACGAGCACGACCGGAACGAACAGGCCCAGCAGAGTCGCGTCGAAGGCGGGGGCGCGGAAGGCCGGCGCCCCCACCCAGCCGGCGTGCGAGATCGCGGAGAAGTCGACCTCGCCGCGCAGACAGGCGGTGACATAGCCGATGAGCACGCCGAGCAGAATCGCCAGGCGGCCGATGATGCCCTTGAACAGAACGGTGATCAGCAGGATCGACACGATCGTGACCAGCGCGGTCACGGGCGCGGACTTGACGTTGTTCCAGGCGCTGGGCGCCAGGTTGAAGCCGATGAGCGACACGATCGCGCCGGTGACGATCGGCGGCATGAGCCGGTCGATCCAGCCGGCGCCGGCGACATGGACGACGACGCCCACCAGCGTCAGCGTCGCGCCGGCGGCGACGACGCCGCCCTGGGCCAGGGCCGCCCTGTGGGCGTCGATCGGGCCCCCGCCCCCCGCCACGTAGCCGGTCACCGCCCCGATCGGGGCGATGAGCGCGAAGGAGCTCCCCAGGTAGCTGGGCAGGCGCCCGGAGGTGATCCCCAGGAACAGGAGTGTGCCGATGCCGGTGAAGAACAGCGTCGTGGACGGGTCGAAGCCGGTGAGCAACGGCACGAGGAAGGTCGCTCCGAACATGGCGACGACGTGCTGGACGCCGATGCCTATCGTGCGCGGCCAGGTCAGCCGCTCGCCCGGGGCGACGACCTCGCCCGGGGCGATCGAGCGGCCATCTCCGTGAAGGCGCCAGAGTCGGGAGGGGCCTGAGGGGAATGCGGGCACTATGGGCTCCTGTCGCGGGAGGAAGACGGGGCGGCGGGGCCGAACCGCGGAGGAGCGGCATCGCGCGCGACAGGGACTGACGACGCCGGCGGCGTCGAGCCCGTGAACCTGACAGTGCCCTGCCAGGCCTCCAGCATAGACGGCGCCCGCGGGGATGTCGCATCGTCCCCCGGGCGGCGCGGGAGGCGATCCGGAGCGGCGGTCCCGGGCGGCGGGCTCTCATGTTCTCGGCGTCGTGCCTCGTCCGAGCGGATGAGGCACGACGCCGAGTCCGAGGGCATGATGGCCCCATGAGCCAGGAGCAGCCCGTCGACCCGACACGGATCGTGCCGGAGGGCTTCGTCTTCCCCGGGACCGAGGTCCTCGATCCCCGAGAGGTCTTCGCCGGCCCCGGCTATCAGGCCCCGCAGCAGCGAACCGACCCGGTGGCCGTCATCGCCCTCGTCATGACCGTGTTCACCCTGTTCCCGGGTTTCGGCGCGCTCGCGGCGCTGACCGGCTGGTGGGCGCTGCGCCGGCTGCGGGGGAGCTACGCCACCGGGCACGCTCAGGCGTGGCTGGGAGTCATCGCCGGCTCGGCGACGACCGCGGGGTGGCTGTGGCTGTGGTGGGCGTCCACCTGAGCGCGGGCGCGGGGTCCGGGGCGACGACGGCCGTCCCGCGGACGACGACCGTCCTCCCCTCCCCCAGGAGCGAGCGGGGGATCCGCGAGATGTTTCTGAGACATGACCATCGAACCCCATAGGCTGGTGAGATGAAGCCCTTCATCATGGTGTCGACGCGCCCCGAATTCGAGGCCGCGCAGAACGAGTACGAGTCCTTCCTGTCCCAAAGCGGCCTGCGCCGCGAGGACCTTCACCACGTGCTCCTGGAGGAGATCGACTTCCTCGATGCCTTCACGGCCGGCGACGTCTCCGGCGTCCTCGTCGGGGGAAGCCCCTACGATCTCTCCACGCCGGAGGGCTCCAAAACCCGTTCCCAGTTGCGCGTCGAGGAGCAGGTGCGCGAGCTGCTGGCGGTGGCGCTCAAGGAGGGCGTGCCGGTGCTCGCCACGGGCTTCGGACTGGAGGTCCTGGCCGGCTATCTCGGCACCTCCACCTCCCGGGAGTTCGGCGAGGAGCTCGGCGCCACGGAGATCTTCGTGACCGCGGAGGGGCGCGAGGACCCGCTCCTGGCCGGTCTACCGCAGGCCTTCACGGCGCTGGTCGGCCACCACGAGGGCGTCGGCGACGTCCCGGCCCATGCGACGCTGCTGGCGTCCTCGCCCGACTGCCCCGTCCAGATGATCCGCGTGGGCGCCGCCGTGTACGGCTCCCAGTTCAATCCCGAGCTCGACGCGGAGCGCTTCGCCCAGCGGGTGTCGGCCTACGCCGACGCGGGCTACGGGGACCCCGGTCTGGTGGAGACCATTGTGTCCGAGGCGCGCAGCACGTCGGAGCACGTGGCCGGCCGGGTGATCCGCAATTTCGCGGCCCACTTCTCGCGCGACTGAGCGCGGACGGCGAGCGCGTAGAGTAAGCGCAACGAGGTGCGGGCGGGGCCGCCGGTGCCAGCGGGCGCAGCCATGCGTCGAGTCGGACGCCCGGCTTCTCGCGTTCCGGGGTGCGGTCGGGGTCATGCGGGACGATGCGCGTGTCCGAGCGGAAGGCCGGCGATTCTGCCGATTCTGTTGACTCTGGACCGTCGGGGTGCGCGGAGAGCGGGCGGCTACCCGCTTCACGCGCTGGTCGACTCCTCGTGATGTCGGAGTGCGCACGGCCGGCGGTGGGCCTGCCATCCGTCACCTTGAAGCCGTGCGTGCTGCCGGGATGCGTGGGGCGGGCGAGGTGATCCGGTGCGTCCGGGTCGCGCGAGTCGTGCGCTGGAGAGTTTCTCGTCTGGAGCCGTGTTCGCCGGTGCTCGGGATCGCGCGGTCGTACATCCCGGCACGCGGTCGTACACCCCAGCGCACGGTCGTACACCCCAGCGCACGGTCGTACCCTCCTGCGTCAAGTCGTACGTTAGGGAGGGTCTAAGGTACGACCGCGCGGGTTCACGTACGACCGCGCGCCCCCGGGTACGACCGCGCGCCCCCGCGTACGACCGCGCGAGGCTCCCGCACCACCTTCCTGCAACTCGGGCACCGTGTCCGCATCGTCCCAGTCCCGCACGCGTCGGACCCCGCCGGGGCGTAGTTGGTGACGGCCTCGATACCGCATTCCCGCACGCCTCGGAGGACCCGGCTGCCGCGCCTCCGGCACCCCGACGCCCGAAGAACCGCTTTCGGCGCGAGACTGGCATTTCGGCGCGAATCCGACGACGGCGTCGTCGGATTCGCGCAAGGATGCCCGACTCGCGGCTCCGGCAGCCGAATGCGACGTCGTCGAACCGAACTCACCGCGGAACCGGACCGATCTCGAGCCGGAACTCGACCGATCTCGATGCGAAGGGGGTGGCCGACGCCGGGGCCCGCGGTGTAGACCAGACATCATGAGCGATCTGACCAGTGCTGTGGACGCCATCGCCGCTCTCATGAGAGGACGGCGCACTCTCGCGGTGACCGGGGCGGGGATCTCCACCGACGCCGGGATCCCCGACTACCGGGGCGTGGGCACGACGCCGGTCGAACCGGTGGATTATGAGCAGTTCGTCACCGATCCGGTGTGGTACCGGTGGGTGTGGGCCCGCAACCACGCCACATGGCGGCTGCTCGACCCGCTGACGCCGACGCCGGGACACACCGCCCTGGCCCGGATGGAGACGGCGGGGCTGGTCACGGGCGTGGCCACTCAGAACGTGGACCGGTTGCACTCCCGAGCCGGTCAGCGCATCGTGTGGGAGCTGCACGGCGCCTACGACCGGGTCGTGTGCCTGACATGCGGGCGCGTCATCCCCCGAGCCGAACTGGACGGACGGCTGACGGCGCTCAATCCGGACTATCCGCGGGAGACCGACCCGGCGCGCATCGCGATCACCCCCGAGGCCGACCGCTCCGCGGCGGAGGCCTGCGATTTCACGACGGTGGCGTGCGAGGTGTGCGGCGGCCTGCTCAAGCCCGATATCGTCTTCTTCGGCGAGGGGCTGCCGGCCGCCATGGACGAGGCGATGGATGCGGCGAGCCGCTGCGACACGGTGCTGGTCGCCGGCACGAGCCTGGCAGTACTCACCGGGCTGTGGATCGTGCGTCAGGCCTTGGCCAACGGTGCCGAGCTCGTCGTCATCAACCGCGGGCCGACCGCCGTCGACGACCTGGCCGGCGTCCGCGTGCAGGACGGGACGAGCGAGGTGCTCACCCCGCTCGCGGAGGCGCTGAAGGCCTGACTGCCCCGCGCGTCTCGAGACCCGGGCCCCTCTGCGCGCCCCCACGCGCGGAGACCCCGGGCCGGCCTGATCGGCTCCGACCCGGGCACGAGCGGCGCGCCCCCACGCGCGGAGACCCGGACATCCGAGTGCGCCCCGTCCTCCTCCCCTCCTGCGGACGCGCGCCCTCCCGGCTCCAGCCCGCCACCGAGCAGACCTCACCCGAAAATCCGCCTCTTGTCCTTTTTCGACGCCTTCGCGCAACGCCCGGGCGTACCCGCCCGCGATCTCGGCCCTGGCCTGCATCGATAACCCACTTCCCATGCCCACCACGGTCCACGCACGTCGCGGGCAGTCCTACCTGAGGCACCGAACCCACTACGCGGGCATCCCCGATGAGTCCCGTCGGTCAGTGGACAGGGCGGAGCGGTGCCGGCCATAATGGTGGGGAGCCACCCGGCTGCTACCGGATGACTCTCCTGGCAGGGGGTCGGCTCAGCCGAACCACTTGCTGAGGGCATCCACAAGGACACCGACGGCCCGGACAAGGCGAGCGGTAGAGTTCATTAGTTCGCTCACCTCCCGGGCCGTTCCCTTGCCCTTGCGGACTTTCGCGTGCCGACTTTTCGGCTTGGACACGGCCCTCACCTCCTTCCCAGCTCCTCTTCCTCCCCGGCAAGGACACATGAACGTTCCGGGGGAAGGCGCCGAAGGGAGGCGGGCTCCATCATGCCAGCCCGCACTGACAGCCTGCGCTTGGTTCCACTGCGGTTGTGGGCTCGCGATGGCTGGACATTCCCCTGGGTCTCAAGAGTGCGACTCACGCAGCCGCCGGCGCCGCCCGCGCCGAGCACAGCACCACCCCTGGGCGAGGTCAGGGCCGACCTCGGGACGGACGTCGCGGGCAGTCCTACGCGAGGCATCGAGCCTTCTTCGCAGGCGTCCTTGATGAGTCTCGTCGCACCCTGGACGGAGAACACGCCATACCCCACCATGGGGGTCATGACCTCCCCGGGCCGCCCCTCTCCGACGACGTCATCGAACGCCTCCGACGCGTCCTACGGCGTCCCGCCGCCGGCCGCCTCCGGCCCGCCGCCGTACGGGGCTCCCCCGATGCCCTACGGCACCCCTCGGACGCCCCAGGCGGCACCACGGCGGAGCGGCGCGGAGGTCGCCCATCTCATCCTGGTCATCCTCGCCCTGGTCGTTGATCTGGCGGCGTCCCTGCTCGACGTCGTCACCTCCTTCACCGAAGGGGCCTCCGGCCCGGTCCCGCACATCCTCTCCTCGCTGCTCTTCAACGCCCCCCTGTGGCTGATCCTGGGCGCCCTCCTGCAGAGCCTGAGACGGCGCCCCTCCGCCTTCACGACCGCGGCCTGCGTCGCCGTGCTCATCAATCTCACCGCGAGTGCGTCGGTGTTCAGGCCCCTCCTCGAGGTGGGACTCATCCTCGTGCTCCTCATCATCCTGATACTCGGGGTGGCGGCGACGCTGAGCATCGCGTCCAATCGTCGTCTGGACGGGCGCCCCGCAGGGGTGACCCTGGCCGCTGGAGCGGCGCTCGGGATCCTCGCGCGGTTCCTCATGAGCCTCGTCTACCTCGCCGTCGCCATGACGACGCCGTACGCCGGTACGAATTTCTTCATCGGCCCGGAGATCGGTCCGTGGATGGCTCTCTGGCCGAAGGGAGTGGATCTTCCCCCGAATGCGGCCTGGGCCCTGGCCATCGCATCGGCGCTCGCCGCCGCCGTCGCCCTGTCCGTCCTGCCGCGGTCCCGGGGCACGAGAGCATGGGCGTGCCTGAGTCTGGGCGCCCTCGCCTCGACCGCGCTGCTCGTCACCCTGGGAGCCGTACCGCTCTCCCCGGACTTCCCGGACTATCTACCATTCTGGAACTTCGAACTGCGCACCGGCGTCGCCGCGATCCTCGTCGGAGGCCCACTGCTCGCAGCCGTATCACTGGCCTTCCTGCCGTCATGCCGACGCTGGTTCCTGCGCGACCCGCTCGGTCCCGCTCCTACACGCACCGAGCAGGATCGGTCCACGCAATTCGGCGGGAGCGGCGGCCCCACCCCCGCCGGCACCGGGCAGGGGCCCGATCACGACGTCGCACAACCGGGACCGGGAGCCTTCCCGAGCTGAGGGGGAGGATGCGCCGACGGCCGCGTCCCGCTCGCGCCGCCGGCCGACTTTCCCCGACCAGGACTGGAGAACGCTCCGGGGACTTCTCCCCCTCGACGCCCGGCGCCCCGCCTCTCACGATGGTCCTATGGCCTTCTCCTCCTGGACGCCGTCACCGGGCGTCCTGTCCGGCATCGAGCCCCGCCCGAGCCCGCCGTCACGCGGATCCCCCTACCGCGGCCCCCACCACCGGCCGCGCAACGGCGTCGAGAACGCCCATCTCCTCCTCGCCCTGGCGGCCGCCGCCGCCCTGGCACTGGCGGCGGTGAAGGACCAGATCAACCTGAGCACGTATGGGCTCTCGGATCTGTCGCCGCTGACACTGGCCATCGCCGTGCTCAACAGCCCGGCCTGGCTCGTCGTGGCGGCCGCGGTGCAGAACCTCCGCCGCAAGCCATCGGTCATGACGGCCGCCGCCCTCGTGCAGAGTGGGCTGAACATCGCCCTGCCCATGTCCCTGAACGGACTCATACCCGCGAGCGCCCCGCTCATCGCCCTTCTGGTCCCGGCCGTCGCAACGGCCCTGGACATCTCCCGCAACCGGTCGTTGGACGGCCGGCCGATGGTGCTCACGCTCAGCGCCGGTTTCGTCACCGCCGTGGTCATCAGAGTCACCGTCGCCCTGGCCAGTGCGATTCTCGTGAAGTTCTCGGTGGCAGGCGGTTACAGGGTGGGTCCATGGCTGATGATGATCACCGTATCCAGGGTCCCGGAGACGAAGGTGCACCTCTTCTTCACCGGGTTCGCCGTGCTGGGCTCCGCCATCGCGCTCAGCGGCCTGGTGCGGCCAGCCGCCAGAGGAGCACGGACCCGGTTCTCGGCGGGATCCATCACGGCGGCGCTCATGCTCAATGCCCTCGGTGCCCTGCCCACCATTGCGCCGACCCTCGACTCGAGCCTCTCCCGGCTTCGGCTGCCGCTCACGCTCGGGCTCATCGGCGGACCGCTCCTCGCCGTATCCTGCTGGACCGCGTGGTCCCCGGAGACCCGTCTGTGGTTCCTGCGGAAGAGCGCCCCGACGACGATCACCGCCGGTGGCACGGGCCCCGTCCTCCCCTCCCCCTCGCAACCCGGCACCCATCCCGTCCACTCCGAGCAGGATCGGTCCACGCAGTTCGGCGGGAGCGGCAGCCCCACCCCCGCCGGCACCGGGCAGGGGCCATGAGCATCACCTGTTTCACCGCACCCTCAAGCCCTCCCCGCCCCGCACGGGACAGGGGCGGGCGGTCGGGGGCCGCCCGCCCCTCCGGTGACCCCGCTCCCGCCCGCACTGGAGGAAACGGGGACGACGGCGATCGGGACGCGGAGCCGGTGCCCCCCCGCCCGGTACCGGAGGGACTCGCGGCGACCCGCTAGTCGCGGGCGCAGTGCTCGACGAAGTTGCGCAGCACGGCCCACGACTGGCTCACGTCCTGGGCACGGGTCCAGGCCTGGACGGCCGGCAGCTCGTCGGGGTCGAAGTAGCCGTGGTCGGCGTAGAAGGCCTGCCGGTGAGCGAAGGCCTCGCCGTCGAGCTCGGGGTGGAACTGCGTGGCGTAGAGATTGGTCCTCATGCGGAGCATCT
>RBWB01583700.1_pt1 | contig 11358 bp, 12 predicted proteins | sample 2014201 | NCBI WGS metagenome assembly RBWB01 (sample SAMN10133834, study PRJNA383868) | Human oral metagenome, whole genome shotgun sequencing project. | isolation source: supragingival plaque isolated from 88 juvenile twins | host: Homo sapiens | place: Australia
TTTTTCAAAAAAGTATTATCATATATACAGCTAAACACATAGTTTATTGTGAATGATACACATTTTTAGGATAGGATGCTCAAAGACGAGTCTTGGAGTAATTCTATCCTTTTTCGTATCAAAGCTTGGTATAGTATAAGAGAAAGGATTTGCCAGATTATTTAGCTGAAGGCCGGTGAGAAAATGATAAGAATAGGTATTTTAGGATATGGAAACCTTGGAAGAGGAATTGAAAGTGCTATAAAGCATACAAAAGATATGAAGCTTGTGGCGGTATTTACCAGGAGAGATCCTGCAAGTGTAGAGATTCTTACAGATAATGCAAAAGTGGAAAGCATTGATAATATACTTGAATATCAAAACGAGATAGATGTTTTGATACTTTGTGGAGGAAGCGCCACTGATTTGCCAAAGCAGACACCTGAGTATGTAAAATATTTTAATGTGGTAGACAGCTTTGATACTCATGCAAATATACCCGAGCATTTTGCAAATGTAGACAATGCTGCAAAGGCAAGCAGTCATTTCGGGCTTATTTCTGTAGGTTGGGATCCGGGTATGTTTTCTCTTAACAGATTATATGCAAATGCAATACTTCCTACAGGAGGTGATTATACATTCTGGGGCAAGGGAGTAAGTCAGGGACATTCCGATGCAATCAGAAGAATAGACGGAGTAATTGATGCAAGACAGTATACAGTTCCTGTAGAGTCGGCGCTTGATGCGGCAAGAAGCGGTAAGAATCCGGAACTTACTACAAGACAAAAGCATACAAGAGAGTGTTATGTGGCTGTAAAAGAAGATGCAGATAAGGCAAAAATAGAAAATGAGATAAAGACAATGCCGAATTACTTTGCAGACTATGATACAACAGTACATTTTATATCATTGGAAGAATTAAAGAAGAATCACTCAAAACTTCCACATGGAGGATTTGTAATCAGAACAGGTAAGACAGGTTGGGAAAATGAGCATAATCATGTAATTGAGTACAGCTTAAAGCTTGATTCAAATCCTGAGTTTACAGCTTCCGTAATAGTTGCATATTCAAGAGCTGCATATAGAATGCATAAGGAAGGTAAGATAGGAGCACATACTGTATTTGATATTGCACCGGCATATCTTCTTGATATGTCAGCTGATGAAATGCGTGCACATTTATTATAAAAATATATAGATAAAAAGGGCTGTTTTTCAGCTCTTTTTTATTGTGAAAAACAATGTTAAAAGATATTTACTGTAATGTGGCTAAGTTTAAATAATTGTATGGTATGTGGTATAATTACATTAATATAAAAATAATAGTGAGCTTATATTTTTATAATAGCTGTATAAATATTTACAGGAGGGCTGTATGGAGGAATTATTGAGAAAATATATAATAAAAAATTACAGATATTTTATTGCTATATGTGTTGTCTATTACTTATGTCCGATACTTATGCTATTAGGGAATGATGTTATAGTACTAATGAGTTTATCAATAAAATATATACCTGTTGTGGTCTTAATAACATCCATTATATTTGCGTCTAAGAATAATTTTCATTTGTACTTTTCTTGTATAACGGCAATATTATGGATTCCGGTTTTAATTATAAAATTTGACTTTATAATTATCATGATAATACTTTTTATTATAAGTCTGACAGGTCAGCTTTTGGGTATGATAATATATAAATTTTTAAACAGATAAAATGATTGGTTAAACATTGGCTAAAAATATAAATTAAATAATTATTATATAAAAATACATAGTATTATAGTATTTATTTGATACAATGAGAGCAATAACAATAATGTATTCGAGGAGGTACTGTGATGGATTATTTAAGAAAATATTTTTGCTTTATTATTATCGCCATTGTATATTATTTATTGCCGGCTTTTTGTATAGTTGATACCGGAAGCGGTATGTTTGTTTTATTTTTGATACTTCCTGTTTTTACATTTTTTACAGCAGTATTTTTCACATTAATTAATGGATTTAAATGGTATTATTCTTTTATTGTAGCGGCATTATGGCTCCCAAATATTATTATTCTGAACGGATCTGCAGCAATTTATGCCATTATATTCTTTGTACTAAGTCTTGTCGGTCAGCTGACAGCATTTGCTATGTCCAAAATTTTGCTTAGACGATAGTTGTTTTATTTTGAAAATTTAAAGATTGTATAAAGCATAGAGTTACCGTTTTAAATGATGGTATAATTTTTTGATAATATATAAACCGCTATGGAGAGAGTATGGAAGAATTTTTGAAAAAAAGTCTGGTACAAAAGTATAAGTATACTATTGTAATAGTTGTAGTATATTATATATTGCCTATTTTTGTTTATTTATTGCCTGTAAGACATCCGTCAGATAGTATGATATATGCATTGTATTTGTGGTGTATTATTATACCATTGGTTATATTTATTTCTTCAATAATATTTGCAATATATAATGGTCTGCAATGGTATTTTTCATTGCGAGTAGCTGTTTTATGGCTGCTGTATATGGTCGTTTTCGGGGCTCAATCACTTGCATTTGGCGGTGTATATTTTGTGATAAGCTTAGTCGGGCAGTGCATAGGAGCATGGTTTAAAGATAAAAAAATAGTATTATAGTATTTAAAACACCCTCCATTATAGTCTTTTTAGTAAAGAGCATATTTTAGAGGGTGTTTTACTTTAAATTTTCTTTTTTATTATAAAAAATATAAGACTGAGTAAAATAATTATAATGCCTATAAGAAAATTCAAATGGACTTTTCTTTTGCCGGTATCAGGGGTTTTATTGACAATATTATTTACTTCAGCTTGAGTGGAGATGACGGACTCTTTAATTTCAACTATCTTAGACTCTGAGTTTGTAAAGCTTCCGTTATGAATGTATTCTGCCATTCTCTCAGCCATATAAGAGTCATCTTTGATAACTAAAGTATCGATTTCAGTGCCGTCAACTTCAAGTATCCAAGGAGAAATACCTCCGGTACTGTCGTAGGATACGAGGTATAGTCTGCCGATTTTTAAAGTGTCCGAATAATTAATATCATTAGCACTGCATAAAACCACATCCTCGCTGTTTTGGTTAAAATTCCCTTTTATACTTGTTTTTTGAATAAAGGTAAAATCGGTATTGCTTTTTGCTTTTAATTCTCCGATATAGACGGTAGCGGTCGAAGAGTTTAAAAGTCCCTCAGGAATATCCCCGGCATAGATATTTATCGGAATAACTGTAAAGATAAACAATAAAAACAAGAAAAATAATTTACGATAAATAATATCAATCACCCCTTTCAAAATTATGTTGTAAAGAAATTATACTATATATAAGCGGATGTGAGAATACATATTTCTTCTTAATATAGGGCATCCTTGCATATCATAAAAATGGGTAAAAAAAGTATGATTCCTACAAAAAGCACTACATACTCCAATCTCATATTATATACGGTATGCTTAATTTCATTTCGGTTTAAATATTTTAAGAGAAAGAAATTGATTCCAGTAATAATAATATGGAACAACAAAAGGGCAATATACTGCTGTTTTTCAGCCTTAAAAAGGTAGGGACTGAGTTTACTTAAAATAACCAATCCGCCAAAATAATCCGCCATAACAATAATAATTCCATATCCTTTAAAACTTATCATTTTTCATCCTCCAAATCTTTATAAATCCGCTTTCTTTCATCAAAAATCCATAATTGTACGGGAATTATAATACAATAATCGTTTCCCAAATAAATCTTATTGTTTTTATTATACTATCTTTAAGTCTTTTTATACAGTCGGATATCTATTAAAACATTGAGGGAGGGAAGAGAATATAACATCCATTATAAGATTTTTTCATTGACATTGCCCGGCTATTTTGTTATTATTTTGAGGTAGTAACGCCTATACATGAGATATGGATACTCCAACCTTACCTTATGTATACGGTAAGATTTTTTTCAAAGGAGAAAGCAAATGATTACAAAAGAGAAAAAGACAGCTATCATGGAAGAGTATGCAAGAAAAGCAGGAGACACAGGTTCACCTGAAGTTCAGATAGCAGTTCTTACAGCAAGAATCACAGAGTTGACAGAGCATTTAAAGGCAAATCCTAAGGATCACCACTCAAGAAGAGGTCTTTTGAAGATGGTAGGTAAGAGAAGAAATCTTTTACAGTATCTTAAGAATAAGGATCTTGAGGGTTATCGTGCACTTATAGAGAAGCTTGGACTTAGAAAGTAATAAAAAGTCTTTAGTTTTAAGGATTTCGTTCAAGGAAAATTCTTTGAAAGCCTTGCGTGATTATCGTATCATTGGTGGAGAGTTTTTCTCCACCTTTTTTAGGATATTGGAGCAAGAAGTTATTCTATGTGACCAAATATGTTCTAACATATTATTATAATTTATTGATGGCTTGTAGCCGAAGCTAGTGATAAGCACTAAAATTTTATTTTAGTTTTTATCACTAGTTCATATTTTTATGTTTCAAGAAGGTTTCTTCTCGAATATCGGCAAGCCAAAAGGAGATGAAATGAGTAAGGAATTTAAAAGTTATTCAATGGAACTCGCAGGTCGTACTCTCAGAGTTGATATTGGCAGAGTGGCTGCGCAGGCAAATGGTGCCGCATTGATGCATTATGGTGAAACAACGGTTTTATCTACAGCTACCGCATCAGATAAACCAAGAGAAGGAATTGATTTTTTCCCTCTTTCAGTAGAGTATGAGGAGAAAATGTATGCGGTAGGTAAGATGCCGGGCGGATATAATAAGAGAGAAGGAAAGGCAAGCGAAAATGCAATACTTACATCAAGAGTAATTGACAGACCTATGCGACCGCTTTTCCCGAAGGATTACAGAAATGATGTTACATTAAACAATCTTGTAATGTCTGTTGATCCTGATTGTTCACCCGAGCTTACAGCTATGCTCGGTTCTGCTATAGCAACTGCAATATCCGATATTCCCTTTGACGGTCCATGTGCTACAACACAGATCGGTATGGTGGGCGGATTCTTTGTGGTGAACCCTAATGAGGAACAGATGGCTGTATCAGATCTTAAGCTTACTGTAGCTTCTACCAGAGATAAAGTAATAATGATTGAAGCCGGTGCAAATGAGATACCTGATGAGAAGATGATCGAGGCTATATATAAGGCTGATTCGGTAAACAAGGAAATTATTGGATTTATCGATAAGATTGTTGCGGAAGTAGGTAAGGAAAAGCATGCCTATACAGCATTTAGTATTCCTGAGGAACTTACTGCCGCTATTAAGGAGATAGTACCTCCACAGGAAATGGAAGTAGCCGTTTTTACAGATGAGAAGCAGGTAAGAGAAGAGAATATAAAGGCTATTACACAAAGACTTGAAGAAGCTTTTGCAGATAAGGAAGAATGGTTATCCTTACTAGGTGAGGCTATTTATCAGTATCAGAAAAAGACTGTAAGAAAAATGATTCTTAAAGATCAAAAAAGACCTGACGGCAGAGCTATGAATCAGATTCGTACACTTGCCGCTGAGACTGATATTATCCCGAGAGTGCATGGTTCTGCAATGTTTACAAGAGGACAGACTCAAATCTGTAATATAGTTACACTTGCACCTTTATCGGAGGCTCAAAAGATTGACGGACTCAATCTTTTAGAAACAACAAAAAGATATATTCACCAGTACAATTTCCCTTCATATTCAGTAGGTGAGACCAGACCTTCAAGAGGACCGGGAAGAAGAGAAATCGGACATGGAGCTTTGGCTGAGCGTGCGCTTATTCCTGTACTTCCTACGCCTGAGGAATTCCCATATGCTATAAGATCCGTATCTGAGACTTTTGAATCAAACGGTTCTACATCTATGGCATCTACCTGCTCTTCATGTATGGCGCTTATGGCTGCAGGTGTTCCTATAAAGAGAATGGTGGCAGGTATATCCTGCGGTCTTGTAACGGGAGATAGTGATGATGACTATGTTCTTCTTACAGATATTCAAGGACTTGAAGATTTCTTTGGAGATATGGACTTTAAGGTAACAGGAACAGATATGGGTATCACTGCAATACAGATGGATATAAAGATTCACGGACTTACTCAGGATATTGTAAAGGGTGCTATTGCAAAATGTCATGAAGCAAGAGATTTTATTTTAAATACATGTATGAGACCTTGTATATCAGAGCCTAGAAAAGAAATAAGCAAGTATGCACCTAAGATTGCACAGATACAGATAAACCCTTCTAAGATCGGTGATGTTGTAGGTAAGCAGGGTAAGACTATAAATAAGATAATTGAAGATACCGGAGTAAAGATTGATATCAGCGAAGAAGGTCTGGTATCGGTAGCAGGTACTGATCAGGCAATGATTGATAAGGCTATTGATATTATCAGAGGTATTACAATAGAAATCGAAGCCGGAATGATTATGAGAGGAACCGTAGTTCGTATGCTGGAGTTTGGTGCATTCGTTGAATTGGCTCCGGGTAAGGACGGTATGGTTCATATCTCAAAACTTTCGGATAAGAGAGTTGAGAAGGTGGAAGATGTTGTCAAAGTAGGTAATGAAGTTACTGTAAAGGTAATAAAGGTTGACCCTATGAAGGGAAGAATTGATTTATCTATGAAAACTTCAGACCTGATCTAAAGTATTTTTGATTTAAAATATTCTTTGCAGAGAAAGGTGGGACTATGGAAGAGAACATAAAAGAAGTATTATTTGATCTTGTATCAAGAAAACAGTTCCGACAATTAAAAGATGAACTCTGCGATATGAATGAGTTTGATATTGCTTCATTTTTGGAAGAACTGGATTCTGAAAAGCAAATAATTATATTTAGAATGCTTCCTAAAGAACTGGCAAGTGATGTGTTTGCCTGTTTGGAGATAGAGACACAGAGTCATATTATTAACAGTATTACAGATAAAGAGCTGGCATATATAATTGAAGAATTATATGTAGATGATGCCGTAGATATGCTTGAGGAGCTTCCGGCAACAGTTGTAAAAAGGGTTTTGCAAAATGCCGCTCCCAGCACAAGATTACAGATAAATGAATTTTTGAAATACCCTGAAAATTCGGCAGGATCTATAATGACTGCCGAATATATAGGGTTAAAGAAAAATATGACTGTAGAAGAGGCATTTGCCTATATCAGAAAGCATGGATATGATAAGGAAACTATATATACCTGCTATGTAATGGATGCAAAGCGAATGCTTGAGGGTGTGGTAACTGTTAAAGAGCTTTTGATGAATGACTATGAAGTCAAAATCGAAGATATCATGGATACCAATGTCATAAAGGCTGTTACTACTGATGATAAGGAAGAGATTGCCGATTTATTCAATAAATACGATTTATTATCATTACCTGTAGTTGACCATGAAAACAGGCTTGTAGGTATTGTTACCATTGATGATGCTGTGGATGTTATGGAAGAAGAGGCCACAGAGGACTTTGAGAAGATGGCTGCTATGCTTCCGTCTGAGAAGCCTTACTTAAAAACAAGTGTATTGGAGCTTGCAAAGAACAGAATTACATGGCTTTTGGTGCTTATGATAAGTTCAATGCTGACAGGTGGAATACTTACAAGATATGAGGATGCATTCAAAGTAATGCCTTTGCTCGTTTCGTTTGTTCCTATGCTTACAGATACCGGAGGCAATGCAGGTTCACAGTCATCTACTATGATCATCCGTGGTATGACGATAGGTGAAGTAGCAAGTTCGGATATATTTAAAGTTATATGGAAAGAGGCAAGAGTATCCGTTGTTGTAGGTTTAATACTTGGACTTGTAAACTTTATAAGACTTGTTATTCAGTATCCGGGACAGCCTCTTGTAGCGCTTACAGTTGTTTTGGCATTGTTTGCTACAGTGTTTTTGGCCAAGGTCATAGGTGGAATACTTCCTATACTTGCAAAAAGACTTAAGCTTGATCCGGCTATTATGGCTGCACCGCTCATTACTACTATAGTTGATGCGGTGTCACTGGTTATTTATTTCCAGATTGCGGTAGAGCTTTTGCATATCAAATAATTATGAATTTTTTCTTAGGCTAAACACTAAAAAGTTTAGCCTTTTTTCATTCTTTATACACTTATTTATGATAAAATATCTGTATAAAGATAAGAAGGACTTTGAGTAATGAATATATATGGCAACTATGAAAAATATCTTGAAATGATTTTAGAAAGCTTTTCAAAAGAGGTATATGCACTCAATGAGGAGCATAAGAACAAAACCGGATATAAGCTTTTTGAGCATTTTATATCAAGAATCAAGACTAATGAGAGTATGATAGAAAAATGTGAAAGAAAGGATTTGGAGCCTACTACATACAATGCATTAAAAGAAATAAAGGATGCAATAGGTGTAAGAATCGTATGCGGATTCGTTGATGATATATATACTCTTGTAAATATGTTTAAAAAGATGAAAAACATTAAGGTGGTTGAAGAAAAGGACTATATACTTAATGTAAAGCCTAACGGTTATCGTTCTTATCATATAATACTTGAGATTATTACAGAGTATCCCGATTGTGAAAACAATGATATGGGAAGATACTATATTGAGATTCAATTAAGGACTATTGCCATGGATTCATGGGCATCTCTTGAGCATCAGATGAAGTATAAAAAAAATATAAGTAATCATGAGAGGATTACAAAGGAACTCAAAAGATGTGCGGATGAATTGGCATCCTGTGACTTAAATATGCAAACAATAAGGAATTTAATAGAGGAGTCGGATAGCAATGAGAATATTATTAGCTGAAGATGAAGTTGGTCTATCAAGGGCATATGCTACTGCATTCAGAATGCAGGGATATGAGGTTGTGCAGGCGTTTGATGGAGAAAGAGCTCTTGAGCTTGCAAGCAGTGAAATATTTGATTTGATGATTTTTGATATAATGATGCCTAAGATGACAGGTCTTGAGGTGTTAAAGAAAATAAGAGATGCGGGTAATAGCACATATATAATTATTCTTACCGCAATGAGCGAGCTAAATGATAAGATAGAAGGGCTGGACCTCGGTGCGGATGAATATCTTACAAAGCCTATTGATCTTGGTGAGTTACTTGCCAGGATTCGTTCACTGGAAAGAAGAATAGATAAAAACTTTAATGAGAATATACTGACCTTTGGCAGTGTAAAATTAAATGTCGCAGAGCAGGAATTATCAGCCAAGAATTCCATTATTCTGGCAGGTAAAGAGACCAAGCTTATGGAAGTTCTTATGTTAAATAAGAATAAAAAGCTCTCAACGGATTATATTTACAATCATGTATGGTCAAAGGATGAGGACTCGGATGCCGGATATGTCTGGATATATATATCCTATCTGAAACAAAAGTTAAAGGCAATCAATGCGAATATAGAGATTATGGGAGAAGAGAATTGTGAATTCGAATTAGTTGAGGTGTAATTTGTTTAGGAAGCTGCGTATACAATTTATTTTAGTTGCTACTGTGGCGGTATGTCTTATGCTCATTTCCGTCATAGTTGTTTTGAATGCTTCAAAATATGCAACTTCAGAAAAAAGAATAAATAAAATACTGGATTTATTATCGGAAAATAATGGAGTACTTCCCGAAGAAGAAGTAATAGAAAAAATACTGGGTAAGAAAACAAATCCGGATATTGTATTTCAATACCGCTATTTTAGTGCCGAGGTGGATGAAAGTAATAAGGTAATCACTATGAACACCGAGCATATAGCTACATTATCGGAAACTGATGTGATTTTTTATGTAAAAAAGATTCTCTCGGGAGGTAAGACTTATGGAAGTTTTGCAACTACAGACGGTCAGAAATTTGCATATAAATTTAATTTTAATGACAGTGACGGCAGTAAGCTTATTGTAGTACTTGATATCACAAGATATTCGGAAGACAGGGCTGATTTGATTGAAACTTCGGTATTTATTTTCTTTTCAAATCTGGTATTTTTTATAATAATATTTGTTATATTCTCCGGTAAGGTTATGATGCCTTTCATGGAAAATTATAGAAATCAGAGAGCGTTTATAACAAATGCAAGCCATGAATTAAAGACTCCCATAGCCATTATCTCTGCAAATAATGATCTTGGAGAAATGATAAACGGAGAAAACGAATGGACTCAGAGCACCAGAGAGCAGATACAGCGTTTGACGGAGCTTATAAACAGGCTTGTGGTACTTGCAAGATTTGAAGAGCAGACAAATGTTGTTACTGCTAATATCAACTTTTCAGATATTGTGGACAAAGCTTCGAAATCTTTTAAATCTCTGGCTCTAAAAGGCGGAAAACATTTTGAATTGAATATTCAAAGCAATATATATATATCAGGAGATGAAAGTGCCGTATATGAACTGGTAAATATACTTATAGATAATGCAAACAAATACTGTGATGACGGAGGCACTATAGGTGTAAGGCTTTCACAGCAGGGATTGACCTTTAAAAAGGCTAAGATGGTTGTATATAATACATATAAAGACGGTAAAAACATAGATTATTCAAAATTTTTTGAAAGGTTTTACAGAGAAGATCAGTCACATAACAGCAGTATTTCAGGATATGGTGTAGGGCTGTCCATTGCAAGAAATATTGTAAACAGACATAAGGGTAAGATTCATATATCGTATAAGAATAATATAATTTATTTTAATATCTATTTTAATATAGCGGCAAATAGCGAAGAAAAATAAAATAATCTATTGACAATTACTAAGTTCTTTGATACCCTATACAAGGTAAAACGACCGTAGACAGTAGGTGCCTTTGGGCTTAAAGTAATACCTACCGAGGAAGTGACTAAGTACGTTAATGTATTCTCACTCTCTGTCTTGCGGCAGGGAGTTTTTTATGTATGGATTTACACTTATTGCTTTTACGGGTTTTACTGAAACTATAAAGGAGGTTAGAAATGGCAAAAATCGAATTAAAACAGCCTATAGTTAAGGAAATTGCCGAGCTTTTAGATGGCGCACAGGCAGCTGTAGTCGTTGACTACCGTGGTCTTACTGCTGAACAGGATACAAAGCTTCGTAAGGAACTTAGAGAAGCAGGTGTAACTTATAAGGTTTATAAGAACACAATGATTCGTATAGCTGCTAAGGGCACTCCATTTGAGACATTGGACAGCTCACTTGAGGGACCTACAGCAATTGCAGTTTCAAAAGAAGATGCAACTGCACCGGCTAGAATACTTTACAATTTCTCTAAGACTGCTCCAAAGCTTGAGTTAAAAGCGGGAGTTGTAGACGGTGTAACATATGATCAGGACGGTATTAAGGTTATAGCTACAATACCATCAAGAGACGAGTTGATTGGAAGACTTCTTGGAAGCATTCAGTCACCTATTACAAACTTCGCTCGTGTGCTTAATCAGATTG
>RBWB01583701.1_pt1 | contig 11352 bp, 11 predicted proteins | sample 2014201 | NCBI WGS metagenome assembly RBWB01 (sample SAMN10133834, study PRJNA383868) | Human oral metagenome, whole genome shotgun sequencing project. | isolation source: supragingival plaque isolated from 88 juvenile twins | host: Homo sapiens | place: Australia
TTTATCCCGCTTGGCGGGTTATGGCTGGCCGTTTTTGACGACGTTATCCATCCAGGTGAAGAGTTCGTCCAGGTCGTAGTCGCCGCTGTGCGGTACTTGCCACGGCATGGCGAGATCCACGGTTTTGCCGCTGTCGGCCAGTTTGCTTGCGAGGATAACGGCGATGGCGTGCGAGGTGTCGCGATCAGCGGTGCCAACGCGGATGCGCCAGTGTTGCGGCGCGGTTTTGTCGCTGATGTAGTGCAGCGGGTTCATTTGTTTGATGGTCACCGCATCTGCCATGCCGGCGCCGGCGATGCTGCTGTGTGCCTGGCTGTAGGCGGTGAAGTGCCGCTTATCTTCGCTTGCGCTGCCGAAGAGCTGGTTTTCGCCGCTGCTGAGGTCGAGTGCGTCAAAGGCGGGCGGGGTTTTCTGCCGCCCGATGGTTTTGGCGTAGGCGGCGAAGTCCACAGCGGTCACGCGGTCGCCGTCGAGGGTCAGCCACGGGTGGTCAGCGGCAAGTTGGGCGGCGGTGGTTTGGCCGTTTTTCAGAGCAGTTTCGGCACTTTTGCCGAGGTATGCCGCAACTGCGTCACGGAAGCTGCCGTTGCCGTCGGCATCCAGAGTGAGCGGTGTGCCGTCCGCATTTTTGAGGTTGAGGCTGTTCAGGTAAGCGGGAAATTGGGCTTTGAGGTCGGCCGAGGTTTGTTGTTCGGCGGCGCTCAGGGTGCCTTTTTGTAGTTGGCGTTCGACGTGGTAATCGACTTGGCGGACGTCAATTTTTTCGTAGTCGTTCACGCCATGAAATTCCCATTCGTAGGCGCTGTCGGCGTGGTCGAGGATGCTGATGGGGCAGTAGGCGGATACGGCGTAGATGTCATCCGGAGCATCCGCCGCGCCGAGGGTTTTCAGGGCGGCGTCGTAGTCGGGGGCGTTGCCGCTGGCGCCGAGCAGGATGGAGAGGGCACCGCCCGCGCTGGTACCGTTGCTGATGATTTTGCCGGCATCGCCCGCCATGTTGGCGTCGTTATGTTTGAGGTAGCGCACCGCTGCTTTGAGGTCGATGATGGCGGCGGGCGCTTTGCCGTCAGCGCTGATGCGGCCGCGTGCGCCGGGCGAGGCAACGATGTAGCCTTTGGCGAGCGCGGTTTGCATGGCGTCCGCCCCTTCTTTTTTCGGGCCGAAGCCGCCGATTTGGTTCGGCAGGTAGATGGGCGCGGTGGCGGCGGTGTAGCCGTTGATGCTGCCGCCGTTGTAGTAGGCGGCGGGGATGTAGATGTTGATGGTTTGGTGCGCGGCGTCCACGGGATTGGCGACGTAGGGGATGTTTTCGTAGGCGCGGTAGGTGATGGTTTCGCCGTTGACAGTAACGGTTTTTTCGCTGTATTGAGCAGGGTCGAAGTCAAGGCTTGCACCACCGGCGAGGGTGGCGCTGCCGAAGGCGAGGGCGGTGATGAGGGGTTTGCGGCTCATGGGGAGTTCCTTGTTTGTGGCGTTCAGGCTTTGTTGAGCGGGTAGGTGGTGATGCTGACGCTATCGGCGGCGGCGATGTGCAGGCCGGTTGCGTCTGGGGCAGGGTAGAGGGCGGCGGTCATGGTCGCTTCGCCGTCGTTAAGGAAGATTTCCAGCGATGAGGTGTCGGAATAGAGTTGCAGGCGGCGCAGGTCGCGCAGGGCGAGGCGGCGGATGTGCCCGCCTTTGCCGGGGGCGTCTTTTTCGGGTTCGGGCAGGGCACCGCTCTGGCTGCGGTCGAGGATGACGGCTTCGCCGTTGTAGGTGAGGACGGTTTTTTCCCGCGCCGAGGCGCGCAGGGTGAGGATGAAGGGCTGGTTGTCGGGGTTATCCAGGATGAGTTCGTAATGCACGCCGTCATGTGCGCCGCTGCCACGCAGTTGGGTGAGGTTCGGGTGCGGGCGCTGGCGCAGTTGGCCGTTTTCGACGGTGAGCACGCGCGGCAGGGTGAGGCAGTGCGCCCAGCCGTCGCGCGCGCTGGGGCAGGTGGTATCTGGCAGGCCCATCCAGGCGATGAGCAGGCGTTCGCCGTTCGCGCCGAGGCTGCTTTGCGGCGCGTAGTAGTCAAAGCCGTGGTCAAGTTCGCGGAAGCCGTCGTGCGTGAAGCGGCAGGCGGTTTTGTCGAAATGGCCGATGAGGTAGCCGCTCTGGTAGAGGTTGCGGCAGTTGTCGCCATCGGCAGGCAGGCCCTGCGGGCAGTAGGTGAGGATGTCGTGGCCGTCGAGCGGGAAGTAGTCGGGGCATTCCCACATGTAGCCAAAGCTGGGCTGGGTGGTATCGATTTCGCCGTGCAGCTGCCAGTCGCGCGCGTCTTTTGAGGTGAGATACAGCGCGGTTCCGCTCAGGTCTGCGCGCTGCGCGCCAAGGATGATGCCGTAGCTGCCGTCTGCTTCGCGCCAGATTTTCGGATCGCGGACGTGTTCGGTGTAGCCTTCCGGTGCGCCTTTGAGGAAGGGTTCGTCTTTGCGCAGGTGGTTGTGCGTATCGAGGTGGGCGGTGAGTTGGTAGGGGATGCGTGTCCAGTCCGCTTCGCGGTGGTTGCCGGTGTAGGCGATGAGCAGTTCGTCGCCGTCGGCGATGGCGCTGCCACTGTAAGCACCGTGGCTGTCCCAGTCGCTGTCGGGGGCGATGCCGGTGCCGTGATCGGTGTAGTGGACGAGGTCGGTGCTGCTCAGGTGGCGCCAGTATTTGAGGCCGTGCACCGGGCCGAGCGGGAACCATTGGTAGAAGAGGTGGTAGGCGCCCTGCCAGTAGCTGAAGCCGTTGGGGTCGTTGAGCAGGCCAGCGGGTGGCTGGATGTGGTAGTGCTGTCGCCACGGGCTGGCCTCGGCTTCGGCGCAGAGGGCTTCGTAGCGGGCGAGGGTGGCGGCGGTAAGTGGGGTGTAGCGGGCGTCGCGAGTCCAGGTGGTCATGGTGGTGCTCCTCTTCTTTAGCAGGCTATTTGTTATGGCGGTGGCAGTAGGCGTAGAGCATTAGCGCGCCCATGCGGCAGTGTTCTTCGAGGCCAGTGAGCATTTGCCGGTTCTCTTCGCTGTCTGCCAGGCGATCATCCAGTTTGCTGATTTCGTCAAGATCGGCAAGGAAGGCGCGGCAGTCGTCATCCAGTTTGGGATTGAGCCAGTGCGCGGCGACGGTAAAGCCCTGCACCCAGGCAACAAGCGCTTCGGCGCGGGCAGCAAGAGTGCCTTCTTCGGGCAAGAGCAGTTGGTAGTCAAGCGCCTCACCGGCGAGGGTTTCTTCGATTTGCGCGGCAAGGCGGTCGAATGCTTCGCGCGCGAGTGCATCGATTTCCCCTTGCGCAAAGAGGATTTCCGGCCAGCGCGCGCCACTACCGCAGGCGACAAGGGCACTTTGCATGCCGTGCGCTTCGCTGGCGGCAAACCACCAGCCGCGTTCACGGATAAGGGCTTCGAGTGCGTCGTAATAGGGCTGTGTGGTCATGGTTTTGTCCGTATCTTCTGGAAAATGGTAGTATAGATGAAAGAGAGGTAATGGCTTTGGCCATTATGGTTTTTTAGTTTGAAAACGGGAATGTGCATGAAGCCAGTTCAGGAACGTTTACATATCGACGAATTAAAACGCGTCGAAAAGCAAACCAATATTTTGCTTAAAGCATGGCGGGCGCTTAATAAAGAGCATCGGCAATTACAGGATGATTATGACCAACTCAATGCACGCCATAATCAAAGTATTCAGGAACACCAGGAAGCGCAAGCGCAGCGTGCCGAGGAATATCGCGCCTCTTTGGAAAGTGCCGATGCCCGCTGGCGCAGTCGTTATGATGAAGAAAAAGCGAATTGGGCAACGGAAAAGGAAGCCTTGATTGCGGCCCATGCTGATGCATTAAAAGCGCAGGCGGAAGAACATCAGCGCGCCTATGACGCCCTGCAAGCAGAACTGGATCGCTGCAATATGCGTAAACAGGCAATGATTGACCGGATTCGTGGAGTGGATCATGAGTAAGATGAAAGTAACTTTACAGATTCTGGAAAATACCTATCCGCTGATGTGCGAACCGCATGAACGCGATTTATTGCTTGAAGCGGCGGAGCAATTAAATCTTTCCCTCGCTGATATGCGGCGAGATAATCCGAAAGTGCCATTAGAGCGGTTAGTCATTCTTGGTGCTTTGCAAATGACCTTTGATTTGCTGCTGGAGAGACAAACGATTGCCCGCGAAGTCAGCATGGTCAATCAGGTCAGCGAGAAATTAATCAGTGCACTCAGTCAGGCGATCGCCGAAGAAAATCTGGGGGATTGATTGAGGTCCGGCCTTCGCTAATGCGGAGGCTTTTTGTTTGTTCAATGAGGTAATTGCGATGAAAGTATTTCTGGTAAGCGCATTATGTGCCGGTGCCATGTTTGTAGGGGCACAGGCGGAAACAGCGACCGATAAAGGCGGTAATGTCGCCGAACCCAAAACAGCAGAGCAGGTTTTTCACGGCGAAACGCTTGACCGCAGTGTGCAGGTCTATCCAAAGGCGACTTTACATACCTGGAACCGGAAAAAGGCAGCGGGTGGTGAGGGCGATTTGCTTGGTGAATTTGCTTATACCCGCATGCAAACGGACGAGAATGATGCGCTGCGTGAAATCGGCTGGACGACTTTGCCACCCGGTGCTTCTATTGGCCTGCATCAGCATAAGGATAATGAAGATGCCTATATCATTATTGCCGGCACAGGTATTTTTACCGACGGCAATGGCAAAGAAACCGCTGTTGGCGCAGGTGATGTGACAATTGCCCGCCCGGGGCAGAGCCATGCCTTGCGTAATAATGGCAATGAACCGTTGGTGTTTCTCGATGTGATTGCGCAGACGAAATTGCCACCGGCAACAAATGAAGCTAATGCGACAGAAAAGAAATAATGCTGTCTTGTATAAAAAAGCGGGCTTGAACAGCCCGCTTTTTTAATACGTTTATTTGGTCTCCGTATTACTTGGAGATAGGCCATTTACTCACGGCGGATTTCAAACTGCCCACTGTTAACCGCTTCCAGCACTTGCTGCGGACGCGGGTCGTTAGGATTTTTCTGTGCATAGTCTTGCAGGATGCGGATGGCTTCTTCTTTTTGTCCTTGTATGAGAAGGGTCATACCAAGCGGGAAACCACTATCGGTATAGCCGCTCTTATAGGCGTTGCGCAGGTGCTGCACGGCTTCATCACCTTTACCAACGGATGCCAAAAAGCGGCCAAGTTCGTCTTCGACTTCAGCTTTACGGTTTTTCGGCGCAAGTTTCAGGAGCTGGATGTAAGCGTTGTGAGCCTTTTCGGCATAACCAGGTTGATCCAGGTTATGACCGATCCAGTAGAGGCGCGCGCTCATTTGCAGGCTGGCAAGATGCGCTTCGTTATCTTTTTTGCCGCTCGCTGCGCTGTTTTTGGTCATGTCTTCCAGCAGGATGGCTAGCGGGGCGAGATCTTTGATAGCTTGTGCGCGGTCAGCATCGCTATCAAAACGTGGTGGATAGTCGCCGGCATGGTCACCAAGATTTTGCAGGGCATTTTGCAGCGCGGCGATATTGACGGTGATGGGCGGGTTGTCCGGACTGCCGTTAATGAGACTGTTTGGATCAAGTTTGGGGTAGGGATCGGCGTAGGCGGTGGTTGTCAGCAGACAGGCGAGGATCAGGGCGGCTTTGTTGAGTTTCATGGGCTTCATCGGTTTTGGAATGCGTAAGATGGTGGGAGCACCATCCTGTTTCCCCGCCACTGCAGCAAGAGTAGCGGGGTGGTAGAGAGTCTTTTGAGCGTTTTAGATTTTTGCAGCAAGCAGGGCTTCGAGCTTTTCCTGGTCAACAGCAAATTTACGGATACCTTCAGCGAGTTTATCTACAGCCATTGGATCACTGTTGTGCTGCCAGAGGAATTCGGCCTCGGTAAGTGGGGCAGGGCGAGGCTTACTCGCGCCGGGATCATTCAGTTTGCGCGGCAGAGGAGCATTGCTCGCCTGCAGCTCCGCCAGTAGCGACGGGGCAATTGTGAGACGATCACAGCCTGCGAGCTCTGTAATTTCGCCGATATTGCGGAAGCTCGCCCCCATGACAATGGTTGAATAGCCATGTTCTTTGTAATAACGATAGATGGCGGTGACGGATTGCACACCGGGATCTTCATTCGGGGCATAGCCTTTTTTGTCACTGTGAGCTTTGTACCAATCGAGGATGCGACCGACAAAAGGAGAGATGAGTGTTACACCCGCTTCAGCGCAGGCGCGAGCTTGTGCCTGGGAAAAGAGCAGGGTGAGGTTGCAGTTAATCCCTTCTTTTTCAAGCACTTCAGCGGCACGGATACCCTGCCAGGTAGAGGCGATTTTAATGAGGATGCGGTCGTTTTTGATGCCCGCTGCATTGTAGTGAGCGATGATTTTGCGTGCTTTGGCAATGGTGGCATCACGATCGTAAGAAAGACGGGCATCTACTTCAGTTGAGACGCGACCAGGAACAATTTTGAGGATTTCCAGGCCAATATTGACGGCAAGTTTGTCTTCAGCCTCACTAATCTGTGTGGCACGATCGTGCCCGTGTGCCTTGCCATAAGCGACAGCTTCATCAATGAGTGACGCATATTGCGGCAGGGCAGCAGCACTCAGGATCAGTGAAGGATTGGTAGTGGCATCCTGCGGCTGATATTTGCGGATAGCCTCAATATCGCCAGTATCGGCGACGATAGTAGTCATGCCTTTAAGGGTATCTAATTGGTTCATGATGTTGCTCCTGTTGTAGGGTTCAGAGAGTATCGAAGCGGATTTTGATAACAATTTTGTCCACGATGTTGCCTGTGCCGCAACCGGGACGATGGATTTCGCCCGGGTAAAGAATAGCGAAGTCGCCAGCCTGCAAGTGCAGCAGGCTTTCACCATCCAGGGTTTTAGGATAAAAGGCAACATCCCGCGAGGGATCGTGGGCTTCGCTTGGTGTGATAGCGTCGTCATCAAGCCGACAAGCGATGACTTCAATACCACTGATGAGGTACTGAATATCAATATGGTCACGGTGCACTTCAGGTGCAATCTCATCGCGGGGTCGGGTGGTCAAGCTGAATCTTTCGGCCCGCATGCCGGAATCAATGTCGTAGCGGCCAGCAGCAAGAATAGAAAAATCTTGCGCACGCAGCCAATCAAGGGCGGTATTAATTCGTGCGGAATAACGGCGAGGGTCAATATGGTGCAAATTATCGAGATTCATGGTTTAGGTGGTTATGTTAAAAAAGATTGATATATTTTTACATTATATCCTTCATAACCGAATGAAACAAATTCAGAGAACAGCATTTAATGCCTCTCTCAACCTTTTGGCATCCGCATAAATATTTTGTAGATAAGTTGAAAGACCTAGCAGATTTCTTCTATGGGTGAGGGAAATAATCTCCGTAAAGTGAACAACCGCTCGTAGGAGTCAAGATAGGTGCGAATGTTACTAATCGTGCATGGGTAAAAAACAAGGAATTGGTTTCGAGCACCTTGCGGATGGCAAGAAAAATTTCTTGGTGTGGTCGGGCCCGTTTTGCGGAAATAGGCGCAGATGCCGGGGATGGAGATAGACGCACACTAGGACAGGGGTAGCAGTCAAGTTGAGCAATGGATGTCTCCGTTTAGACGGATAGTATGGTTTCAACCATCTCCATCCCTCAACATCATCCGGTCACATCAACTTCCTAGAATGAATAGTCGCGTTTCTTGATGATGCGCTATATCTATCTGAAAATTAAATAAAATACGAATAACAAAGAGAGATGTAATTATGGTATCAATCCCATATTTTTAACGTCATATTATTGCGCAGCAAAAACATGATTGTCATATTAATAAATCAGTCACCTCACATTTGTCAAGGAATTCCCGCAATCCTTTATGCTCTATTTTCGACAGTTCGAAAAAATAGAGCGAAAGTCTCGCCTTGGCGCTCTGTGCCGACTTTGGCTTACGATAATGAATCTGTTTACCACCAAACGGAATATTGACGTGCATTTTGTGGATCGCTGACTGTACCGGTCCGGCAGCAGCGACCATCGCTTCCCGGTTTAAGGGACCTTCTGATGCTGGATAATTACCCACCGCAACGGCAAAATCGGCAAAGGTTTTTGGACTGACGATAGCCAGACACCGTTTACCATCGTGTTCTACGATATAGGCCTGTGAGCCGCTGCGGTTGACGACGAGATTTTTTGCCTCAATTTGCTGCCACAGCCATGCCCACCATGCCGCCACCGTGGCCTCCGGGGATTCTGCCCCTTGATCGGTGTTTACTTGATTTGCCGGTTTTACTTCCCCTGCAACAGTTGATACTTGCACCTGTTGCAGTAATGACATATCCGGCACCTGTTGCAGGGGAGTTGCCTCTTCCATGACCATCGGCAGGGCAGGGGATGCGTCGGCATCTTCCTGTTGCAGGGATAGGCGTGCATCCTGTTCCAGCTGCTCGTTTTCATCCGGCAACAGCTCGGGTGACGTGTCCTGTTGCAGCGTATTCGTCACGGTTTCTGCCGATTGCAGTGCAGTAATAGCGTCTTCCTGCTTCAGTGCCTGTGGATCTTGTTCTGTTGCAGGTGGTGTCGTCCCTGCTTTATTTGCGGCAGGGGATTTCCCTGCCGTTTTATGTTCTGCCGGTTGCGGCTTGCTGCCTTCGGATACCTGTCCGGCCAGTGCTTGCGGCATACTGGCCGTCGAAAAGACTTTGCGTGTCTCAAACTTCAGCGTGGTGAAATCCTGGGAAAAATGTGCATCCGGTATGCTGACATGAATGTTGTGGATGGCCTGGCCTGATGCAGTCGGTACCAGCAGTCCATTCTGTTGCAGCTCGTCAAAGATTCGCGTGTTTTCTGTCGGCACATCGGTGGCACCCAGAGATTTCATGGCATCTCGCAGTTTGTCGGCGAGCGTCTTGGCAACGGCATACACATAGACGCGATCATCTGAGGTAAAAAGTGTTGCGCCAGGCCGGTTCACCGGCAGCTGGCGCTGCTCGACGAGAAGGCGCAAGGTGCGCATCAGTCGCTCGCCAAAGTTTTCCAGCGTTGTGGCCGCTCCGGTGAATTGCCGTGTCCGTCCGGTTTGCGTGGCAATACGCAAATCAGCTTCGACAGACATTTGGTCTGCTGTGCGCACGATGGCACCAACACTGCCCCAGGCCGCCTCGTCCGCATTGATGTAGCCGAGAACCTCTCCGAATATGTCGAGATCGCGGGTCAAAAAATCCATACTGATCGCATCCAGTAGCTGCGCCATGAAGAGCAGGCCGAGTCGTTCATGCAGTCGGTAATGCCGGGACTCGCGAAATTGCAGAGCATAGGTTTTTACGCCCTGTTGCAGCAAGGAGCCTGCTGCCGGATTGATGATGCGTTGCTGCCCGTCCCGGTCAATGAAATACACCATCGTCATCACCTTACCGATATCGTGCAGCAGGGCGGCGACAAACACCGCATAGGTCCACAGGTTTTTCTGCGCTTCGATCACCTCCGGTTCGGAAGCAAGAGGCAGCACATAGCGGTTACGCTCGTAAATGGCGTTCTCAACAACACTCAGGGTGTGGACAATCAGTCCGCCGTGATAGGCGTGGTGATAGGCCTGTGAGGCCGGTAGCAGCTGCACCAGCTCGCAATATTTGGCGATTGGAGCTGCGTACATGTATTCGTAGCGCTTGGGGTCTATGCCGACTTTGCGGCGGATGCTGCGCAAGCGGTTGTGCAGTTCGAGGCGAGTGTAGAGTTGGTCTGCCGTCAGAACCGGCAGAATATGGGGATCATCGGCACGCGCGGATTGTACCGTCGTGAAAATTTTGCCGAGCAGCCGACCCAGCATCACAGGAAACCCAGCCAGCTGATGATGGTCTCGCTGGGTGGGTAGGGCAGCTGCGAGCCCTGACAAGAGAGTCTGCCAACCCTGGAGGCGAATGCCCGAAAATCTTCATCAAGCGGATTCCACAAGCGCTGCGGCCGGTTTTTGTCGTAAACGCGGATCTTGAAGCAGGTGAGGCTGCTGATACGGTGTAAAAACGCCCGCTCATATTTGCCGAGATCCGCATTGAGCAGCACCGTGTCTATCTCGTCGAAAAAATTAGCAATCTCGACCTGTGGCCGCTCTTCATCTTTCAGGGCAGCGAGTTTGACAAACGCCGGGTCTGAAAAGATTTCGGTGAGTCTGTCGATCTTGCCGGCATAACGCTGCCGCAGGATTTCAATCGGATGGAGGGATGTGGCGGAAGCGGTCATTTCCTTTATTCCTTTGATTACCCTTAAAAAACCCTTGGCCATTAGACCTTTTCCCCTTATATGCCGCGCCCTTTGGGGGCGCGGCATTCCTTTAGGGCAAGCCCCTTGACCCTTTCAATCCTTTGACCTTTTACCCTTTTTCCCTGCATCCGTAACCCGGATACGGGGTAATTTCCGCTGCAAGTCGCCCCGCATTCGCTGGGATGCATGTTGCGCGGGTCTTATTTTTGCGGTGTTTGAAATGGACCGAGGAAGGATCCCCATGCAACACCGATACCAGCTTTTTCTGATGCTCGCCACTGCCCTGGGCAGCATGGCGCATGCTGCCACCGGCGAGTATTACGGCCCCGGCTATACGCTGATCAGTGCTGCCGGCGATGACAGCGATTTGCAGACCGTGGTGTACCGGCAGCTCTATCCGGGAACCGTCGGGCAAGCTCTGCCGCAGTTACTGGAGGGGACCGGTTGGCGGCTGGCCGACAGTTACGCCGCCGATGTCCGCATTTACCGTCTCTACAACCAACCGCTGCCGGAACACAAGTTGCGCATCGGTCCCATGGCGCTGGACAAGGCGCTGACCAATCTTGCCGGCGACGGCTGGGAGCTGGTGGTTGATCCGGTCAACCGCCTGGTCAGTTTTGAAGTGCGCGAACGCTATGACACTACCCCGCGTCCGTTATCCACGACTCGCGGGACTACTGTCACTCCGTCTGCACCGGTCTATGCCGATACCTATCCGGACTACACCGCATCCTATCCGGTCGCGAGTGCGCCTTATCCGTCTCCGCTATCCGGTAATACCTATAGCGATAACGTCGTCGCTCAAGGCGATTTTTCCACCTTGCATTACCTGAATGACCCGGCCCCAGTGTCATCCCGTGTTACGTCAAAACGCCGGGCGGATGTGACTCCCATCCGTCCGGCCTCTCAAAGGGCGGATGATCCGGCGGATGCCATATCGGCAAAGGGACATCGTGTTACTGCCACAGCAAAAGCTGGGCGACAGTCTCGTCGCACAGAGGTCGTGGGAACAGAAAACATCCGGAAAAGCAGTCGTTCTCCGTCGTCTGCAGTCAACACAACGTCTGCCACATCAACTACTCCTTCTGCCGTCGCCAAACCGACTAAAGCCGGCAGCACCCAACACGAATC
>RBWB01583707.1_pt1 | contig 11342 bp, 8 predicted proteins | sample 2014201 | NCBI WGS metagenome assembly RBWB01 (sample SAMN10133834, study PRJNA383868) | Human oral metagenome, whole genome shotgun sequencing project. | isolation source: supragingival plaque isolated from 88 juvenile twins | host: Homo sapiens | place: Australia
GAGCCGCGTGTCGTCCTTCCACTGCGAAACCGCCAGCCGCGGGTAGGGCGAGCGGCTTTCAAACACCACGGGGTCGCCGTAATAATGCCGCTCCGCCTGCATCACCCAGTAATCGGCAAAACCGAATGCCAGCGCCAGCGCGGCCAGCACCGCCAGCGCACGCCGTTTCAGGCTGCCATACTGCGGCAGATGCAGCCTGAACGCCTTTGCCGTGAACAGCGCAACCCCCGCATTAAGCATGCCGAACAGCAACGCAGAACGCGCCATGCCCAAATGCGGTGCCAGCACCAGCGGAAACAGCAGCGACACCGCCAGCGCGCCCATATAGTCAAACGTTAAAACGCGCGCCACCGTTTCTTTGAAATCCCAAGCCTGATTGTTTAAAACCCGCATCACCAGCGGGATTTCCATGCCCACCACCGTGCCGATGATGCCCGCCAGCGCGTAGAGCAGGGTGCGGAAGGGCGCGGCGGCAAAACCGAACGCGGCAAACAGAAACAGCGCAGAGAGCCCGCCCAACAACCCCACCAGCAGCTCGGTTTCAATAAAGCGGGCCAGCGCGTCCTTATCCGCGATGTAGCGCGTCAGATGCGCACCGATGCCCATGCAGAACAGATAAAGCCCGATAATCAGCGAATATTGGAAAATGCTGTCGCCCAAAAGATAGCTCGCCAGCGCGGCAGTAATCAGCTCATAAGCCAGCCCGCAGCTTGCCACGACAAACACGGAAACGATAAGGGTGCGCGAATGCTTCATTTGGGGCAGCCTGAAAACGGAAAACGCGCGATTTTATAGCCGATTAAAACCGCAATGCTACTGCACCGCCCCAACCGTTTTTATAATTTTTATTACAATCAAAAATATATACCAAGTAGGGTGGGCACTTGCTGCCCACGCGTTGGGCATCCGCCCGAATACGGCAGACCGGTATTGCCCGCATCAATTTCATGCGTACCAAAGCACACAGACATCGGGGTAAGGCAGCCTGAAACCGCATAAACCAAGTAGGGTGTAATCATGGAAGAATTATCAGACAAAATCAGAGAACTGGTTTACAAAGACAACGCCGCCGAACTGGATAAAATCCTGGAAAAGCATTCATATTTCGCTTTTCGCGATTTTCTTTCCAAGGGTTTGCTGCAATTTGCCGCAGGGGAGAATGCGTTGAATATCTGCAAGCTGCTGCATTCAAAAGGCATTTCTCCTGAGGATGTGGCAGGGCAGCTGCAAAATACCGCCTTGCAGGAGGCGGTTAGCTACAACCATCCCGCTGTATACCAATGGCTTTTGAGTATCAGGGCAAATCCCAACGGCAATGTTGCCGCCCTTGCGCCCGCTATCGACCCAGCTGTTGTCGATAACAATAGCGCGGCGGTAAAGGCGCTTTTGGAAGCAGGGGCAGAACCGAATTTTCTCTATTCCGCCAGAAACTGTACGCCGCTGGATGTCTGCCTTGCCTTCGGACATACCGAATTGGCGGATTTACTGAAAGAATACGGCGCAGTGCAGGCTAGGATTTCGTTTGATTTCTCAGAATATGAAAACAGCGGCGTACTGGATCATATCCATACCCATGTCGGCAATATTTTGAATATCGAATTTGCCGTCAACCCGGAATATTCGCTGCGGCTGGCAACCATTAGAAGAGACAGGGGCTTCAAACTTCTGTTTACCAACGGGCTGTATAAAAGACAGCCGCGTTATGAACTAATGGTCTGCATCGACTACCAATGGCCGGTAAACCAACGCCTGATTCCTGAAAATAATCCCTATGCCTTTTTCATGCTGATTTTGGAAAAGATTGCAGACTGCCTGAAAAACGATACGCCCAAAGAAGGCATGATTTTTGACCGTTCCGATTTTGACTCTATCCCTTGGCCGAGCAATATGGACGGGCTGATGCTGGTGGATTACCAATTTGAAAAAGATACGGATAATCAGACGAAGGATGAAGACGTAACCCTATGGTTGCCCGTGCCATTTTCCTATCCTTTACCGAAAAATACCGAGAAACTCATCGCACGGTATAAGACGGCCAAATGGAAAAAAGTCGGCTACCGATGGCAACGGGACGATACGGCCACCGTGATTCCGGCTTTTCCGGAAATGCAGCAAGCGTAGCCCGCCTGCGTAGGGTGGGCACTTGCTGCCCACGCGTTGGGCATCCGCTCGAATACGGCAAACCGGTATTGCCCGCATCAATTTTCATGTGAACCGAAGCAAACGAACATCGGGATAAGGCAGCCTGAAACCGCATAAGCCATAGCACGCATTATTCTTGCGCCATATTTTCAGGCAGCCTTACAATGCGCCCTTTTCGCCCGCACAAGGAGTAAGAGCATGAACACACGCATTTTTTTCGGCACGGCCGCCGCCCTGTTTTTGGCAGCCTGCGGCAACGGTAGCAGCAGCACCCCCGCCTCCGCCCCGCAAAACGCATCGGGCACAGCACAAAACGTCCCCGCCCCGCAAACCGGAGGCAGCAGCCTTTTGGACAAAATTAACAGCAAAGGCACCATTATTGTCGGCACGATGGGAACATACGCCCCGTTCACCTACCACGAAAAAGACGGCAAGCTCACCGGCTACGACGTGGAAGTAACCCGCGCCGTGGCAGAGAAGCTCGGCGTGAAAGTGGAATTTAAAGAATCACCGTGGGATGCCATGATGTCGGGGCTGAAAGCAGGACGGTTTGATGTGGTCGCCAACCAAGTCGCGCTGACTTCGCCCGAGCGGCAGGCAATGTTTGACAAAGCCACGCCGTACAGTTGGAGCGGCAAAATGCTGGTTGCGCGCAGCGACCACGCCCCCGTAGCAAGACTGAGAAACATCAAAGGCATAAAAACAGCCGTGATGCTGGCTTCCAACTATGACGAAGTGGCGCAGAAAATGGGTGCGGACATCGTCCACACCGACACAATGGCGCAAGGGCTGATGTTGGTGCAGCAGAAACGCGCCGAATTGACACTCAACGACGAACTTTCACTGCTGGACTATTTGAAAAAAACGCCCGATTCCGGATTGAAATCAGTGTGGCGCACACCCGATACCGAAAAACTCGGCGCAGGTTTGGTCATAAACAAAGGCAACGAAGCCGCGCTGGAAAAAATCAACGGCGCAATGAAGGAATTGCAGGAAGACGGCACGCTCAAACGCTTGGGCGAACAGTTCTTCGGCGAAGATGTCAGCAAGCATTGACGCAAACGGCAAAAGGCAGCCTGAAAACGTGTTTCCAGCGTTTTCAGGCTGCCTTTGATTTGGGGCGCAGATATCCTCCACCCGAAACAGAGACGGAAGGAGACCTTTGCAAAACCTCATTTTTGAGTACAGTTCAAAGCAAACGAACAAGTTGAGACCTTTGAAAAATTCCCATCTTTGGCACATTTCTTCGCCATGCGCTTCTCTAACGCTTGAAAATATTTCAATATTATCTGCGCATGATGCGATGCTGTTGCTTTGAACCGTGCTTAAAGCTGAGGTTTTGCAAAGGTCTCAGTATTTAAGTTTTTATTAGCGAAAATTCTGAATTTTTGTGAACACACAGCTAGAATTTTTTGATGAAATTCCAACCGTTGATTGGCCGTGCATTTTGCAAAACCCTCCGGCTGCCTATGCACTCATGCGGGCAGCCTGAAAACACATCTTCTGCTAAAATGCCGCCTTTTTTCAGGCTGCCCCAAGCGGGCAACGGAGCAATTGCCGATGGACAGAGAACGCGTTTACAAAATCGCCGTGTGGAGCGTTGCCGCCGTGCTGTTCGGCATAACGGGCTGGTATGGCGGGCGTTTTATCCAAGCAGCGGGCGAAAGTGCGGCAGGTATCCGCCATGGCGCATCCGATGCCGCACCGATGCAGCCTGAAACCGCACTGGGCGTGCCGTCCGACCCCTTCGGCGGCATTGCCCCCGTTTCCGATGCGGCCGAACCCGAAGGCAGCACAGGCGAAGATGTGGCGATACAGGCAGGGGAATTGTCCTTTGAAACGGGCGAGCCGCATATCCGCCTGCGCCTGCAAAACACAGGCAGCTTCACCGTGATGACCGTGTATGCCGACGTGTCGCTGTATCTGGACGATGCCAAAAAACCCGCCGCGCAGGCAAAAGCAGTTGCCCTGCCGCTGGCAGGCGGCTTGGCAGCGGGTGCAGAGACGGATGTTTCCGTGCCCGTGCTGGATGCGGCATGGAGCAGCAGCGAAGTGATGGGGGCGGGCAAACGCCGTGTGTTGGCAAAAATCGCCGCAGTCGCCAGCCAAGAGCAGCCTGAAATCGGGCTGCCGCAGAAAGGCACGGGAAGCTGGATAAACGAAACCGCGCCGCCCGCCGCCCCAAAACCCCAGTCGGAATCCGAATCTGAATCCGCCGCGCAAACCGATGCCGTACGCAGGCCGCGCATTGTGGAAATTCCGCCCGAGCCGCCTACTGTGGAAGAGATTCTGCGCGAACAGCGCGTGCCCACGGGCGAAACAGGCGTCATCAGCTACGAGCGCACCGAATCCGAAAAATAAGGCACACACATGAATCTGCAAAAACAAAACACACTTGTGGCGGGCTTGGGCGGCACAGGGTTATCCGTATTGCGTTATCTGGCGCACATCGGCGCGCCCGCCGCAGGATACGACCGCTGCCTGTCCGAAGAAAAAAAACAGCAGCTTGCCCGTGAATTTCCCGCCTTCCCCATGTTTTCAGGCAGCCTGAAAGACGCATTGGCCGGGCGCAACGTGCTGGCGTTAAGCCCCGGCATCACCCGCAGGCAGCCTGAAATCCGCGAATTCGAGCAACACGGCGGCACGGTTACCGGCGATGTGGCCATCTTTGCCGAACTCATGCGCGGCAAGCCCGACAAAATCATCGCCATCACAGGCAGCAACGGCAAAACCACCGTAACCAGCCTTGCCGCGCACCTGTGCCGCGAAAGCGGGCTGGACACCGTGGCGGCAGGCAACATCGGCACGCCCGTGTTGGACGCATGGCTGCAACGGCAGGGAAAAAGTGCAGACGCATGGGTGCTGGAACTTTCCAGCTTCCAACTGGAAACCACGCCGCATTTGGGCGCAACCGCCGCCGCCTGTCTCAATATCTCCGAAGACCATCTCGACCGTTATGACGACCTGCTGGATTACGCCCGCAGCAAAGACCAAATCTTCAACGGCTGCGCGCACCAGATTCTGAACGCCGACGACGCGTTCTGCCGCGCCATGAAGCGGGTAGGGCCGCAAGTTCGCTATTTCTCGCTGGAACACGCCGCCGATTATTGGCTGGACGATGTTTCAGGCAGCCTGAAAGCAGGCACGGAAACCATCATTCCGCAAAACCAAACTGCCCTGCACGGCAGGCACAACATGGCAAACATTCTTGCCGCCGCCGCCCTGTGCGGGGTCATCGGCATTCCGCGTGCCGAACTGGCGCGGCACATTGCCACCTTTTCGGGGCTGCCGCACCGCGTAGAACAGATTGGCGAAAAAAACGGCATCGTGTTTATAGACGACAGTAAAGGCACAAATGTCGGCGCAACCGTTGCCGCCATCGGCGGGCTGCCGCAGCCCATCGTGCTGATTGCCGGCGGGCAGGGCAAAGGGCAGGATTTCACCCCCGCCCGTGCCGTATTGCGAGACAAGGCGCGCGCCGTGTTCCTTATCGGTGCGGATGCCGCCAAAATCGCCCGCGATATTGAAGGCTGCGGCGTGCCCGTATCGTTCTGCGAAACGCTGCCTGATGCCGTTCAGGCTGCCTATGCCGCCGCACAGGCGGGCGATGCCGTGTTGCTCAGCCCCATGTGCGCCAGTTTGGATATGTTCCGCGGTTATGCGCACCGCTCCGAAGTATTCGCCCAAGCGTTCCGCGCCCTGCCGTGAGGCAGCCTGAAAATCCGTTTCTCCCCGTCTTCTCCCAAAAAGGCAGCCTGAAAGCCGCCGCACCGTTGTAAAACCCATGAAATATCCCGCCCGTCCGCAAAATCCCGTCCGCAAAATCCCGCTCTTGGAGCGCGCGCTTGAACGCAACCTGCTCAAAAACGGCGAAACCTACGACAAAACGTTGGTGCAGGTGTTGCTGTGCCTGCTGTGCTTCGGGTTGGTGATGGTGTATTCCGCGTCCGCCGCGCAGGCGGGGCTGGCGGATTTTGACCGCCGCTTCTTCTTCCTTGCCAAGCAGGCACAGTTCGCTCTGTTGGGTTTGGCCGCATCGTTTTTGCTGATGCGCGTGCCGATGTGGCGCTGGCAGCGGTGGACACCTTATCTGCTGGTTATCACACTGGGCACGCTGGTGGTGCTGCCGTGGATGGGTGAGGAGGTGAACGGGGCGCGCCGCTGGCTCAATACGCCGCTGGGCGTGAAGGTGCAGCCTGCCGAGATGTTCAAGCTGGTTACGGTGATGTATATGGCCTCGTTTTTCAAACGCCGCGTGGACATTCTGCACGACTTCCGCCGCGTGCTGTGGGTGGGCGTGCCGGTGGCGTTCGGTGCGGCACTGGTGCTGCTGACGCGCGATTTGGGTTCCATGATGGTGGTGGCGGGAATATTCCTGTGCCTGCTGTTTTTGGCGAATATGCCGATGAAATGGTTTGCGGGTGCGGTGTCGGTGTCGCTGGTAACCATCGTGCTTATCATCGCCACGTCCGAATTCCGCATGAAGCGCATCGCCGTGATGTGGCAGCCGTGGAAAGACCCCACCGGCACGGGTTATCAGGGCTTGGGTTCGCTGCTTTCTATGAATCAGGGCGGGCTGTTCGGCGACGGTTTGGGCAATGCGATTTTCAAACGCGGCTTCCTGCCCGAGGCGCACACGGACTTTATTTTGGCCGTTATCGGTGAAGAACTCGGTTTGGCGGCGGTTGCCGCGCTGGTGTGCGTGTATGTGTGGATTATCTGGCGCGCGTTTTCCATCGGCAAACAGGCGCGCGATTTGGATTTGCACTTCAATTCGTTTATTGCCGTGGGCGTGGGCGTGTGGGTGGCGGCGCAGAGCTTTATCAACATCGGCGTGAACATCAGCCTGCTGCCGAACAAAGGTTTGACGCTGCCGCTGGTGTCGTACGGCGGTTCGTCTCTTGTGATTATGCTGGCGGCGTTCACCATGCTGCTGCGCGTGGATTATGAAAACCGCCGCAAGATGCGCGGCTATTGCGTACTCGATCCCAAAGAATCGGCACGTGCGCAGCAACAGAACAAGGAGCAGCCTGAAAATGAGTAATCCGAAAACATTTCTATTGATGGCGGGCGGCACGGGCGGACACATCTTTCCCGCGCTGGCTGTTGCCCAATCGCTGCACGCGCGCGGACACAAAACGGTGTGGCTGGGCAGCATCGGCAGCATGGAGGAAAAACTTGTGCCGCAGCACGGCATCACATTGGAAACCGTTGCCATGAAAGGCGTGCGCGGTAAAGGGCTGCTGAGAAAGCTCGCGCTGCCGTTTATGCTGATGCGCGCCACCGCCGCCGCCAAAGACGTTTTCCGCAAGCACCATATTGCAGCGGCAGCGGGCTTTGGCGGTTTTGTTACCTTCCCCGGCGGGTTGGCGGCAAAACAGCTCGGCGTGCCGTTCGTTATCCACGAGCAGAACGCCGTGGCAGGCATGGCCAACAAACGCCTCGCAAGATGGGCGGCGCGTGTGCTGTATGCCTTTCCGCAGGCTTTCCCCGATTATCCGAACGGCCTGGTCGGCAACCCCGTGCGCGCCGATATTGCCCATCTGCCCCCTCCTGCCGAACGCTTTGCCGAACGCAAAGGCAGCCTGAAAATCGCCGTTATCGGCGGCAGCCTTGGCGCGCAGGCTCTGAACGAAATTGTGCCGCAGGCCGTTTCGCTGCTGCCGGCCGAGAGCCGCCCCAAAATCCTGCATCAGGCGGGACGCGGCAACCTTGCCGAACTTTCCGCCGCCTATAAACGCATGGGCGTGGAAGCCGAATGCGTGGAATTTGTGGACGACATGGCAGCGGTGTACCGCGATTACGACATACTCGTTTGCCGCGCAGGCGCGCTCACCATTGCAGAACTGGCGGCGGCAGGCACGGGGGCGCTGCTTGTTCCCTATCCGCATGCGGTGGACGACCACCAAACCGCCAACGCACGCTATCTGGTATCCGCACAGGCGGGGCTGCTGCTGCCGCAAAACCTGCTGGCTCCCGAAAAGCTGGCCGAAACCATCGGCGCGCTGACGCGGGAACAATGCCGCCAATGGGCGGAAAACGCACGCACGCTTGCCATGCCCCATAGCGCGGACGATGTGGCGGATGCACTGATTGCTGCGGCGGAAAAGGCAGCCTGAAAACCCGTCCCGCCCGTTCTCCCACACAAGGAATCCCCCATGACCCATCTTCCCATGCTCGCCTCCGTGGACTTAGGCTCAAACAGCTTCCGTCTGCAAATCTGCGAAAACTGCAACGGGCAGCCCAAAGTGGTTGAAAACATCAAACAAATGGTGCGTCTCGCCGGCGGGCTGGACGGCAGCAAGAATCTGGATGCCGCCTCCCAAGCGCGCGCGCTGGACTGCCTTGCCCAATTTGGCGAACGGCTGCGCGGCTTTCCGCCCGAACAGGTGCGCGCAGTGGCAACCAACACCTTTCGCGTCGCCAAAAACATCGGTGAGTTTCTGCCGAAGGCCGAAGCCGCATTGGGTTTCCCGATAGAAGTCATCGCAGGGCGCGAAGAAGCACGGCTGATTTACACCGGCGTGGTGCACACCTTTCCCAACAACGGGCAGAAGATGCTGGTGGTGGACATCGGCGGCGGTTCTACCGAATTTATCCTCGGCAGCGGCTTGCAACCCACCCACACCGAAAGCCTGCCCCTGGGCTGCGTAACCTATTCGCTGCGCTTTTTCCACGGCAAAATCGGCACGAAAGACTTTCAGGCTGCCATCAACGCCGCCCGCAGCGAAATCCAGCGCATCGGCAAAAGCTACCGCCGCCAAGGCTGGGACATCGCACTGGGCACATCGGGCACGGCAAAAGCCATTGCAGGCGTGATAGAAGCCGAAGGCATGGGCGAACGCATCACCCTTGCCGCCATGAAGAAGCTCGCCGCAGAAATCGCCGATGCAGGCAGCCTGAAAAAAGCACGGCTCGACGGATTAAAACCCGAACGCGCAGACGTATTCGCAGGCGGGCTGGCGGTGATGATGGCGGCATTTGAAGAACTGGAAATCGGCAGCATGGCGTTTAACGAAGCCGCGCTGCGCGACGGCGTATTCTTCGACACCATCGGACGCAGCCTGAACGAAGACCTGCGCGAACAGACCGCCCGCCAGTTCCAAACGCGCTATCACGCCAGCGCGGAACAGGCGCAGCGCGTGGAAAAATTGGCTTCGCAATTCCTATACGGCTTGGCACAGGCCGCAACCGTGCAGGAACTGGCGCACTGGTCCGCCTATGTGCGCTGGGCGGCGATGCTGCACGAAATCGGCGTGGACATTGCCCACACCGCCTACCACAAACACACCGCCTATATTTTGGCAAACGCCGACATGCCCGGCTTTTCCCGCCCCGAACAGGAACTCCTGTCGCTGCTGGCATTGGGCCAGCGCGGCGATTTGAAAAAAATGGCCGAAGTTTTGGCGGGCGAAAGCAGCATTATGCGCTGGCACGCCGTGCTGGCATTGCGGCTGGCCGTGCTGTTCTGCCGCGCACGTCTGCCGCTGGAATTGCCGCCTGCCGCCTCGCTGCAATATGACCCCGCGCGCGGCTATATCCTGCGTATCGCGCAAAACTGGCTGGACGGAAATCCGCTTACCACCGCCGCTCTGCAAGATGAGGTTGCGCAATGGGACAAAATCGGACGCACGTTCAGCGTGGTGGCACAGTAATGCACCGCCTGCGCCGCGCGGTTTACAACCGTATCCGCCGCCAATGGCGGAAAAAATACTTCCCCAGTGCAACCCTGCCCGCACACGAAGCCGACTGCCCCGAATGCGGCCTGCGCCTGCGCCTGCCCAAGCTGCGCCAAGGCCAAGAGGCAGACTGCCCGCGCTGCCACCACAAGCTCGTTTCCATAGAACCCGAACCCTATCCCATCGTACTTGCCTGTGCCGCCGCCGCACTGCTGCTGATGGTGCTGGTATACAGCCAGCCCTTTGTAACCGTATACATGACCGGTTTGTTCGCGCGGCTGACGCTGCCTGAAATCATGCTCGCCCCCTTGGAAAACGACTGGGGCTTTCTCGGTTTCGTTATGTCGGTGTTCGTTTTCGGTGCGCCGCTGCTGTTTCTGCTGATGTGTATGTATGTCTATATTTCGCTCAGCCGGCAGGGCAGGGCGCGTTATCTGCTCGGCGCGGTGCGGCTTTTGGAGCGGCTGCGCGAATGGATTATGGTGGACGTGTTTTTCATCTCCATGCTGGTTGCCTACATCAAACTGAGCGCGGTGGCAGGCGTGCGTTTCGGCGCGGCGTTCTGGCTGATGCCGCCGCTTGCCATCCTGCTGCTGCGCACCGCAGTCGCCACACCGAAGCACTGGCTTTATTACCAAATCCACCGCCGCAACCGCGAACGCCTGTTTCAGGCTGCCCCAAACACCGTCTGCTGCACCCGCTGCCTGTATTTCCGCCCCGCATCCGAAAGCCGCTGCGGCGTGTGCGGTTCGGAGCTGTTCCAGCGCAGACCGGGCAGCCTGAAAGTTTCCGCCGCCTTTCTGATAGCCGCCGCCATCCTTTATGTGCCCGCCAATCTGTTGCCGATTATGATTTCGGAAAACCCGATGGAGAAAGAAGTCAGCACCATCATGAGCGGCATCATTTATATGTGGGACAAGGGCGACAAGCCCATTGCCGCCGTGATATTCAGCGCCAGCATCTTGGTACCCACGCTGAAAATCCTCTCCATGACCGTGCTGCTGTGGAGCGCGCGTTTCGGATTGGTGATGGACGTGCACAAAATGTCGCTGCAATACCGCATCACCGAAATGGTCGGGCGCTGGTCCATGATTGACATCTTCGTCATCATCATCCTGATGAGCACCTTCCACACCCCGATTGCGCGTGTAACACCCGGGCCGGCTTCGGTCTATTTCTGCACCGTCGTCATCCTCACCATGCTTTCCGCCCATTTTTACGACGTGCGGCTCTTGTGGGACAAAGCCGGCCTCAATCCGCATCAGGCAGCCTGAAAATGCGGGCAATGCCGGTTTCCGTAGAGCGGGTATTTGTTGCCCGCACGGGTTTCAGGCTGCCTCCGACACGGAGCGCGTGGGCAGCAAGTGCCCACCCTACAAAAACCCCAAGTTCGTCAAAACACCGTTTTGGCGATGTTTACAAAGAAATTTGCAGATTCAGTTTTATTTAACTCATCAGAATAGGAAACCTTATGACCTGGGAAACCGTAATCGGACTGGAAATCCACGTCCAACTCAACAC
>RBWB01583715.1_pt1 | contig 11328 bp, 14 predicted proteins | sample 2014201 | NCBI WGS metagenome assembly RBWB01 (sample SAMN10133834, study PRJNA383868) | Human oral metagenome, whole genome shotgun sequencing project. | isolation source: supragingival plaque isolated from 88 juvenile twins | host: Homo sapiens | place: Australia
AACAAGTTCTTCAGGACCAATTTACACTCCAACTGCTTATGGTCAGTCTGGTGGTGGTGGAGTTGGCATTGATGGTGCTCGAGACATTCAACCAAACTATGCAGGAACAGAAAGTTATCCAGTTGGTCAATGTACCTGGGGTGCAAAAGCACTCGCTCCTTGGGCTGGTCCATATTGGGGGAACGGTGGTCAGTGGGGTTACAGTGCCGCTGCTGAAGGATACCGTGTAGATAAAACACCAGAGGTTGGTGCAATTGTTTCTTGGGATGATGGTGGTTATGGTCACGTGGCAGTTGTTGTTGCAGTCAGTGGGAATATGATTCAGGTAAAAGAGTCAAATTACCTTGGACAACAATACATCAACAACTTCCGTGGTTGGTTTGACCCGAACGCTGGACTTGGTTCCGTTCTTTATATCCATCCAAGATAAAAATAAAAAGAGTGATAATTCATCACTCTTTTTTAGTTTGGTGAATTAACATTCACTTAAAACCAGCCCATCAATCGTTCTGCCTCTCTAACTGTTTCAGGAGAGAAGCCGATTTTTAGCATCTTATCAGAAACGTAACGTTTGTGATAGACTTCCAAGAAATTGACTGCATCATTTGATGTTGGTTTTTCTTTTGCCAATTTGCCCACATAATCTTCCTCACTTTTATCTCTTACAGAAAAAAAGACAAAATTCAATTGGAAAAGTAGACCAACAATGGAAAAGACAATACTATCAGTTCCATCTAGTTTGAAGGCAATCACTCCAAAAAGAAGTGGAATGAAAAGTGGGAGAATGTATTGACCCCACAAAATGATTTTAGAATTAATGAGATAAATTAATCTGTCATTAAATAATTTATCTGCTTCATCAATTCTAAATTGGGTGTAACTAAGTTTTTTCCGACCTTCCTTATCATCATTTGCAATTGTTTTCATCAAAAGATGAGTTACATCAAAAGCCTTGGAATCAAGTTGTTGAAGTTTCGTCTTCTCCATCAATTCTTCTTTTGCCAGATGGCGAACACTGTAAGCTAGTAGTAAAAAGATAAATAAAAGTAACCCATAAATTGGGTGGATACTTCTCACTCGTCCTGCTAAAACTGTTGCAGTGGTGACGATTGCCAGAGTTGGTAAAAAGTTGTAACTCTTAATTTTTACATTTTCAAGAGTTGATTTTAAGTTTTTCATAAGATTTCCTTCTTTCTTGTGAATAGATATTCACTATTTATTTTTCTAAATTATAAACAAAATAAAAAAGAGGTAATAGTTACCTCTAGAAAATAAGATGAATGATTTGTTCTACAAAGAAACCAAAGCTGCATAGTGCTAAACCAAATGGTAAGGTGGAAATGAGTATCATTGTAGGTTCTTCTGTAAACATTATCTCGCCTTCATCTTCATCTATGTCATTATTTTTTTCAACAACCATTCCAATTCCTACTGATATAAAAAATAGGGTGAGGAGTAACAGACCAAAAATAACAATAAAATTTTTCATAAAAATTCCTTCTTCCTGTCCCATTAAGGACTTATTTTATTTTTCAAAATTATAGTTCTCTTTCTCCAACAAATACAAAAGCATTACTCAACTGAAACTGATACAGGGGAGTTCTTTTCTGAAATTGTTACAGAGGGGAGAAATAAAATAAAGAAAATGTTTTTTTTAATATATAATTAGTTTGAAAAATAAAAAAGCCTGTGTAGACGGGCGGAAAGAAGGAAATTATGAAATTACAAAATTTCATTGCAACACTCGTTGCAACAATCGCAATCGTTTTCGGAAGTGCAGTGTTCACTTCCGCTGATACTGAAACAGAAACAACTCTTAATGAACTTGTAACTGTTGCAGAAGATATTGTTGTAGACGATGCTGAAGTCTACAATGTTAATGTTGATAATTCAGGTACAGTTACGTTGACAGAAGTTAACGAGCTTGTCACTGAAGCTCCTGTTGAGACACCAGTTGTCCCAACACCAGTGGTTGAAAAACCACAAGTTGAAGAGCCAGTAGATGATGTAGAAACACATCTTCCACCAGCTCCTATCACAGAAACACCAGTTAATGAACTGGTAGTTCCTACTCCTGAAGAGGAAGAGGTTCCACCAACTCCAGAAGTGGAGTTACCAAAAGTTGAAGAGCCAGTTGACCCTGCTCCAACTCCAGAAGAACCTAAAACTCCTCAACCAGAAACTCCAGTAGTTTCTGAAACTCCTGCTCCTAAAGTGGAGCAACCAAAATTGGAAGTTGAAACTCCAACTCCAGCTCCAACTACTCCAACACCAGTTGCCCCAGTAGTTAATGTAACATCTCGTCGTCGTCTTCCGATGACCGGAACTTCAAGCAGCGTAAGTATTCTACTTGCACTTCTTGGTGTGGCACTACTTGCTGCTATGTCAGCAACACCTAAAATTAAGGAAATGATTTAAAGCTAAAATCATTTCTCATCAAAAATATCTTAAAGCTAAAGATATTTAAAAATTGAATAATTTCGAACACGTAAGAAATTATTAAAACGTTAAGTGTTCGGGAACGTGACGAACATTTTAACACAAAGTTGAATTTTAGTTCGTGAACGTGACGAACTAGAAAACAGCTTAACGAGTAATTTGTGAACGTGACAAATTATTCAAAAACACTTGCAATAAAAACGTAATATTGCAAAAACAAAATTTTATGAGTTGACTGATACTCTAACCTTTGGTTGAAAATCAGTCCGGTAAGCAATTGGCTTACAAAAATTTAATTTTTACTAGTTTAGTAAAACTAGATGTTAACGCTAGTTTATCTAGCAGTGTGCGGTGTCGAGTGTGGTGAACTCGAAAAATTTTAATTTTTATTTTTCAATATTTCAGTTCATCACACACCACGAAGTCGCTCCCTTGGAAGTCCTTAGTGACTCCTTGGGATAGCGGCATCTGTACACACACCACGCACACAACTACTTTACAAAATGAACTGAAATAATAATAAGAAATCAACTCTATAACTAACAAAGTTAGTCCTTAAGGGGGTTGATTTTTTTTGTTCTTTTTGGTAAAATAGAGGAAGATAAAATAAAAGATAAAGGTATAGGTTGATGAAAAAGAAGAAAAGTGTTGAAGATAAAGTTCTAATAGTTTCAAGTATTCTTTTGGTACTGACATTAATTTCAATATTTTTATTAGGTAAAGAACTAATAAAACAGACTAATGAAGCAAATAATAATCCTGACTCTTATAAAATTATTGTTTCTATCAAAAATAATGTCGTCCAAGATACAACAATTTTTGTTAAAAAGAACGATGTACCTTATTCTTATTTAGGTAAAAACAAAAAAGATAAAAAGAAACAATACAAGAAAATCAATGTTTTTATGACCGACTCTATTCCTCAACTTACTCAAGAGAAGAAAGTGCCAGACTCCTTTTCTGAAATTGTTTCAGAATGGAATAACAAACCTGTAACTGTTTCAGTGGAGATTGAAAATACAACAGTTGTGACGAAAACAAAATATGTTCGTTACGGAAATGAATACAGACCTAAAGACTATCAAGAGGAAGAATTGGTAAGTAAAGATGAATATAAACAAACTTTTAATGTAAAATGAAACGAAAGAGAAATAAATGAAAAATAAAATTACTCAATTTATTAAGAAACACGAATTTGATGGTTTACTCCCTCCTCTAATGATATTGATAGTGATAGGAATTACTGGATTTCTTTCAGTTCATCACAATCATAATCTTCATACAAAAGCAAATCAAAATCCATCAGAGTATCTTGTTTCCATTTATATCAAGAATGATAAACCCACCACCTCCATCTCTGTAATTGATAAAGAGGGACGCAAATTCTCCTATACCAATAAAAAGGAGGGAGAGATTGTAGATAGAATCCAATCTATTGTGGAAAACAATCTTCCCCTCCTGAAACAAAAACAGATACCAAACTCTCTCCCTGAAGCAGTTCCAGAACTGAGAAATAAACCATTAAGAGTAGAAGTGAGATGGAAAAACAGTGAGACTCAAAAAGAAAGTAGAATTGTAAGTAATGGAAAAGTTTTTATAAAAAAAGAGTTTACCACGGAAGTACTTGTTGATAAAGGTGAATTTTCAGTAACTTATCCAAGTATAAACAAGAGGAAGTAAAAAAATATGAAAGAAAAATATTGTAAGAAAAGGGATGAAATTTGTCAGGGAATTTCTGACTTCTTGGACAAGGATGGTATTGGTGAAATCTTCCTTGCTTTAGTAGTGATGATGTTTATTGGAGGCTTCTTTGCTATTAATATTGAAACTAGTCGTCAGGCTGAGGTAATGAATCAACATCCTAAAAGTTACTTGGTCTATCTTAAACTAAAAAATGATAAGGTAGATTCAGTAACTCTTAGGGTTAAGAGTCAAGCTGGTCAAGAAGTTCGATATACAAAAAAGAATGAGAGTTCAATAAAAACTAAAATTGCTCAATTTGCTGAGAAGAACATTCTCTCCCTCCAACAGGAACAGATTCCAGATTCCTTTCCTGAAACTGTTCCAGAATGGAGGGGTAAGTCTATAACTGTTAAAGTAGAGTGGAAAAATACGAAAAAGGTATATCGAAGTGAACTTCTAAGTGGTGGGGATATAACTTTATACAATAGTTATGAAGATGAAGAAATTGTTGATACAGGTCAATTTGAAAAGACCTTCTCAAATTCAAAATAAAAAGTGAGGTAAAAAAATGGATTCATTTAACATTTTAAGTTTTCTTGGGCAACTGTTACTTGTTGCTGGTTTAGTAGTTATGATTTTTATTTTAATTGGTACAGTATTAGGAATTCAACTTGATTTTAATAGTCTTAAAATCCTGAACCAACAATTAAATACTTCAGAGGCAATGAGACTTAAAACAATGGCTCAAACTAGAGAGTGGAATGTTTTGAGTAATTACTTCAGTGACTTGTTGAAGTATAAGTTGAAAGATGATTTTATTTATAGTGAGCAACTGAAGATTTTATACAACAAACAAAAAATAGATGATAGTTCAAGAGCAAATTTAGTGACAAAGAATTTTAAACTTACTTATGGAATCTTCAAAAGACTAGATAGTGAAATTTATTTCGAAATTGATGAAAAGATAATCAATCGTCAGAAAAAATTAAATGTTACAGATTTCTGTAAACTAATTGATGAAGACCTTTCTGAAATTGTTGCAGATGTGAAGAAACAATTTGAGGAACTAAGTGGTGAGTTAAAAGAAACAAAAGACTTTCTAGAAAGTGAAGAATTCTCAAAACTCAGTGAGAAAGAAAAATTCAATTATCTCTTGAGTGAGAAATTTCAAAACTTCCAAAAAATATTAGTTGATGAATCTGTTGTTACACTTGTTGCTTCTAAACGTGAAATGTTGAGTGGGTATCAAACTTATCTTTTAGAATTGTTTGATTGGTGTTTAAAAAACAACAGATTAAACAAAATCAAAATTTTAGATTATGATACAGAAAATGTTTATACTATCTTTTGTGATGAACTTGGTTTCTCTGAAAAATCAGTTTCTAATTTTGCCCCAGTTCCTATTGTGAAAATTGGAGACCAACTTTTTAACAAAGATGATATTTCAACTAGAAAAGCATTGGAATATCTAGAATACAAAAATAAATCTTGAGAGGTAAGTGAATGAGGAAAATTAATAAAAGTGGTGGTGGTGCGAACACAAATAAAAATGGTTTATGGTTTGAACAAGCCACCTCTCTCAATCACTCTCTTTTACAAAATGGATTCACAATTTTGGGTTCTGAAGTTTATTTTGATAATTGTTTTGTTGGTTGGTCTGTTCCTCAAAATCAAATTTACAGTCAGTTTTTAAGACCTCAAGGAATTCATTATCAAAATTACAATTCTAAAGGTTGGCGACCTGATGAATGTTTTATAAACAAACAAAATCAAACAGTTTATATCGTTGAAAAGAAATTCCAGAATAGTAGTGGTTCCGTTGATGAAAAGTTGGCTAGTTGTCACTTTAAACTTTTGGAATACAAAAAATTGTTTGAGCCACTCAGTTACAAAGTTGAATTTATTTACATTTTTAATGATTGGTTCAAGCAAGACCAATATAAAGATGTTTTAGAGTACATTAGAGAAATGGGCTGTTGGTATTTCTTCAACTCCCTCCCTCTAACTGTTATAGGACTGAAATAAAATAGGAGGATTGAATGGATAAAGAATTGGTGATTGGAATTATCTTTATTTCAGTAATTGTTTTTGTATTAATTGTTGATTTTTTCTGGAGTGGAATAAAAACTTGGAGCAAAGTTACATCTAAGAAAGTTATCAAAGACTTTTCTCTTGTGGAATTATTTTACCAATTTAATCTATCAGATGAATTACAAAATTTAGAAAGTCAATTGAGAGTTTTGGATTTTAAGGAAGACAAATTTACCACTTCAAATCTGAAACTCACATTTGAAACAATTGTGAGTGACCAAACAATCCACATTTCTCTAACTGGTACAGAAGGACTTCCCTTGAAACACTTCTTACTTTTAACATTTCACAAAGACCTCAAAGAATTTATTGTTCACCTTTCTGAAATTATTGTAGAGGAAGAAGAAAAAGGTTTTGTGGCAATTTCTCAACTGAAGGGTAAACCTTATAAGGACTTACAACTTTCTGAGAAGAAAGAATTTTGGTTAACTCACTTCAGTCAGATGAGATTAAGTCAATTTCTTCAGAAGTATCATCGTAATATTTTCTTGGTTGCAGAAAAAACAACTTTCACAGTAACACTATCACAAGTTAAAGATTCTCAAGAAGAAGAAATGTTAATCAAAACTCTGGAGATATTAGCAGAAACAAATCAACTAGATGAAACGAAGTTATTTGTTTACGAGAAGAATAATCGTTTTGAATTAGAGGAAGAACTAACTAGTAATAATTCTCAACACGCAAACCTCATCTCTGAAGCAATTGCAGGAGAGAAAATATTTGTAGTGGTCAAAAGAAAACCATTCTTCCCTAAAGAATTTCAAAACAAATTTGATTCAGACTTGAAATTGAAAGAATATTTTGACTACCTCAATCGTCACTAAAAGATGTAAAATAAGTTTATCAAAAACAAGGAGAGTTCTTTTTGAAAAAAATATTAAAACACTCACGAAAGGTCTTTAATGGATGGACCTTTCTACTTATCTGTCTTGGAATTCTGTTGACTAGAAGTTTTGTGGCAGATGTTATCCCAGTCAGTGGGACATCAATGCAACCAACCATCCAAGATGGAGATAATCTTTGGATAAACTTTTTAGATAAACAATTTGAGCGAGGTGAAGTCATTGTCTTCAAATCAGCAGTGAACAATCCCGACTCCTCAAGTGGACACGACTTGTATATCAAACGAGTGATTGGTCTGCCTGGAGATAAAATTGAAATGAAGAATGATAAGTTGTATGTTAATAACAAGGAAGTCAATCAGTCCTACACCAAAATCAAGAAACCTCAAACAAAGGGAGAAAATACAGGTTCACCATTTGAAGGTGATTGGTCAACTGCACAACTTAGCAAAGAGTCTGTCACTTGGAATAAATTCAGTAAAGGTTCTGTAACTGTTCCAGAGGGGGAGTTGTTTGTTCTCGGAGACAATCGAAGTACCTCAGTTGACTCACGTTACTTTGGGTACGTTAAACAAAGTTCCGTTGTTGGAGTTGCCCACACATTTTTCTGGCAGGACAAAGACTTACGACACTACCTGTCCAGTGACTACAAGAAAGAATTTTTTAAGGAGTAAAAATGAACACAAAAATTATCCCACCAAATTTTCCTAATGTTGAAATGTTTAATGTTGGGCACTCAGAAGAAGAATTAGCTGTTTTGAAAGAAACTGCTAAATGGTTCAATACACGAGTTACCAAAAATACAGAACACTTATTGATTGCAGACAAGGAGCAGTTCGTTGGAATTGTAGAGTATCGTGACAATGGCAACAACACTGCAACAGTTACAGGGCTTTGGTGCAATGTAGATTTTGTTTTACAATTTCTAGAAACTTTCTTCTTCAACTTTGGACTAAATTACAAAACTGTTCAAATCAAACACCAAGGTAACGAGTTGACCTTGATTTTGAACCACACTCCAGTTGAAAACTTTAACCCACTTCACACATCAAGTGCAAGATTGCTTTCTTTGGATGTGGACCCAGAAGGAAAGAAAAGAAGTACCCTTCTTAGTTTGAGACCTGAATAGGTCTCCTTTCATTTATTTGTATTTTTGTTTAATTTTGTTGGGTGAAATTTTTTGGCTTATAATTAATAAAAAAATAAATAAAAAAGAAGGAGTGGAGTCGCTGATGAAGCAACCTAACTTTAAATTAATTGTTGGTCAAACTGGTGATGGAAAATACAATCACATTTTCCAAAACCTTCTCTCTCACGGAAATCTCATCAATGAAGATGGGATTGATGAAATTCTTGTGGATTTTGGAGACTACCGTAGTGGCAGTTACCAAGGTTCTGTTGCGAAAATTCAAGACGCAAATAGAAAACAAGAAATTTTGCTTGTTGATGTCGTGACCAAAGATGATGCACGAGCCGTCAACAGTATCATCAATTTCTTCAAAGGAAATCGTCCTCAGTTCATCTTTGTTTCAAACAAGGATACTGAAAGTGTTATTGAAGAATTGAAAAAACAACTACAGAAATTCACAACTGATTATTCAGTTGAAGAATTTGCAATTTAGGAAAGAGAATTTCTCTTTCCTTTTTATTTATTCCCCCTTCTTGACCAATTTCAGAATTTGTGATACAATATTCTTAAACAAGGAAAGGCGGTAATTACAATGACACTGAAACAGGAACAGCAAAAGAAATCCCCTCTGCAATTATTTCAGGAGAGAACAGATTCTCCTCTGCAATTGTTAGATGAGGTGAGGCAGACAAAAATTGGAAATAATGGTTTGACCTTTGAAGATGGGTTAGATAAAATAATTGAAAATTTCCGTCAGGCTGAATTTGAATTCAAGAAAACGAACAGTTTCAAACAACTTCAAGCAGCACCAAGTTTTGTTTCTAAAAGTTGGTTCCAAGAACGAATTGAAACTCTTTACTACCTATCTATTTTTGATAAAGATATTCAGTACCAATTGGGACAAAAATTGAGTTTAGAAGACTTAAACAAGTTCTTTAGTGAATTTCTTTTAAATGAACAAACCAAAAACAATTTTGATTATGAATTACTGGCAGTTAGAAAGTTAGATGATAAGGAACGAATTACTTTCCTAGAAAACAAAGAAACTCTAGATACCTTCTTTGAAGTTTTAGAGGTCTTCTCCCAATCTGTTGAAGTTGTTCTTGGTCTGGATAGAGATGGAAACTTATCCATTGATAGTGATGATTTCAAAGACAAAAAGGGAGAGTTTATTTCTTCACGACTTCTTGCTCCACTGAGTACTAATTTGGAAGAAAGTTTCGCTTACAATCAACCATTTTCAGCAGCCTTTTTCACCACCTTACTAACAGAAGATAAATCTTATCTCTACAAACGAATGGTGGAAATTGCTCATAATGCTATTAAAATATTTAAATTGGAAGATGAAGAGAAAGGATAAATTCCCTTTCTTTTTTAGTTCCATTAGTCTGCCTCACCTCCTGAAACTGATACAGGAGAAGATTATCTCCCCTCTGGAATTGATACAGAACGAGAATTCCCTCTCCAACTATTACAGTTTTTGCTTCCACCTCTTTAATTGTTTCAGATTGGGAAATTTATCTTCTGAAATTGTTGGAGGAGGAGTATCTCAACTTGAAAAATGAAGAATTTTGTGATATAATAAAGTTAAGAGTAAGAAAAAGGGGACATCTATGCGAGCAAAAACATCTAGTTATGTGGTTTCAATCAAATTGAAGTTAACTGAATCTGTTGAAAATCGTTTGGAAAAGACATTCTATATAGTTGCCAGTGCCTACAATGAGGCACTCAGTTTTGGTCTACGCAGATTTGAAGTTCTCAAACAAAATAGTAGGTATCAAGAACTATTGGACCTTCGTCAAAACAGTGACTATCAGAAAAAAGAATATAACAAGGAGTTTTTTGAATTGCGTAAAATGTATGGGTTGACAGAATTTGGGCTGTCAGCACGTTTAGGTCAGCAACGAAAGAAACCAAACTCTCCTTATCAACAATTGAATTCTGGAGAATTACAAGTTATTGCTGGGCAAGCATATAAAACATTAGAGAAGGTTCTTTTTTATCAAATTAAATCGTCAAGTGTGCAATTTCGTAGTAAATATGATTTGAATGTGAGTTATCGTAATAGAGTTAATACAACAGGAACTCGTATTATACCATCAGATAGAAAAGGATATGTGTATCGACTTTGTATTCATAAATCCACAACCTTTGTTGATATACCAAGTAAAGCATTTAACAAATATCAACAAATGAGTCTTTTGAAAAGTGAAAAAATTAAATATGTACAAATCATTAGAAAAACAATCAGAGGAAAACGTGTTTATATCCTACAAATTGTTTGTCAAGGTTTGCCACCAACAAAGGTTAAACGTGGTGTAGGAATAATGGGTATAGACCCAGGCATTTCAACAGTTGCGTATGTATCTAAAAATAGTCTTGCATTGGTTGATTTAATACCCAAAGATGTCAATCGTAAAGAAAAATTAATAAGATACTTAGACAGAGCCATAGAACGTAGTAGAAGATTAAACAATCCCAACTGTTACTATAGTAATGGTACTATTAAGAAAGGTTCAAAATTCAAACATCTATCAAATAGACAAATGAAATTACAAATTAGACGACTCAAATCATACCGTTCTTTATCAGAAGAACGTAAAAAGATACAAGGTCAACTTGTTAATTACTTGGTATCTCAAGCCTCACTGATAAAAATAGAAGATTTAAATGTCAAAGGACTACAGAGACGTAGTAAAGAAATTCGTATCAATCCCAAAACAAATAGACCCTTTAGTAAAAAACGCTATGGCAAATCCGTTTTTAGGGCAGCACCAAGTTTATTTAGACAAAAACTTCAAACAAGGGCTTATCAATTGGGAGTTGATGTTGAAATCATACAACCAAAAGACTTAAAACCCAGCCAATACAATCATATTACTCAAACATTTGAGAAAAAGGCACTTTCAACTCGTTTGTATGACCTGTCAGAGAAATGGACATCTGTACAAAGAGACCTCTATTCAGCCTTTCTCATTGGACATATTGAGAATGGTTCCTACCAACAAGAACAACTAACTCAGGATTTTCCTGATTTTTATAAACAAATGAAGAATTTTCTTCAACAACCAAGAAAAACCAATCGTCTAGACTGGTATCTCAAATAATAAACTGTCAAGGAAAAGACAATAAAACCCAAGGGAC
>RBWB01583730.1_pt1 | contig 11288 bp, 7 predicted proteins | sample 2014201 | NCBI WGS metagenome assembly RBWB01 (sample SAMN10133834, study PRJNA383868) | Human oral metagenome, whole genome shotgun sequencing project. | isolation source: supragingival plaque isolated from 88 juvenile twins | host: Homo sapiens | place: Australia
GACCTCCGGTTTACCAGTTGTGCCGCCAGGTGCACCGCTGGGTATCTGAGTCTGGAATGGATAAGCGCTGAAAGCATCTAAGTGCGAAGCCAGCCGCAAGATGAGAACTCCATTGAGGGTCGTTGAAGACGACAACGTTGATAGGGTGCAGGTGTAGAGACGGCGACGTCACAGCCGAGCACTACTAATTGCCCGAAACTTTCTTCTCTTCCCTCGCTTCTACTTTGAGTTGTTCAAGCAAAAAAGAAAGAACACAGAAGTGTTTACACCACAGTTTACAGCTTGTGAAAATCATGTCAACCCCTTTATCAGGTGGTTATTGCGGTGGGGTTCCACCTCTTCCCATTCCGAACAGAGAAGTTAAGCCCACTTGCGCCGATGGTACTGCAATGCAATGCGGGAGAGTAGGTAGCCGCCTTTTTTCAATCAAAGCGTTCATTTGAGCAATCAAGTGAACGCTTTTTTAGTTGTATACCAACCAACTAATAGCAGGAGCATGTTTCTTTCGTTTTATGCGGTCTTGAATAGTTCCAACCTCCTTTTGCTGACATAACAACAAAGTATGCTATCGTTCATATTTTCGACAGCAGACAAATTGCAAAGTATATCAGCAAAAGCGACACGTTTGGGATATTTCGTTGTTGTTAGTGTTTGATGAAAACATTTGGGAAGATTTATTTATTTTTAGGCTGTATGCGATGAAAATTCTTCATACGATGGAGCTGTTTCCGATAAAATTCACAAAAAAAATCATTGATGAGAAAGCCATTTTGTTGCATATTTCAATTGTTTGTGTTAATTTTGTAACCAAATAAAAGGAAAACTTGCCATCTGCTTGTTGTTTGTTATTGAATAGAGGAGACAAGTTGGTTTTGAGTGAGCCTTTATATGCAAAATAAAGACGACGAAGAAGAATGAATGATTTGAAATCGAAGAGACACTTGCTTGGCGGCATATTGTTGCTCTCTACTGCGGTAGCATTGGCGCAAACGCCTACCTATGATGCCTATGCCGGCTGGTATAAACAATGGAACGACAGTTTGAAAGGTGCCCATATCACGGCAGCGCAACACTATTTGCAGTTGCGGCATGCCAAAGTCAAGCGTCAGGTGGTGGTGGGTATTGTCGATTCAGGTATTGATGTAGATAGCCGTGCGTTGAAGTCGGTGTTGTGGACCAATGCAAAGGAAAAGCTCAACGGGCGAGATGACGATGGCAACGGCTATGTGGATGATGTGCATGGCTGGAATTTTCTGGGCACGAAAGATGGAAAATTTAATATGACCAGTGCCGGAACCGAGGAATATCGGCAGTTCAAACGTCTCTATCCCAAATATAAATATGTGAAATCGGCTGCCGAGGTACCCGACTCCAACCGTGCAGAATATGCCTATTATGTGGAGATGCGGCGCAAGGCCAAAATCAATTCCTATCTGATGTTTTATGAGGCTACGGCGCGTAAACAAAGGCTCATCCATGAGATGGACAGTTTGTTGCGGACGGACCACGTGGCTGTTGACACGCTCACGATGGGCGGTGTGATGCGTGTGCAAGTGGGCGATACGCTCATTCGGAATTCTTTTGTGCAGGCTGCGATGACCGATTTATATCGCACGCCGAAGACAACTTTGTGGAATAGCTATGTGGCGAAGCAGCAAGCTGCGCTCGTACAGATGGAACAGCGCATTCGCGGTATTGAATGCGACCAAGACAAGCGGCTGTTGATGGGCGATCGTTTGGACGATGCCACCGACCGTTTCTATGGCAACAACCAGCTGAACATCGAGGGAATGGAGCATGGTCATTTCGTAGCCTCTGTTGTAGCCGGTGTTGTAGCCGACGATGTGCGCTACAATGGCGTGTGGCCTCAGGCACGTTTGATGGCCATTCGGATAAGTCCTGAGGGCGATGAGTACGACAAAGATGTGGCATCGGGCATTCGCTATGCCGTGGATAACGGAGCTAAGGTGGTGAATCTGAGTTTTGGAAAATACACTTCACCGCATCCTGAAATGGTGAACGAAGCCATTGCCTATGCTGCTAAACACGATGTCTTAGTAATTGCAGCAGCCGGCAACAACCATTTAAATATCGATTCGGTAGACTATTTTCCTGCCGCAGTTGATGCCAAAGGTAAAACGTTTGACAACTTTATTCGCGTGGGCGGTACGGCGATGGATGGCAGCCGTTCGTCTATCTCCAATTATGGTGCACATAAAGTTGACCTTTATGCACCAGGCGAATATATCTCGGGCATATATCCCGGCGACAAGAAAGATTTTGCCAATGGCACCAGTGTGGCGGCTCCTGTGGTCACAGGCATAGCCGCAATGCTTAGAAGTTATTTCCCCAAGGTGAAGGCGGCGCAGCTGAAGCGCATTCTGATAGAGACGGCACACCACGTGCATGGATTGAAATTGGTGGATGCGGCAGCAGCCGTAAAACGTTTAATGCCTTAGTTATGATGCGGAAACAGTTGTTCATCGTGTTCTTTGTGCAGTTGGCATGCTCGCTTTCTGCACAAACGGTTGATTGGAAGCGTGTCGCACAGCAAGAGGAAGATGCGTTGCAGGAGATTTATCGTCGAAGCAGCATTTCGGCCTCTTGGCTCAAAGGCTCTTCTTTCTTGATGTATGAGCAGTATGGCCGTTACTATTTGGTGGATGCGCGAACGGGTCGGCAGGAGCCGCTCATCAACGATCAACAGCAGTTCGCTGTGCAATATCAAACGCTCACAGGCGACACCACCATGAAGGCCGATAAGCTGCGGTTATATGGGCTTTCGTTAGAAAATAATGATAGCCGGTATTTCTACTGGACGCGCTCGCAGAAGCGTTTGGTTTATGATCGGGCGACCCAGCGGTTGGCATGGGACAGCCGACCGGCAGAAAAAGACGGGGCCACACATCGCGAAGGCTCTTTCAGCAGTGGCGCTTATACAAAAGATTCGCTCTTCACTATGCTTGGCGATAAATATAATCTGCATGTCAGGAATAACCGGACGGGGCAAATCCGCCAGCTGACTTTCGATGGGAAAGAGGGTGCTTCCTACTGCTTTACATCGGCCAAGGATACGCTTCGTGCAGGCAATGCCATGGGAAACTGGCACGGACACGTGTATATTCATCTGATGAACGACGACTCTAAGGTGGGCAATCTCTATCTTATTGATGTCTTGCATGGCGATCGTCCGCGTTTGAAGACCAAACACATGCCGCTGCCCGATGAAAAGAATGTGCGGCAATACAAACTATATTGGTTTAATGCCGACACGGGTGAAGGTCGTGTGCTGCCGATTGAGAAGTTTAAAGACCAGGAAGTGAAGCTCAATTACGAGGATTGCGGAGAAAATCTTTACTTCACACGTCGAAATCGGAGTGTCGATACACTCGAACTCTGCAAGCTCCATCTGCCTACAGGGCAGGTCTCGGTGGTTATACAAGAGGTGTGTAAGCCCCATTTAAATATCAATTTGTTTAGTTATCGCCTCCTCCATCAAGGGCGTGAAATTATTTGGTGGAGCGAACGAACGGGGCGTGGAAACTATTATCTCTATGATGGTAACGGACGATTGAAAGGGCGTATCACGCAAGGCGACAAGTTGGTTGCAGGGCGCATCGAATATCTTGATTTGAAAAAGCGGCGTCTTGTCTTCATCGGTTATGGTGATCGTCAGGCTTATGACCCTGAATATGCCTATTATTATGTGGCCGATTTGAATGGAAAGCGCCAACAAACGCTGACGTATGGCAACGGAACGCATGAATTGCAGTTCTCCGAAGACCACAGATTTGCCATTGACAGCTATTCACGAATGGATATGCCCACCGTTTATAATGTGGTTGATGTTGATGCACCTACAAAGCATTTTGAATTCGCACGTTGCACAGATAAAGATTTAAAGGCCGCCGGTTGGCAGGCGCCGGTGTTGATTGATGTGCCTGCTGCAGACGGAAAGACCCCTCTTTACGGAGTGATGTATTTGCCCACTCATCTTGACAAGACGAAGAAATATCCCATCATCTCGTTTGTTTACCCCGGTCCACAAGATGATCAAATTCCCCGAAGCTTCACGCTTGACGATGCCGGCAATCAGAGTTTGGCCGAGATGGGCTTTGTTGTGATTAATGTTCAGCCCCGTGGCTCTTCGCCCTTGCGCGGTCACGACTTCTATTGTTTCGGCTATGGCAATCTGCGCGATTATCCCATTGCAGATGATAAGCACACGATAGAGACGTTGGCGCATCGCTATCCGTTTATAGATTTAAATCGTGTTGGCATCTGTGGACACAGCGGTGGAGGCTTTATGGCCGTAACAGCCATGCTTTCTTATCCCGATTTCTACAAGGTGGCCTTCAGCGCTTCGGGCAATCATGATAACAATCAGTATATTCAATGGTGGGGCGAAACCTATCATGGGTTGGGCAAGCGTGGGAGCATTCCCACCAATATGGAGCTGGCCGGCAACTTGAAAGGAAAGCTCATGCTGGTGACGGGCGATGTCGACGACAATGTTCCGCCCGTTTCTACGCTCAGAATGGTCGACGCATTGATTAAAAAAGGTAAGCGTTTTGAGTTGATGGTGTTGCCCGGAAAAGACCATGGTGTGTGGAGTCCCTATTATCAAAACCTCATGCGTTATTATTTTATGGAGAATTTAATGCACCCAACCTCCCGGGATGTCAATATTCTGACGCATGAATAGGCATGGCTATTGCGACGTAATAGTTTATTATTATATCATCATAACATCAAGAAAGAGGAAACAAAAAGATGAAGACAAGACTTAAACTCCTGCTGCTCATGGCGCTTTGTCTGTTGTCAGTTTGGCAATTACAGGCACAGAATGGCCATAGTGATGCAGACGTGTTGGTTAACATAACGGTTGTCGACGAGAGTGGAGAGCCCCTTCCTGGTGCTTCTGTCAAGGTTGCCGGAAAGCCTGTCGGCGTGATTGCAAATTTAGATGGAACGGTTTCGCTGTGGGTTCCGCGCGACACCCACATTACGGTGAGCTATCTTGGCATGAAATCGCGTGTGGTCAAAGTGTCGAACCCCCTATCGGGCAATTTCGTGTTGCAGAGCAACGAGCGCACGCTGAATCAAGTTGTCGTAACGGGCTACACACAAACGGATGTGCGTAAATCCACCGGCTCGGTGAGCATGATTACGGGTAAAGACCTCAACGATGCTCCGTTGAAGAATGTTGATATGCTGCTTCAAGGAAAGTTGACGGGCGTCAGCGTGCAAGCGGTGTCTGGAAAGCCGGGAGCTTCGGCCAAGATTCGTGTGCGTGGTGTGTCGAGTATCACCGGGAGCAGCGAACCTTTGTGGGTTGTCGATGGTGTACCCATTCAAAAGAATATACCTACAGCCGGCTCAAGCTACATTCGTAGCGGTGATTTCAGCACGCTTTATGCCAATGGTGTGGCCGGTATTAATCCGCAGGATATAGAGAGCATCACCGTGTTGAAAGACGCTTCTGCAGCAGCCATCTATGGTTCGCAGGCGCAGGCGGGTGTTATTGTTATCACAACCAAGCGCGGCAAACAAGGCAGGATGAGCATTAACTATAGTGGTAGTCTTGGCATTCAGAGTGCACCCATCCGCGATGATAATTTAATGAATTCGCGTGAGAAGCTCGCCTATGAGCAAAGTATTTGGGATGAGTTCTCGGCAAAAGGCTATGCAGCCGGCACCTATTATCCCGTTATCGGTATCGTTGGTCAGATTCGTTCGGGCTACGGACGCTTCCGAGGTTGGACCAAAGCCCAGCAAGATGCTTATATTGATGCTTTAGGACAAACGTCTACCGATTGGTTCAAGACATTGTTCCGCACCACGGTTTCCACTTCACATAATATCTCGCTAAGTGGCGGAACAGACAAGCAGACCTATTATATTAGCGGAGGCTACACAACTAACAATGGTATTGTGAAGCGAACTGGTGCAGATAGCTTTATGATGAGCGCCAAATTCAACGGCAATCCGCTGCAAATTCTTTCCTATGGTTTATCGATAGACTTTTCTTATTTAAAGAGCCATTCTCCAAGCGAGGCCTTTAACATTTATAAGTATGCCTATTTTGCCAACCCCTATGAAAGGCTCTACAATGCCGATGGGGGCTATCAGGCCGATGAAACCTATTTCTCTATGGTGAATGCAAATGGCGATTCATTCAATTATCTTCCCAAAAACGGCATCAACGTGATGCGCGAAATCGATGAAACAACGCTCAAGTCAATCAGCTCAACAACCACCTTGCGGGGCGATTTCACTTGGCGTCCATTTGCCGGCTTCCGTCTTTACGGCTTGGCTTCTGCTACTTTTAGCAATGATAATTCGACCAACGAGATAGGGGCAGCCACCTATAGTGCATGGTTAGACCGCCCTTTCGAGGGTGCTAACAGCGCATCTTATCGCACATACGGTTCTTTCACACAGGCCGAGAGTCGCAATCTAAGTTGGTTGGCACGTTTACAGGCCAATTATGGAATTACGCTTGCCGAGAAACATCGTATCAATGCCATTGCCGGAACAGAGGTTCGCTATAACAGAGCCAGTTCTATGGGCAGCAAAATGTATGGTTACGACCCGTTGACCGGCCAGCATAACACACCGCTCTATCTCGGAACGGCCAGCAATGGCGCATTGACAGCAGCCGAAAGAGATTCCTACCGTTCGATCATCAATGGGTTGAACACTTACTCTAAGATAGAAAATGCCTTTGCCTCTTTCTACAGTGCCCTTGATTATGTCTATAATAATAAATATGTTTGGAATGCAACTGTTCGCTCAGATGGTTCCAATAACTTTGGTAGCAAAGAGCAGTTCAATCTCACATGGTCGACAGGATTGGCATGGAATATGGATGAAGAGGCTTTCTTCAATGCCATAAAACCGGTTATAAATCGAGCCACCATTCGCATATCCACTGGCCTAACGGGTGGTGTTAACAAAAGTGTGTATCCGCAGATTATGATGGATTATGGCAATTATTATCGCACGGTAGGGGATGATAATTATCGTGTTGGCACGATTAAGAATGCACCTAATCCGAAACTTCGTTGGGAGCACACCCACGATTTGAATGCCTCGCTCGATATGGGTTTCCTTCGTGACCGCATCGGACTTTATATCTCTGTTTATCGGCGTCGCGGTTATGACATGATAACATCCGTCAGAACGGTTTCAACAACGGGCTTCACGAGCCAGAGTTACAACACCACCGAGCAGATTAACCAAGGTTTTGAAGTGTCGTTGAACGCTACGCCCATTAAAACAAAGAAAATGGTGTGGGGCGTTTCGGGAAACATCTCCTACAACCAAAACTTTATTTCCAAGTATGATGCCCCCAATAATGGCTTCAGCACTTTCGGTTCTATTCTGCTTGATTATCCTCAGGGTGCAATCATCACCGGCAAAAACACGGGCATCGACCCCTTTACCGGTTATTATACTTTCAAACTCCGCCCCGACGCTGTCATCAATAATTCAAGCGATTGGCGCAACTACCGCAACTATCTTTATTATCGCGGCACTGCCAATGCACCTTGGAACGGCGGTTTCTCAACCCACGTTTCCTATAATCGGTTCACGCTGAGCATCAGTTCATCCTTTTCTTTAGGTGCAAAAATCAGTTCTGAAATCAAGTCTCCGATATCCTATAACAGCATTAATGCCAGTACACAGAATTATCCACAGACACAGCGTAGCGACCTTTATACTGCGCATTTGAATAAGCCGAAAGAGGCTGCTCATCGCTGGACAGAGGCCAATCCTGCGACCAATGGCTATCCAAGGTTGGTTGATTCTCGTGGGAAACGGCTCAACATTGATTTGGGCTTGCCCAACGGAAGTTCGTCCATCACCGAAGGTGTTTTCTACGAGAATGGATCGTATTTCAAATTAGGTTCGGCCACTTTGAGTTATAGTGTGCCCGAAAAGATTACACGTGGCTTGGGATTGACTTCTCTCGGCGCGGCCATTACGGGTTCAAATCTCTTTATCATTACCAAGTATTCGGGTCTGAACCCCGAAACGCCGGGTGCCGTTTATCCCATCAGCCGTTCTTTCTCGTTTACAATTAACATAGGTCTTTAACTATAAAATCAGAATGAATATGTTTGTTTTCAATCATAAAAAAGGCTTGTCTGTCCTCGTATCAGGTCTGCTCACGTTGTGCATGTTGTTCACGTCGTGTGGCGATTTCTTAGATATCAAGCCCTATGGGAGAACTGTTCCCAAAACAACCGAAGAATATCAAGCGCTCGTAACCGAGATGTTGACAGCAATCGATGGCACCAACACGGGCGAAACCGGGGCGGGTGCTCTTTTCTTCAACAACGAAATGGTTAGGAGTTTCGAAACCTATGGCGACAATATGGAGACCAGTCTCACGAGTCCCTCTTCCAACATGGCTTACTATGTGGGCAACTTGCTTGGCACAAATGAAGCTTCTGTCTATTATGAGCGTTTTTATCGTGTCATCAGTCGTTGTAACATCATCTTAGATAACTATGAGACAGGACGCGACACCGAGAACGGACAGCAGCTGATTGGCGCTTGTTATGCGCTGCGTGGATTAGCCTATTATCAGTTGCTCCGCATGTACTGTGAACCCGTTGGAGCTGCTGCCAAACCATTGGGGGTGCCTATCGTGACGGGTTTCGATATGGAAGCAAAACCCAATCGCAGTTCGTATGAAGAAACATTCAAACAGGTCGAAAGCGATTTCAAGACGGCTATGAGCAAGAACATCAAGAACGATGTCTATTTGTTCACGCCCGAAATAGTGAAGGGATTGCTGGCACGACTTTATTTTTGGACGGGCCATTTCGCCGAGGCCAAACAATATGCCGACCAACTCGTTGCTGCTCATCCGCTGCTCAGCGGCGAAGACTACAAGAAGATGGAAGAGGCTGTCGACGGCTTGGCGGGCAATATGTTGCTGCGTTGCGATCGCTCGCCCGTTTCAGACCATGCTTTCAGCCATCTCAATCCCTATTTTATGGAGCGCCCCTTGTGCGCACGTTTTGTGAAACTCTTTGCCGAAAAAGACAAAGACATTCGCTACACGCTCTATTTCAACAAACGACGTCTGAACAACAAGCGCTTTTTCTCGGGACTTCGCACCGCAGAGTTCTATCTCATTTCGATGGAGAGTGCCTATCATCTTGGCGATCGAACCGAAGCCTTGCGTATGCTGAACGAATTTCGTGCTCATCGAATCAGTCCCTACACCGCCTACACCATGGGCACACTGCCGCCTGTTGATGCCGACGAAAACATCAAAGTGGACTGCACGGGCACCGCTCTCACGCCGCTGATGCAGGCTATTCTTAACGAGCGCCGCAAGGAACTCTACTTAGAAGGCGACCGATTTTTCGAACTGAAGCGCAACGGTCGACCGGAATTTTGGGCCACAAGCAACGGATTGAAATACACCACCGAGAAGTTTATGTACACTTTTCCGCTGCCACCGGCCGATTTACAAGTAAACCCCGGGCTCGTACAGAACCCTGGTTACACCGAAGTTTTATATAATTAAACAACAACAGCAATGAAAAAAATATTGATCCTCTTCCTCGTGGCACAAGCTCTTGTAGCCATCACTGCTTGCCAACACACCGACGATGTTCCGCCGATGCGCAACAAATATGGCACAACCTACAAGATGCCCGAGCCCAAAACGCTCTCGCAAGAAGAACGCAACGAGCTTGACAGCATTGCCAACGAATATAATAAAAGCATGAATCAATAGGGAGGAACTGCAATATGAAACGATTTCTTTATTTCCTGTTCGTCCTGTCGGCATTGTTCACGGCAGCCTGTTCTGACGAGCAAGTCGAAGTACCCAGCATGCGTTTCGAGCGGCGCATCTATTCGCTCACGTCATCACCCGTTGAAGTAAAACTCTTCGTGGCGCAGAAATCGGCTGAGGCCAAGGTGCTGCCGGTGGTCTTTGAAGGCACGGCCGTGCGCGGACAAGACTACAAAGTGTCGGCCGACAAGTTTGTCGTGGGTGGCAACAGCGAAGTGCTCACCATCACCATCACGCCGCTGCGTAGCGTGACCACGGCGAAAACCGTCGTCATACGCTTAGCCGATGATGCCTCAGTCACGACCATTCTCGACATGTCGCCGCGGCCCAAACTGCTCTATTCCTTCCTCACCGCGTCCGAACAGGTGGGCGCATCGGCCGAGGTGGCATTAGACTTGTTTTCCACGGAGACAGGAAAATACTATAATGTTGAAGAGAAAACGCCGGTCGAACTTGAGGTCGATCCCAGTTCAACAGCAGTTGAAGGGCGCGATTTCGAGCTCGTCAATTCTACCGATACCATTCACGTTGGAAGTCACACGGCTAAATTTTCTATCAAGATTTTGCAGCGCGATGCCCACCGTAACCTCATCGTGCTCCGTCCAAAGCTCTCTGAAGCCGACCATTTCTATCAAGGTCGTTACCCTGTTCATCAGCTCAATATTATCACAAGCTATGCCTACGAAGTGGAAGGTGAGTGGGTGATGAACAAATTTGAGTATGGCAAGAAAGCGTTTATCGAAACTTGGGGAAGCTCAATGCAGGACAGTGAGTATGAAAACATCCCCGACGGTTCGCCCAACGATAGCTATACTTTCACGCGAATTGCCCCGGGAAAATATCAGCTCACCACCTCGTTGGAGTCCTATTGCAAACACTATTTCCAACCCACCGCCGTGGGAAGGTTTGATGGTGAATATACCCTTCGCGTCGGAATGGGTCGCAAAACGAAGGTGCAAATCATGAAGGTCGACAATGTCAACCGCTATTTCAGTGCCACCCAACAAAGCACCGACCGCGAGGGTTGGGTGGGGTTGCGCAACTATGTAGACCCCGATACGAAGGAGTTGCTGTTAGACGTTTATCTGTTTGACTATGAACCGAAAGACTTCCTGCCATCGTTCACCGATTATGGCATGTTTAACTCCAAAAAGCCTGTGCTGACGGATAGCGGCACTTATCTGCGCTTCACGCTGAAAAAGAAGCATTAAGCTCGGGCATCTTTCAAAGAACAGCCGTTCCACACATCGTGGAACGGCTGTTTTCATGTTGTCCTATGCGCCCGTATAGCGCAAAAGGAGAGCCACGAAGTATGCCACCGTCCAAACCTCTTTTGCTGACACGATTGCAGGAATGTCAGCAAAGTCAACGCGTTTGGCACTATGCAAGCAAAGTATAGTCGCAAACTTGACGCGTTTGGCACTATGCAAGCAAAGTATAGTCGCAAACTTGACGCGTTTGGCAC
>RBWB01583742.1_pt1 | contig 11258 bp, 9 predicted proteins | sample 2014201 | NCBI WGS metagenome assembly RBWB01 (sample SAMN10133834, study PRJNA383868) | Human oral metagenome, whole genome shotgun sequencing project. | isolation source: supragingival plaque isolated from 88 juvenile twins | host: Homo sapiens | place: Australia
GGGATCGGGCTGCACTAGGGGCACTCATCCTCTCTGAGCTACTCAGTAGCAGTGGACGCGGAGGTGGCGGTGGATCAGGCTGGGGAGGCGGTGGAGGCTTCTCTGGAGGGAGCTTCGGAGGTGGCTCCTCTGGAGGAGGAGGCTCTACCAGTAGCTGGTAGCCTACAGAGAACGAAACACAAAGGGGAAGCCCCCATAGCGATGGACACTCCGATGAGGAGCTATTCGCTATGGGGGCTTCCCCTTTCTTCATTTGGGCTACTTGGTACTAGCCCTACTTGACTCACGCCCCTAGCTCAGGACGATAGTTTTACCTAGACTCAAGGCAATAGCAGAGCACATAGTCCTCGTCTACCTCGTAGCTAAGGTGGTACTTGCCTTGAGGAGACCCTCCATAGCTAAAGAGCAGTGTACCTCGATGTTCCCCCTCTAGCTGGACACCCATTAGCCGAAAGTCTAGGAGTGACTGGGAGGGTGGCTGTAGCATCTTGAAGAGGGCTTCCTTGGCTGACCAAAGGAGTGTCAATGCCGTGAGCTCCTCTGATACATAAGTAGACAATAGAGCACTCTCTCCCTCATGGAGGTACTTCCCTTGCACCCGAAGGAGCTGGGGGCGAAACCTTTCGACATCGACACCGACAGCCCAAGGGCTTGGGGCAAGCAGGATAGAAGCCAAGCCCTCTGCATGGCTCACGCTAATACTTAGGTCGGGATAGGCTGGCAGGTAGGGAGCACCATTCGGTCTATGCTCTAGGACTGGAGGTGATGGGAGCTCAAGGGCATGCTGTATCAGGCGGAGTGTGACCTCTCTCTGCGCCTTTAATGGTGTCTTCACGCCTTCGCAGACGAAGGGGCAAAGGTAAAGGGCTACCCCCTCGGGTAGCCCTCTTAGCTTCTTGATCATACCGAGACTAGCTGACATGAGCCTCAGGGGATGAGGGTGGGATGATCTGCACCTCAGTGATGCGGAACTTCTCCAGAGATACGACCTTGAAGAGCCAGCCTTCGACCTCGACTTCATCTCCCTTGTGTGGGAGGTCTTGCTTCAGCTCCAGCACCAAGCCCCCGAGGGTATCGACTTGTTCCTCAGCCTTGCCGAAGGTACCCGCCTCTAGGTCTAAGGCACGTAGCACATCGGTCAGAGGTGTCCCTCCCTCGAAGAGGAAGCTCCCGTCAGGTAGACGCTTATAGGGAAGCTCCTCCTCATCGTATTCGTCGGTAATCTCCCCTACGATCTCTTCGAGTAGATCCTCCATAGTCACGATACCACTTGTCCCGCCATATTCATCGACGACGACAGCGATATGCTTCTTGGTGCTACGAAACTCCTCGAGTAGGTCATCTAGGGGTTTGTTCTCCGGGATGAAGTAAGCCTCACGGATGAGTCCCCGCCAGTCGAAGGTGGCTTCTCGCTCCTTGTAGGGGATGAGATCCTTTAGATAGAGAATGCCCTTGATATTGTCCTCCGAGTCCTCATATACAGGTATCCGTGAATAACCACTCTCGACAGCAAAGGAGAGCATACGATGGAAGTCCCACGAGATATCTATATCTGTCATATCGACACGTGGCACCATGATCTCGGAGGCGGTCTTGTGGTGGAAGTTGATGATCTCCTCAAAGAGCTCCTTCTCCTCAGGCTCGTGTCCCTCCAGTAGGTCTACAGCCTGCGACAGTTCGTCTACCGATAGATCATACCTACGAGGTTGCATACGTCGTGTCACGAGGCTAGTCGTACGCATCAGGAAGCTTGAGAAGGGATACAGCAGTCGGGAGACGACACGCATCTTCCCGGAGGAGAAGCGGCTAAAGGAAAGAGGATGCGCCTGTGCATAGACCTTGGGGATGATTTCCCCAAAGAGTAGGAGCAGGAGCGTAAGGATCACCGTCTGTACGATGAAGCCCAGTGCAGGAGAGGAAGAGAAGTCGAAGATGAGCCCAAAGGCATAGCCCGTAAGAATGACGATAGCCACATTGACGAGGTTATTGCCAATGAGGATAGTGGCTAAGAGCCTCTCCGTGTCCTTCAGCAGGTCAAGGAGGGCAGGGTCTGCAGGGTCTTCCTCCTCCTTGATAGCGTCAATGTCGGTAGGAGACAACGAGAAGAATGCTACCTCGGATGAGGACATGAAGCCCGAGAGGATGAGGAGCAAGCCACTGATGAGTAGCGCTACCCATGCCGAGAGGGCAATATCGGGGTTGATGATTTGGTTTAGTGTATCCAAGCTTTGTCTTATTAGTTCACTCCCTCTAGTCTACGCACCGCATTGTATCGCTCACGAAGCTGGGCTTCGAGCTCACGGAGCTGGGTCTCACTCAGTAGGATCTCCTCCTTGAGGTGCACTCGATCCTCCTCGGAGGCTTGGAGCCACGTGGCTCGTAAGCTACGGAGATGCTCCCTGCGCTCCTCGACAGACCTACGCTCGGTCTCGGCTGCTCGATAGGCCTCTAGAGCCTCCTTAGATGAGAAGTCTGACCAATGTCGGTAGATACGGCTACCCTGGAGGTGGAAGTAGATCTCCCCCTCACGTGCTGTACCCTTGGTCTGCTTGGCGACAGCGGTATTCTTATAGAGAAGGCCTCGAAGGCTTGCCCGAGCAAGCAGCGCCTCTTCCCCTAGGCTATTTACCTCCTCTTGGCTTGCCCCCGAGAGGAACTGAGGCTTGCCTGTGAAGCGGTAAAGGTGCACAGAGTCTGCGGGGCAAAAGCGATCGCTCACCAGCACTCCCCAGTCCTCACTCTCGTGGTAGACGAGGAGGTAGTCGTTGTAGGGAGAGTTATAGGGCATCCCCAGTAGGGTTGGCTCGAGGAAACTCATCCCTTGGCCTGATAGACGGGTCATGTAGAGGTCGTAGCCCCCAAGACCCTGCGAAGTGCGCCTCCCATAAATCAGTGTAGTCCCATCCTCTAGCAGGAAGGGATATGCGAGTTCAGAGCCTTCACCTAATGCCTTGGTGTTAAGGGCTTGTTTCTCCCAATTCTCCCCTACGGAAGAGAGCCACACTACCCCAGAGGAGGCTGGGCGGATCCAGTTACGCCCTAGAGCATCCCTGTAAGAGGCTTGCCGCATAAGGCTATCACCCCTTAGGTGTCCCTCCTCTGGACGTATCGTACCCCCCATCTGCTCTAGGTGCTGGAGCCAAGCCTGCTTTGCTACTACCACGCTATCTATGATCTGCAGGTGCTCTGCACGCTGGTACATACGCTCTGCTCGGGTAATCATCGCCTGTAGCCGGAGGACACTCTCGGGCACTGTCTGACGACGTTTCTCCAGTGCGGTGATATACTTCTCTATAGCTACCCGCGCAGAGGCAAAGCGGTATTCTTGATAGGCCTCACGAGCCTCCTTGAGGAGCGTCTCTGTGGCAACGGGTGTCTTGGGCTTTGCCTCACGTCCCTCTGCGAAAGATGGGGAGAGGAGGAGTAACCCAAGGGCTAAAAGCAAACTTGATCTATGGTGCATCTCGTGCTGATTATTCGTAGAGTTAGAAGACGAGCTGTGCTCGTAGCTGTAGGGTATGGAGCCTGAAGGTAGAGCCACCTAAGACAGAGGACGTCAGACGACCTCCTGCTGTAGCGTACCTATTCATTGCGCTGTATGAATAGTTCAGGCCTAGTAGGAAATATTTATTAGGATACCAGTTGAGCGCCGCAAGGCCTTCGAGCATCCGCCCGCCCTCGTCTGCATCCAGATAGCTCACACGTGCCATTAGCTCGAGGTTACCCCCTGGCTCGATCTCGTCGGCGGTGTTTCGGAAGGTCGCCGAGCTACGATTATAGACACGTTGCTCGCCACGTAGCATATAGCTTGTGGTGAGGTAGCCCCCAAGGTAGGTCTGATAAGCCTCGGGAGAGACGAAGAGGCCACGCTTGATCGTGCTACCAGGCACTGCTCCTGCTATGGGGGCATGTCCGACATTATTTAGGAGGAATTCCCCTAGGGCAAAGAACTTAGGATTGCGGTAAGCTGCTCCTAGGGTGAAGGTCTCATAGCGCTGGACGTAGGGGACAGAAGTCTGGACAAACTTATGGCGATCCACCGCTGTACTAGCGTCAGCAGAGAAGAGCATGCTCCCCGTCCTGTCTTGTGTACGCTCAGGGGTACGTGTGCTAGCACCTGCACTGAGGAGCAGGAGCTGGCTCTCCGTAGAGATAGGCAGGAAGGCAAGGCGAGCCGACACACCATATCCCTCACTAGCGTAGTCAGCTTCTGCTAGGGTACTGCTGATATTTCCTGCATAGAGTCCGCCGGAGATCCAGTACTTCTCCCCCCATTGTGTTAGGGTAATCCCCATGTGGCGTACGGCTGGGGTAAGAAAAGTCACTGGGGCAGCCATCGCCAGAGAATTATGGCGAGAGGGGGTATTGAGACCTATACTTATTGGGTCGAAGAGATGCCCAAGGCTAATATTCCCTTGCTCCGAATAGGCATAGCGGATACAGATGTCAGTTAGGCTGACTTTGTTCCCAGAGAAGTTCGCATCTATACGGCCTGACCACTTCTTATATCCTAGGACAAGGCCAAGACGAGCCTGGGAGATCATCATCCCAGGAGCCATCTGTAGGGGCTCTGTGACACCTGGCTTAGATGTCCAGCTGTAGTTGGACTTGTTCTCTGGAAGAAAGGCTGCACCCTCCATCGTGAGTCTACCGTCAAGCGTTAGGGAGAGCTCCTCGGGCTGTCCAAGACGTAGCCCCAGCCCTGTCTGAGCCTGTAGCTCGGTGGGTTTCGAGAGGCACAGGAGCCCCGTCAAAGCAACCATACAGAGAAGGTGTAGTTCCTGCTTCATAAAAATACGTACTTAGAGGTAATACTTACATTGCCTATTTTGTAAGTACAAAGATAACCTTTTCTCTAGCAGGACACCAGCCCCTTCCCCTCGCATCTTAGGGCAAGGTGCTGAGTCAAAAGGGGGGCTGGCTCTTGCCTTACCCTAAGGGACGCCCCTGTATACTCATCAGAATATTTACAGAGAAAGTGTAAAGGGGACAAACTCTCTTCCCTTCAAAGGCTAACCCAACCCTCCCTCCTAGACTTAGCCAAGCTCCTCACAGCCCACCACCCTACATCGTCACCTAGGTCTACCTCGCTTTTCCTCCTAACCTTCCTCAAGTCTCACCCCAAGGCCATGCCTACTCCCTCCCCTGGCTTTCCTAGCCTTCCACATGGAGACCTATCCTACTCACTCAAAAAGGCTTATCATTCCTTCCCGCTCAAGTTTACCCATGCTCTTCACGAAAGCATTCATCAGAGCCTTTACCAAGAGACTTATAGCACTACCCCCAAACACCCCTCACCCACCACTCCAAGTCAGCTTTACCAACTTAAATATGCTTCCTGCACCCACCGCCTCAGGTCTGTATATTCCACTCATAATAGGGCTTCCTAACACCCTCCACGAAGTACCCCCAATACCTCACAAAAGGCTTCCTTAATACCTCTTGATAGGTTTCCTCGGTACCTCACGAGAGGTTTGCCCAGTACCTTATTGGGGCTAATTGAGTATCCTCAACAGAGCTTTTCAGAGAAGCCGTTGGGAGGGAGCGAGATTACCCCTACTTGTGTGGCTTTACTGGCCTTGGTACGACAAAGGGAACACCCTCGTAGAGGTAGAGGGGGATGAAATTTTGGAGTTTATGTACAAAGCCTTGATATTCCTCTGTTAAATTGCTAACTTAGCGGACAAGTTAGAGGTAAGACTCTTCCCCGCAAGACCTCCCTCTGATGATCATATAGACAACTAACAGCTCAAACTCCTGCCACTACTCTACAGACAGCACTTCTGCTAGAATGGGGCTCATACATCAGCAAAGCATGAGTTACCTCAAGTTTGACCGCCGCCTCATGGCGAACCTCAATGAGTCCACCCAGCGCGAATACATCCGCACCAATAGAAAGGGTGCCTACTGTTGCTCCAGCATCATAGGCTGTAATACCCGCAAATATCATGGTGTGCTCGTCGTACCTATCCCCAGCCTTAGCCCCAATAACCACGTCCTACTCTCCAGCCTAGACCTCACGATTGTCCAGCACGGAGTCCCCTTCAATGTCGGTATACACCAGTACGAGGGAGACATCTTCTCCCCCAAGGGGCACAAGTACGTACGTGAGTACAATGTCGATATAGCCTCCTCGATGACCTACCGTGTAGGTGGGGTCGTTCTGCAAAAGGAATTCATCTTCTGTCACTATATCAATAGGGCACTGATCCGCTATACACTCCTCGAGGCACATAGCCAGACGACGCTGAGGCTTTCCCCCTTCCTCGCCTTTAGGGATGTAAAGATGCTTACCCATCGCAATGACCGCATCAATGAGTCCTATGGCGAGGCAAGCTCTGGGGTGAGCTTCTGTCTATATGAGGGCTACCCTACCCTATATATGCAGCTCTCGAAGGCTAACAACTTCGTGAGCGTCCCCGCCTGGAACGAACGGATCGAATACACGAAGGAGCGGGACAGAGGCTACGAGTACACCGAGGACCTCTACGTGCCGGGCTACTTCGAGGTAGACATAGAGCTTGGGGAGTCGATCTACTTCGCCGCAGGACTGGAAGAAGTAGATCCTCAGGGCATTGATACCCTCTTCGAGGAGGAAATAGCGATGCGTACCCCGAGAGTGGATTTCCGTAGCTGTCTATTGAACTCTGCCTTACAGTTCTACTACCGCCCCGATGCTACCCGTGGGTACCTTTTAGCTGGTTACCCTTGGTTCGGGGTGAGGGCAAGAGACCTCTTTATAGCCTTGCCAGGATGTACGATCTATGCCGATGCCCCAGAGCGATTCTACCGCATCATGGATACGGTCATCCCCGATACCCGAGCCTTCATGGAACAGGTAAGTGTGTCGAAGGAGATACAGGGCATCAACGAGCCTGACGTCGGTCTCTGGGCAATATGGACCCTACAGCAGTATGCGAACTATGCTGGGGTCAGCGACATGGTCAGCCGCTATGGTGCCTTCCTAGACGAACTGATACGCTACTATCTGCGCAACGTACACCCCAACCTTCGTATCGATGAGACCGGACTCTGCTTCATCCTAGGAGATGGCAAGCCCCTCTCCTGGATGGATGCCAAGATAGGCGGGCAAGCCGTCATTCGCCGAGAGGGCTATCTCGTGGAGGTCAATGCCCTCTGGTATAATGCCCTTTGCTTCTATCGTGAGGTCATGCCCTCTAGGTGGGATGACGAGCTAGAGGAACTATTAGGTCGAGTGAAGGAAAGCTTTAACCAAGTCTTCGTCAATGAGCATGGCTACCTCTTCGACTACATCTCCCCTCACGAGCGACAGGACTGGAGCGTACGCCCCAATATGATCTTTGCCACCTCGCTCCCTTACTCACCACTCTCCAAGCAGCTACGCCGCTCCGTACTGAACTTCATCACACGAGAGCTACGCACGCCTAAGGGGCTACGTACCCTAAGCCCCAAGAGTGATGGCTATCAGGCACAGTGTCATGGCACACAGCTCCAGCGAGAGAGAGCCTACTACAACGGCTCCGTATGGCCGTGGCTCTTAGGCCCGTACTTCGAGGCCTGCCTGAAGCTCTACGGACTAGGAGCTATTTCCTTCATCGAACGGACACTTATCGGGATGGAGGAGGAGCTCCATGAGCACGGAGTAGCGACCATTAGTGAGCTCTTCGATGGTAACCCTCCCTTCCAAGGTCGTGGAGCGATCTCCTTCGCCATGAGTGTGGGAGAGATACTACGTTCACTCAAGCTCCTAGAGGAAGCAAAGAAGAAATACGATACACAAACCCTCCCGATTATAAGGTACGAATGAAAGCATTGATGTTTGGATGGGAGTTCCCTCCCCACATATTAGGTGGTCTAGGTACTGCTAGCTACGGACTGACGAAGGGCATGGCAGCCCAAGGGGACATGGAGATCACCTTCGTCATCCCTCGCCCCTCAGGCGATGAGGACACGAGCTTCCTACGTATCATCGGAGCAGGAGACACCCCCGTCGTCTATAGAGACGTAACCTATGAGCACGTACGAGATCGTCTCTCAGGCAAGATGAGCCCAGAGCTCTACTACCATCTGAGGGATCATATCTATGCGGACTTCTCCTACCTAGGGACAAATGACCTCGGTGCCATCGAGTTCTCTGGCAAGTATCCCGACAACCTCCTCGAGGAGATCAATAACTACAGCATCGTAGCAGGTGTGATCGCACGTGCCGAGTCCTGTGACATCATTCACTCCCATGACTGGCTGACCTATCCCGCTGGTATCCATGCCAAGCAAGTGACGGGAAAGCCACTCGTGGTGCACGTACATGCCACAGACTTTGACCGCAGTAGAGGCAATGTCAATCCCACGGTATTCGGCATCGAGATGGACGGGATGAACCAAGCCGATCACATCATCACCGTCAGTGACCTTACCCGTAGGACTGTGATCGAGAAGTATCGCCAAGATCCAGCTAAGGTCACTACCGTGCATAATGCCGTCACCCCACTAGACCCTGCCATCCTAGCTCTCCCCGACAGACGAGGTGTGAAGGACAAGGTGGTGACCTTCCTCGGGCGAATCACGATGCAGAAGGGCTGCGAATACTTCGTCGAAGCCGCCGCCAAGGTACTAGAGCGTACAGAGAATGTACGCTTCATCATGGCAGGTAGCGGTGACATGATGGACGCTATGATCCGCCTAGCGGCAAAGCGCAACATCTCCGACCGCTTCCACTTCACCGGCTTTATGAAAGGACAGCAGGTCTATGAGGTCTTCAAGTCCAGCGACGTCTACGTCATGCCTTCTGTCTCCGAGCCCTTCGGCATATCCCCTCTGGAGGCGATGCAGTGTGGCGTCCCCTCCATCATCTCCTATCAGTCTGGCTGCGCAGAGATACTAGACTACGCAGTGAAGGTAGACTACTGGGACATCGATGCTATGGCTGATGCCATCTACGCTCTGATTACTTATCCCGAGATGCACGCCTTCCTCAAGGAGGAGGGTCTGCGTGAAGTCAATAGCATCACTTGGGAGAATGCAGGTCAGAAGGTACGAGCCATCTACGATCGATATATACGCTAAGTCACAACTCCACTATACCCATTCCCCTCATGAAAAAGATCTGTCTTTGCTTCCAGATACATCAGCCCTACCGCCTGAGACGTTATCGTTTCTTCGACATAGGGAATTCGCATTATTATTCGGATGACTATCTGAATGAAGAGGTCTTCGAGCGTATCGCTGACACCTGCTACTTGCCTGCCAATCGTATGCTGCTGGAGCTGCTGAAGGCTCACCCAGAGTTCTCTGTCAGCTTCTCCCTCTCAGGCTTGGCTATCGAGCAGATGGAGTACTACAAGCCCGAGCTGATCGAGAGCTTCAAGGAACTGGTGGCTACAGGACGAGTTGAGCTCCTTGCCGAGAGCTACGCCCACTCTATCTCCTCGCTCTATGATGAAGTAGAGTTTCGTAATCAGGTGCGGATGCAACAGACCAAGCTCCAGGAGCTCTTTGGTGTCAGCCCCTCCCGTGTCTTCTGTAATACCGAACTCATCTATTCAGATGAAATAGCCATGGAGCTCTCTGCCCTCGGCTACGAAGGTATCATCACAGAGGGAGCCAAGCACGTACTGGGATGGAAGAGTCCAAACTACCTCTACTCCTCTGCCGTCAGCCCGAAGACCCGCCTCCTACTTCGTAATGCAAACCTAACAGAGCTCATCACGACACACTTCTCCAACTATGCCTCGGCAGAGTACCCCGTTACCGCCGATAAGCTCCTAGATCGAGTCAAGGGGCTCCCTGAGGGGGAAGACTTCGTCTGCCTCTACATGAACTATGAAGTCCTAGGGGTGATGAACCGCCCAGAGACAGGGATCTTTGAGTTCTTCCGTGCATTACCTGCCCTAGCACAAGATTATGGGGTGACCTTCACGACTCCATCTCAGCTACTAGATGAAGAGAAGAGCGTAGGTACGCTCTCTGTAGCCTACCCTATCAGCTGGGCTGGAGAGGAGAAGAGCACCAACGCCTGGAATGGCAATATCCTACAGCAAGGGGTGATCGAGAAGCTACGTGCCTGGGGCGAGCGAGTCCATGCCCTCGAGGATAGACGGCTACTACAAGACTGGCTTTACCTACAGAGTGCTGACCACTTCTATTATATGAATACGGTCAATTGGGGAGGACACCCCTTCAGCCCCTACAGCTCACCCTACGACGCCTTCAATAACTACATGAATGTCTTGAGCGACCTCCTCCTTCGGGTGGAAGAGCAGGCACCTAGTAGCATTGAGACCGAGGAACTGAACTCCTATCAGCAGACTATCCATGCTCAAGATGAGCAGATCACTCGCCTAGAGAGCGAGGTGCACCAGCTACGCAGGCAACTCTCTGCTCTCACAGAGGCCAAGGGATAGTCTCTGCTGCGTGAACGATTGATCTAGTGAAGTTGTTTTGAGGCTGTGTGCCCCCAGTGAGCAAGGGGGAGCACTGAGGTGAGGGCTGGCTTCCCGTCCACCCTCTACCTCTGTAGAGATAGTTAGCTCAGCTTACAAACATCTAGCAAATACAACGCAATGATAGGAACAGAGATTAAGGAATTCGGTCTCGTCGCAGAGCAAGAGGAGCTCATGGTCGTACACGTAGATCTTCCCCAAGGCAAGAAGGTTCGCCCCCACGACCACATCGGGCAAGACGTCTTCTTCTCCGTAGTAAAGGGTGAAGTCATCACCACCCTCGACGGAAACGAAACCCACACGCTAACCCCAGGTACCCTTCTCCGCTTCCCTGGAGAGGCGATGATCGGAATCGAGGCCATCGTAGACAGCGAATTCTACGTGTACCTAATAAATCGAAGGAACTAATAGAAAACATACCAATGGAAATGCAGAAGCACCTCCCCGAGGTGAACATGGATAAGCTACGTATCGTCCTCGATACGAAGGAACGCTATATGAATGGAGAGCTGTCCCTAGACGATGCTCGTGCTATCCTCAGAGAGAAGGTTAAGACCCTTCGTCCCTATGAGATTGCCCTAGCAGAGCAGGAGCTCAAGACCTTTGAGGACGATGAGTGTCGCAAGGAAGATATCCAGCAGATGATGCAGCTCTTCCAGGACGTGATGGACACTAGTCGTCCAGACCTTCCTGCTGATCACCCCATCATGTGCTACCTCCGTGAGAACGACGCTATGCGTGAGCTTCTCAAGCAGGTAGAGGAGCTCGCTCAATACCCTGTAATCAAGAACCAGTGGCTCGCCCTCTATGACGAGCTCCATAAGTTCCGCCTTCACC
>RBWB01583746.1_pt1 | contig 11248 bp, 9 predicted proteins | sample 2014201 | NCBI WGS metagenome assembly RBWB01 (sample SAMN10133834, study PRJNA383868) | Human oral metagenome, whole genome shotgun sequencing project. | isolation source: supragingival plaque isolated from 88 juvenile twins | host: Homo sapiens | place: Australia
CGCTGCGCTTCGACAAGCAGACGATCAAGGACGTCTCCCGGCTGGTCGAGCTGCATCTGCGCTTCCACGGCTACGCCGACGCCGCCTGGTCGGACTCGGCGGTGCGGCGGTACGTGGCCGACGCCGGGCCGTTGCTGGAGCGTCTTCACCGGCTCACCCGCGCGGACGTCACCACCCGCAACAAGCGCAAGGCCCGCATGCTCGACGCCGCCTACGACGACCTTGAGGAGCGGATCGCGGCGCTGCGCGAGGCCGAGGAGCTGGCCGCCATCCGCCCGGACCTCGACGGGGCGCAGATCATGGACGAGCTCGGCGTCGAGCCGGGGCCGGTCGTGGGCGAGGCCTACCGCTTCCTGCTCGACCTGCGCATGGAGAAGGGGCCGCTCGGCGAGGAGATGGCGCGGCAGGCGCTGCGCTCCTGGTGGGCGGCGCGCTGAGCGGCCTGCGAGCGGCCTGCGGCCGCAGTGACGGTCATGGGCCGAGCAGGGCGGCGGGAACGACGGCGATTCCGTCCCTATCCCGGTAGGCGTGGCTGCCCGTGGTGATGATGACGGCATCGGCCAGGCGCTCTCTCAACCGCTCGCGCAACCACATCAGGTGGCGGGTATCCCCGGCGCGTGGCGAGGCGGAGGCCTTGACCTCAATGGCGATGACACGGCGGTCGAGTCCTTCGACAATGAGGTCGATCTCATGCTCGCCGCCCTTGTCGCGCAAGTGGTGGACCGCGGCGTCGCACACTGAGGCGTAGACCCGGACGCTCTGGGTGACCAGGGACTCGAAGAGGGGACCAAGCATCCGGGTGCGCCTGGGAACCTCTTTCAGAGCGACCTGGGTGGGTCTACCCACCCCGAGCAGGGCGGCGGGCCCTGTGCGCAGAAGACGCGCGCTCAGGGCCGGATCGCACAGCTGGTGCTTGTCCCCCGTGGTGAGCCGTTTGAAGTCGTTCTCGGAGGGGCTCCAGCCACGCACTGGCTCCAGAACCCACATTTCTTCCAGCAGGTCGCGGTATTGACGTGTGGTGGAGGCCGCGGGCGTCGAGCCTTCCCGACCGGCGGCAGCTGCAGCGATCGAGCCGTAGGCGGCTGTCGTCGACACGCCGGCGGCGTAGGCGCGCAGCCAGTCGGTGAGGGTGCGGGTGCGTCGTGCTCGGCCGTCGGCCAGGTCGTGGCGGACGGTCTGTTCCAGGTAGGCATCGAGCTGGGCCTCGCGGGCGATGGGCGGCAGGTCGCGAATACCCGGGAAGCCGGAGCGGAGGATCTCATCGACGTAGTGGTTCAGGCCTATCGAGGTGCTCCCCTCGACGCTGTCCGTTCCGTCCCCGGCCATCAGAGTCGCCAGCGAGACGGTGGGTGTCTCCAAAGAACGTTCGACCAGACTGAGTGGTCGCATGCGGAGGTTGACAATGCGTCCGGCTCCAGTGTGCACGGGAGCTTGCGTCGGGGAGGCGGAGCCGGTGAGGATGAAGCGACCTGGTGCGGGATCGCTATCGATGGCGCGCCGCACCCTGTCCCAGATCTCTGGCAGTCGCTGCCACTCATCAAGGACCAATGGGTACCTGAGAGACGTGGCAAAGCGTTTTCCCAGGTGCATGAGTTGGGCGCGCTCGTCCGGGTCGTCAACAGCGATGAGGGTCTGCGCGTGTTGCGAGGCCGTCCACGTTTTGCCGACGCCGCGGGCACCCTCGATGTTCACTGCTGGAAGCCCATCGAGCAGCGCAGCAAGCCGGGCGTCGACGAGACGGGTGTACGCCGGGCTCATGCGCCGCTCATGCGGAGCGGCCGCTCCGCCTGGGTTGCGGGGTGGCCTTGTGATGTGCCGAGAGCATCGGTGTGCCGGACCCTGGACAACGAGGCACTCACAATCGTCGAGCTTAAACGCTCACTTTGGTCGGTCATACAGACTCACTTTCGTCGCCACCTGCAAGGAAGAGCTGGTGACATACAGACGAGAGTAATGTAACCTGCATCATGATGCTCCGCGACCCGCGCGGATCCGCAGATCCTCCGCATACACGGAGGTTGAGGGATTCTCTTAGTCCAGCACATCAGTGAAGGGAACCGTGCCCCGAGTGATCGGGGGTCAGAATATTCTATTAGTAAAAAGGTGAGCATCGTGCCGCCAGAGTTCTCCGCAGTATTCCATGCCGTCACTGGATACAAGCCTCGTGCCTACCAGGAGCTGCTCGCCGAGCGCCTCGCTGCAGGTGACCTCCCTTCCTCTCTGGATGTCCCTACCGGCATGGGCAAGACCTTTGCTGTCCTGCTGGCCTGGCTCTACGCACTGACGGCCGATGCCGCTGGTGGTGGGAACCGGAAGGTCGCGCTGCGCCTTCACGTCGTCGTTGACCGCCGGGTGGTGGTCGATGACGCCCACCGGTGCGCTTGCGACCTGGCAGTAATGCTCGACGAGGCTGTTGAGGGTCCGTTGGCGGATCTCGCCTCCATCCTGCGCAGTCGCTTCGGCCTCGGCCCGGACGAGCTCGTCCTTGAGGTGCGCAGGTTGCGGGGCGGCCTGACGTCCGACCTGACCGAGCACACTCGCAATCCCGCCCGTCCCGCCGTCGTCATCGGCACTTTGGACATGGTCTGCTCCCGACTGCTCTTCCGCGGCTACCAGCTCTCCGCCAGGCGTCGCAGTATTGACGCCGCCCTGACCGGGCTCGACTCCTGGTGGGTGCTCGACGAGGCACACCTGTCCGCACAAGCGCACACCACCCTGGAGACGCTTCAGACGTATGAGTCGGCACTTGAGGACCGGTTCGGCGGTACTGTCCCGGGGCTGCGGGTCATGGCCATGAGCGCCACCCCCGATGGCAGTTCTGGAGACGTGCTCACTTGGGACGCGGCCGAGGAGGAGCGGCGGGACCCGGTGCTGGCCCGGCGTCGTCTGGCCCGGGATGCCGTGCACGTCACGCTGATCAGAACCGCAGCGAGCGGCGCCAGAGACATGGCCAAAGTCGTGACCGAGAAGGCTGCGGGGATCGTGTCGGAGCTCGGCAACGGGGACAGCCTGGTCGTCTTCTGCACCACAGTCGCCGACGCCAAGGCCGTCTGGGCCGGCCTGCGCAAACCGTGTAGGCAGGGTGATGTCTCCCTGGAGCTGCTCACGGGTGGCATGCCGGAGCGTTTCACTCGAGCCGTCATCGACCGACTCGAGCCGTATCGCACCGGGAGCAAAAACCGGGACCAGGCCGGGCCCGTCGTCGTTGTGGCCACTTCTACTCTCGAGGTGGGAGCCGACCTGGACTTCACCCACCTTGTCACTCAGTCCTGCGGTGCGGATTCCCTTGTTCAACGGCTCGGCCGTGTCAACCGCGTGGGGGCGCGTCAGGACGGGTCGGTGACCATCGTCCACGCAACTGGCAAGTCTGACCCCATTCATGGGGACGCTGCCGGTGCCGTCGCCCAGCTCATTGCGGACGCGCCCGTGCTCGGGGAGGTGGTGAAGCGCCTGCGCGAGGCGAATGACCCTGCGGCGCTTCGCCGCGCCCAGCAGGTTCCGGTCGTCATCCCGCCGACTGTCCTGCGTGCTTACCTGCGCACGATTGGCTCCCGGAACGACCCGCCGGTGACGCCCTGGATCCGCGAGCTCACCGACCCGCGAGCTGAGGTCACCGTCGTCGTCCGGGATCATGCCGATCTTGTGGCCGAGGGGCCGTTCCTGGCCGATCTCGAGGACGTTCCCCCTGACCTGCGGGCCGAGGGATGGACGTTGCGGATGGCTGACATGCGCGATGCGATTCGGGAGGCCCTCAAGACGGCTCCGGTCATTGTCCTCGACCCGGTTCGCGACGAGCCGCCCCGGGTGCTGACGGAAGCACGAGATGCGGAGGCCGTGCACCCCGGCGCTGTTCTGGTCATCGACTCACGTGCGGCTGAGAGCGTGCTCGGGACTGACGGCGCCGGGAAGGACCTGTCCGACCGCCTGCTCATGCCGGGTGCGGACCTTGAGGAACTGCGCGAGAAGGTGGAGGCCGAGGCCTCATGCGGGCGGGAGGGTGCAGAGGCGCCGCACGTCCTCCTCACCGACCTCGGTGGAGAGGACGACGCCGAGGGGCTGACGCGTGCCGACACCTTGCGTGAGTTGATCGAAGAGGTCGCTGCCCCTGAGGGTTGGGTGCTGACCGCCGACGTCCTGGGCGAGGACTCCGATCGTCCTTGGCTGCGTCTCAGCTTCGCCCGTCCGGCGAAAGAGGAGTCCCTTCGTGCTGTCCCGCTGGAGGAGCACAACCGCGGTGTCGGCGAGTGCGCGCAGCGGTGGGCTCGCGTCATCGGCTTGCCCGAGGACGTGGTGGGCGACATTACTGCGGCGGGTGCCTATCACGATGCCGGCAAGGCGGAGCTCAGTGCTTTCCAGGCCGCTTTGCGGATGAACGAGGAAGACGGTTGGCTCACCTTTGCGGAAGAGGGCGAAGACGGCGAAGAGGACACGGGATTGGTGAGGCCGTTGGCCAAGTCCGCGCTGCCCCGGCGGCTGTGGCGGCGCTCGACCATGCTGGCCGGTGTTCCCTGGGGTTGGCGGCACGAGGCGGCCTCGGCCCGGGTGCTTGACGAGGCGGTTGCCGCCGGTGTCCTGCAGCCTCATGACCACGAGCTGGTGCGCTATCTCGTCCTCGCTCACCACGGCTTCTATCGGGGGCCCGGGCCTGTTTGCCTGCAGAACGACGGCGTGAGCGAGCCGTACCTGGATCCCGCCTCTTCTCGGTGGGCCGCGCAGATCGACTCCTTCCATCGGCTTAACAGGCGCTGCGGACCCTACGGGCTGGCGCTCGCGGAGGCGGTCCTGAGACTGGCCGACTGGGAGGTCTCCCGAAAGGAGCAGGAAGACCATGAGCGAGATGACTGAAGATGACTGAGGTGAGTGAGATGCCCGCGCCGGCTGAGCGGCCGAGCGACTACCAGTACCGGCTCGTGGCCCTGTCTGGGCACCGGCCCGCCCACGTTCTGGCCTGCTGGGGCCTGACCTCTCTTCTCACCGGAGCCGCACTCCATTTCGAGGGCGACTGGGCGGTGCCGGTGCTCACCTGGGCTGGTGACGCAGACGCTCTGGCGCAGGCCGCCGCGAAGGCCTTGGTCGCTGGCACGTGGGATCTGGAGAACCGCTCTCTTCAGGGGGTCAAGACGACGACGCCGAGCCGGACGGTCGCCAACGCGCTGTCCCGAGCTGCTTGGGAGGCGAGCCGGGACGCGGCCGGGCTCATTGCGAATAATGTCGTCCAGACCTATGACCTGTCAGCGTCGAAATCCGCCAAAAAGAAAGAAACGGATATTCAGGTGTGCTCCGCGGCGCTCACGCTGCTCAGCGGGAAGAGCTACACCGCCAAGTCCGTGCATGACACCTGGTCCCTGCTCGGCGCGGGCGCACCCGAGGTCGCCCGCGCCACTGCTGCAGTTGAGATCGTCCGACTGCTCGATGGACGCCTGGCCGTGGCCGAGGCCAAGCCGGGGCTGCGGTTCTCCGCCAGTCAGCCCACTCCACGGCTCACGAGTGGCTCGGAGAAATGCGATGTTCATCCGCTCATCGACCTGCTGGCCTTCTGTGGACAGCTTCTCCTTCAGCCCGCACAGCGACCGGTGTCGTCGGGTCCGCGAAAGGTGTTCACCTGGGTACTCAATCCCGTGCCCCTGACCATCACCATGATCCTTGACCTTCATGAGTCGCCGCCGGACCACCTGCCCTGGCCGAGATGGAGCTCGGCGATCCAGTCCACCGAGGGAACCGCCAGGATCACCTTCCTGGCTCCCGCGAAGGAAGAATCCGCCGCTGCAGTTCAGGGAGGATCCCGTGCCTGACCAGACTGTCTCCCTGCCTCTAGCCCAGGCCCTGCCGTCCCTGGGCGGACCCGACGGTATCCATCGTCTTGCCATGTCCTTCCTTCCGGACCTGGCGGGCGCTTCCCGGGCCGCCCGAGCCGACCTCGGCGTCCTCTACCGCCTGGCACTGCCCACCGACGTCGGTGGGCGCAGCGGGCATGCTGCGATCCGGTTCCGCGCCCCCTTCGATATCGACGGCGCCGAGCACATTGAGGCGCCGGACGCCTTCGCCGTCGGACAGCGCTTCACCGTGCGGGTCGTGGCCGAGAAGCGCCACCAGGACTCTGAGGGCCGCAGTCGCTCCCGTCCTGTCTTCGACGAGGAGGCCGAAGCCTGGGCCCGGGGTCTGCTGGCCCGTCGCGGTATCGGGGCCGACGCCGTCGTCGTGTCCGAGCGGTGGAGGGTGGGGTCGCCCGGGGAACGGCCCCGTTCACAGCGCACTCGACGCACTGAGGGCGGCCGGAGGGCTGATCCGCCCAGGGGACGGTCCTTCACGGTGCGGGACCTCACCGCCACCATCACCGGTCTCGCCGAGGGCTGCGACGCCTACACCCGTGGGATCGGGCGCGGGAAGGCCTTCGGCTATGGCATGCCGATCGTCCTGTGAGCGTGCTCGCCCGCTTAATGCCCACCTGCTCGATCTTCTCCCGCTCACCACACCATTCCGGACCTCATCGAAGGAGCCCATTCATGACCACCGCATCGGAATTTCACAGCCAGCTCGTCGATCTCGCCTCCGATCCTGCGGTCGCGGGTCTGTCCCTCACAGGGGGCTATGAGTCCCTCACTGGGCCGACCGTCACCCCACCCGCCGGGACGATCCGGCAGGACGGGCGGGTCGTCGGCATCTTCATCACCGCCGATGGGGCGCAGGCCGCCACTATCGACTCCTGGGGCTCGGTGTCCTCGCGCTGCGAGGCTCTCCTGGCGGGACGGTTTGGCGACGGAACCCTCGCTGACTACTTGAATTTTCCGCTTGTGACCTTCGTGGATGAGAGTGACCAGGTGATCACCACCTCGGTCGAGCTCTCCCACCGCCAGGCCGATACGACCTGGCGGCTGGCGCGGGACGAACTGCGGAAGGCCGGCGTCGATTTTGATGGAATCCAGCAGGCCACGCGTGAGAAGCCCGATAGTCTCCTGATCGGCTTCCCGACGGCAATTCCCTTCGGCTGGTGGCACTCGCAGACCAAGCGCTCCCAGAAGGCGGCCGACAAGGCCAACAAGAAGTCTTCCTCCAACGGGAAGAGCAACGAGATCGAGAAAGGGCGCGACGAGTACCTCGGCTACTACGTCATGAATCCTGCGGACTCCCGTTCTGCGCGCCTGTTCACCGCCGAGTTCATTGCGACGGGTGTCGAGGAGCGGCGCCGCATGGCCGGTAAAGTTGATGCCCTTTTCGCCGCTGTCGATGCCGAGACGAAGATCGGGGGAAACAAGCTCTCGACCGTGGGGCTCGGTTCCCTTCCGCCGACCGACCTGACCGGGAAGAAGAAGGATCGGCCCACGCCGTCGGACCTGACGTACCGCACCATTGAGAGTCACGCCTTCTTCTCCGTCAGCGGCTTGCGGGCCTTTAAGTTCAATCAGCCGGAGCCGGCGCGTTCGCTCACGATGGCCCTCACGCTCCTGCTCTATCTTCTGCACCACCAGAACCTCTCGCTGCGGGCCGGCGCGGAACTGCGTCTGCTTGAGCCCGGGCTGGAGGTGCGGGTGGAGCGTCACGGTGCTGCTCCGGAGCCTCTGGAACTGCCCGACGTCAACGAGATAGCTGCCCTGGTACGTGAGCTCGGTGCCGAGGCCGGGTGGAAGAAGCCGGAGATAGTCCCCATTATGGATGACTCCGCGCTGGGCAAGATCATTGCCGCCGTTGACGGCAGCACCGAGTCATGACGGCCTTTACTGTGACGGCGCGCTTCCCGGCAGGGGAGTTTAACGCCCACGACCGCGACGGAGGACCGGAGTGGCCTCCCGCCCCGGCTCGTTTGGCGGCTGCCTTCCTGGCGGCGGCGCACGAGAGCGGAAGCGGGGTAGATGTCGCGAAGAGTCTTTTCCTCTTGTCGCCCCCCAGGATCTCGGCGCCCCGTGCCGGAGTACGCCAGGTCGGTTACGGGCGGTGGGTGCCGGTCAACAATGAGATCAAGCTCGATAAGCGAGGGAGGATGACCGGTATTGTCGATGTTAATTCTCGTTTTGCAGATAAGGATCTTAAGGGTTCTGAGTGCGGCATCCTGATCGGAACGGGGCCCGACGACGTTGTGCGCTGGGTCTTCGGCGATGCACAAGATGTGGATGTGGAGGCGTTGAGGCGAGTCGCTCGGCGGGTGACGTACCTGGGGCGGCCGACGTCTCCGGTGATCCTTGACGTGGTGGAGGGCGCCCAAGAAGCGCCGGGAGCTCACAGCCGGTGGATTCCTGATGAGAACGGTAGATGTGCCCTGAGGGTGGCGACTCCGGAGCTCCTGCGCGCCCTTGATGAGCGCGAGGAGCAGCGCAGGCGCAGTCGGGTGACCGGCACTCATCCACCTCTTGATGTGCGTCCTACTGCGAAATATCGGCGGGCTGGTGCTGATAACGGCGCGCAGGTGGTGGTCCAGGCACCTGGGGATGTGCTCGCCGACGCGGTTCTGTATCGTTTTCCCGGGGGGCGCTCGGGCGGAGTCACTGTGGGCGCAGCTGACGCGGCGACCATTGTCGATCAGCTGCGGGGGCAGGTACCAGATCTGGAGTGGGTGCTGCCGCTCTTTGGGGAGGTCGGACGGCGGGCAGTGTCCGTGCTGCGCGGGTTTGTGCTGCGAGCGGGTTCAGCGCCGGGGGCGGTCGAATTCGCCGTGCGCAGTGGGGTTGTGAGGGTGCGGCCCTCGGAGTTGCGCGAGCTGGCCGCGCTGCCAAGGGTAGTTCGTGCTGCGACTGCGCCGTCGTCGGTTTGGACTTCGGTGGTGCCCGTCGAGATGGAACAGGAGGTTGTGGTCGGGCGGCTCCGGATGCTTGCGGACCAGCTGGGCGTACGCTTGGGCTGGGTAGGTCGTCATCTGCAGGCGCGGGCGTCGGTTGGGCCTGATGCGTGCGAGCCGGGCAGCGCTGCTCACCTCACAGTTGTCTTCGATGAGGTTGTTGCCGGCCCAGTGGTCTTGGATGGTGTGTGTCTCGTTCCGGAGGAGGCCGGCGGGCTGGCAGTGAATGAGAAGCGGGTTATGGGAGAGTAGGCTTCTGCGGAATTTCGCGGTTCTACAAGTGTTTGCCCCGCATATGCGGGGGTAGAGGGTGACAAGATGGCCCGGCGACGTCTTAGCAGAGGTTTGCCCCGCATATGCGGGGGTAGAGGCTCGTCCACATCAACGCACAGTAAAGGAACCAGGTTTGCCCCGCATATGCGGGGGTAGAGGCGAAGAGATCCTTCTCCAGGGTGCACAGGGCGAGTTTGCCCCGCATATGCGGGGGTAGAGGCCATTCGGCCGCCGCAGCAGCTGCGGCATCCCCGTTTGCCCCGCATATGCGGGGGTAGAGGCGGCTTGTTTCCGGGGAAATCAAGACGTATGGGGTTTGCCCCGCATATGCGGGGGTAGAGGCCGCCTCCGCAACCTCCACACCACTGTCTGCCGGTTTGCCCCGCATATGCGGGGGTAGAGGCCGGAACTCTACCCGCCCCGCGAGGGCCTGAGCGTTTGCCCCGCATATGCGGGGGTAGAGGCAGACCCAGGCGACGCCGACGCCTTACTGGCCGGTTTGCCCCGCATATGCGGGGGTAGAGGCCTCACGGGGCAGGGGTTCAAGGTCGTCGGGCAGTTTGCCCCGCATATGCGGGGGTAGAGGGAAAGGCGACCCGATCAACCCCGCCTCAGTCAGCGTTTGCCCCGCATATGCGGGGGTAGAGGCACTTCCGCCACTGCGGCTAGGTCGGAAGCTGTGTTTGCCCCGCATATGCGGGGGTAGAGGGAGCGGCGGAGCCTGAAAGCAAAGATCAGGCTCGTTTGCCCCGCATATGCGGGGGTAGAGGGGTCCATCATTCTACCCGCAATTATCTTGTGCTGTTTGCCCCGCATATGCGGGGGTAAGGCGTGCCGTTGGAAAAGGCAACATTCTTAGAATCGGCCTCTAGTCAATTGTCGATAGTACCTTAAGTACCTTAGCGGCGCCTGTTTTCGCTTACTACGCTCTTTTATCCCTTACTGTGCGGCCGAAAGGAGCGGAGTAAGGGGTAAAAGAGCGTAGTAAGCGTGGTGGCTGCTGGGGCGGCGTCGGCAGGCGGCCGCAGTGATGGTCATGGGCCGAGCAGGGCGGCCGCCGGCGGCCCCGCACCGCCCCATGAGACGTTCCGCCTTCGCCGTCGGTACCCGACTATCGTGGCGCCATGCGCGTGTACAACTTCTCAGCCGGTCCCGCCCAGCTTCCCCTGCCCGTCCTCGAGCAGGCCGCCGCCGAGCTCACGGACTGGCGGGGCTCCGGCATGAGCGTGCTCGAGGTCTCCCACCGCGGCAAGGACTTCGTCGAGTGCGCCGCCGACGCTGAGGCCACCCTCCGCTCCGTCGCCGGTATCCCGGACGACTACCGCGTCCTGTTCCTCGCCGGCGGCGCCACCGGCCAGTTCTCCGCCATCCCCGCCAATCTCACCGCCCCCGGCGACCCCGCCGCCTTCCTGAACACCGGCCAGTGGTCCGCCAAGGCCATCAAGGAGGCCGGTCGCCAGGGCGTCGTCGTCAACACCCTCGCGGACGAGGCCGCATCCTCCTACACCACCACACCCGCCGAGGGCTCCTTCACGGTCCCCGCCGACGCCGCCTACCTGCACTACACGCCCAACGAGACCATCGGCGGCGTCGAGTTCCCCTACATCCCGGACGCCGGCGATGTCCCGCTGGTCGCGGACTTCTCCTCCACCTACCTCTCGCGTCCCATGGACGTCTCGCGCTACGGCGTCATCTACGGCGGCGCCCAGAAGAACCTGGGGCCGGCCGGCCTGGCCGTCGTCATCGTCCGCGAAGACCTGCTCGGTCGCGCCCGCCCCGACGTCCCCGCCATCTGGGACTGGACCGTCATGGCGGCCAAGGACTCCATGCTCAACACCCCGCCGACCTTCTCCATCTACCTGCTGGGCCTGATCCTCCACTGGATCGAGGACACCGGCGGCCTGGCGGCCATGGGTGAGCGCAACCAGACCAAGGCCGCCCGACTGTACGAGGCCATCGACGCCTCCGACTTCTACGCCAACCCGGTCGAGCCCCGCTCCCGCTCCTGGATGAACATCCCCTTCACCCTGGCCGACTCCGCCCTCGACGCCGACTTCCTCGCCGGTGCCGCAGCGGCGGGCCTGACCAACCTCAAGGGGCACCGCAGCGTCGGCGGTATGCGCGCCTCCATCTACAACGCCATGCCCGCCGAGGGCGTCACCGCCCTCATCGACTACATGGCCGACTTCGAGCGCACCCGCGCCTGAC
>RBWB01583753.1_pt1 | contig 11241 bp, 10 predicted proteins | sample 2014201 | NCBI WGS metagenome assembly RBWB01 (sample SAMN10133834, study PRJNA383868) | Human oral metagenome, whole genome shotgun sequencing project. | isolation source: supragingival plaque isolated from 88 juvenile twins | host: Homo sapiens | place: Australia
TAACAAGCACTTCCTTAGGCTCAATCTTATTAATCTCGTTAAATAATTTTACAAAGTCAGCATCTTTTTCGACTTCTGTTACCTTAAACTCCCCAGTTGTTATATCAATATATGCAATCCCAATTTTATTCTCAATTTTCAAAATACTCATTAAATAATTGTTACTCTTCGCATCAAGTGCCTCCACATCTACAACTGTCCCCGGCGTTATAATTTTCACAACTTCCCGTTTTACAATCCCTTTTGCCATCTTCGGATCTTCTGTCTGCTCACAAATCGCAACCTTATACCCTTTTGAAACAAGTTTTGTTATATATGAATCTGCCGAATGAAATGGAACTCCTGCAAGTGGCACATCTGCATTTTTTTCTTTATTTCTTGAAGTCAATGTAAGCCCCAGCTCTTTTGAAGCTTTTACTGCATCTTCAAAAAACATTTCATAAAAATCACCTAATCTAAAAAACAATATGGAATCCTCAAAATTTGACTTTATTTCCCTATATTGTTTCATCAGTGGTGTATCTGCCATTTTTTCCTTACCTCTGTCCTTTTTTTATTTTTTATAGTTAATTTTTTTCATAATTTTAAAGTATATCATAATTTGGCTTCTTTTTCAATTTTTGAAAAATTATCATTTTTTAATTAAAAATAGAAATAAATAAGAATTTTTAGCAGAATGGTCAATAATAGAAATGCAAGGACTAAACTTCAGTCCTTGCTCAAAGTAAAGTAATATGTAAACTAGAATGAATCTGGCGATGACAATACATTTAAATCCTTATCCATTTCAAATACCAAAGGTTTTCCAGTAGTTAAGTTTAATTTTAAAATATCATCATCTGAAATATTTAACAAATATTTGATTAAAGCTCTTAAACTGTTTCCATGAGCTGCCACAATAACATTTTTGCCTTCCTGTAGGCTTTTTGAAATGTGTGAGTGCCAGTAAGGTAAAACTCTTGCAATAGTGTCTTTCAGACTTTCTCCTAACGGTGCTTCTGAATCAGATAATTCAGCATATCTTCTGTCTGATTTTGGATAATATTCACTTGATTTATCTATTGCAGGTGGTGCCACATCAAAGCTTCTTCTCCAGATAAGCACTTGCTCATCTCCATACTTCTTAGCTGTTTCAGCTTTATTTAAACCTTGCAATGCACCGTAATGACGTTCATTCAATCTCCATGACTTGTAAACTGGAATATACAGCTCATCCAGTTCTTCCAGAACATAATCCAGAGTTTTTATTGCTCTTTTCAAATAAGATGTATAAGCCACATCAAAAACAAATCCCATTTCCTTTAATTTTTTTCCACCAGATTTTGCTTCTTCAATTCCTTTCGGACTCAAATCCACATCCTTCCATCCAGTAAACTTGTTTTCCAAATTCCATTGACTTTCACCATGTCTAATTAAAACTAATTTCATTTTTTTCTCCTAACTGATAGAGCAAAATTTATTTTTACTTTATCCAATTATATTTTATTATTTTGTTTCACTTTCAGTAATCAATTCTGGAGCAGCTGAATTTGTTGAAAGTTCCTTTTCAGCAATTAAGTCTTCAAGGTGTTCCTTTGTTGTCATCAGTTCTTCCAGATTCATATTTTCATAAGCCGCTTCTGAAGAAGTTTTTATATTTATTCCCTGTTTTCTCAAAAAACTGTCCACTTTGTTCTGATTCTTTTTGTACAAATAATAACCAGCAGCCACAGTTCCGACTCCAATTGCCGCTCCTACCAAATGTTCCTTTTTAATGCTTCCAAATTTTATCATTTTTATACCTCCATTTTTTATTTAATATTTTAATTTTTTTCTATTGCAACGCAATGTATTTATCATCCGATTCGTTACCAGCCTTATTATTAAAAAATATGTGATCTATCAAATCGCTCAGATTTTCAATCGAATTGTCATCTTTTACATCGACAACATAATGGAATTTCCCATTGTCAGCTTTTAATCTGTAAATTCTTACTTCCTTGTTTGAAAAATTATTCAGCACAAGATGTCGTCCAAAAGTTGTGAGCCACATAAGAGCTACTGCGGTAACTGATCTATTTGCCAAATAAGACTTTAACAAGTATAATGCGGGAAGAATTTCAATGTCAAAAAATCCTTTACGCTGAGTTTCCTTATATGCGTGTTCCATAATCGCTACAGTTGTAAGTCCAGCCGCAAAATTGTTTATATCAATCTGCAGCTTTTCAACTTTACTTTTTCCCAAACTATACAGGAAAGACAGTAATATTGCCGCCCCAGAATAAATAGAAAAAGAATCTATGGATTTTTCTTCAAAATCTTCAACCAATCTTACCGAAGTCATACCATGTTCAACCGATAAAGCTGTGGCAGTACGGTAAATTACTTCATCTATTGAAATTTCCTCAGGGTCAAATTTTACAAGTATAGTATTTATAGTACGATTATAACGTAAAAATGTATATTTTGTTTCAACTTTTATTGTTTCAAAAAATTTTTTTGTATCGTTAATGCTGTGTGAAAGTCTAAATCTGACACGATTCGGCAATTTATGCAGTATTGTCAAGGTTAATTTTTTCATATTACAAATCATCATCCTTTATAGATTATTTACGTTTATTATGTTTCAAGGATAACGTATGACCTTTTAAAATTTATCTATTAACATCATATTTTAACAGCCGCAATGAATTTCCGACTACCAAAATCGTTATCGAATTGTGTAAAATTGAGCTGTAAATTGCAGGAAGAAGTCCTGTCGCTCCCAGTACAAGTGCAAAACTATTTATTCCTATTGCCATTGCGAAATTTTGTTTTATTATTTTGACAGTATTCTTTGCCAAACCTACTACCCCTGGTATTAATAACGGGTCGTCTGAAGTTATCGTAATATCAGCAGCTTCCATTGCAACGTCTGTTCTGGTGCTTCCTAGAGCTATTCCTACGTTTGCATATGAAAGAGCGGGAGCATCGTTTATTCCATCTCCTATCATAATGACTTTTGATCCGATTGAACGGAATTTTAGAATATCTTTTGCCTTGTCTTCAGGAAGAAGTTCAGATTCATACCTGTCCATCGACATTCTTGAAGCAATAGTTTCAGCCTGCTGTCTCAAATCTCCCGTCAAAAGCACAATATCATCAATTCCATGATTTCTCAGACGATTTATAGCTTTCTTAATATTTTCCCTAGGCGGATCTGAAACTCCAATCACACCGATTAATTCAGCATTTTTGGCTACATAAATAACGATTTCCCCACGATTCTGCATTCCTTTTACTATGTCAGAAGCCTTTTCAGAATCAATATTATTTTCTTCCATATACTTTTGACTTCCTACACGAATAATACTTTTATTTACAACAGTTTCTATTCCTCTAGCTACTTTTATAATACATTCTTGATGTTTTGGAATAGCTATTCCCCTGTTTTTTATTTCATTTAAAATTGCAGTTGCCAAAGGATGTGAGGAAGTTTCTTCAGCTGCTGCTGCTAATGCCAGCATTCTTTCATTTCTCATATTTTTTCCAAAAGACTTAAGTGTCTGTATTTTAGGTCTTCCTTCAGTAATTGTACCTGTCTTGTCAAATATTACTGTGTCTGATTTTGATAATTCTTCCAGATAGTTGCTTCCTTTAATTAAGATTCCATTTTTAGCCGCTGTATTTATTGAAGCTGAGAAGGCTGTGGCAGTTGATAATCTTATTCCGCAAGAATAATCAATTACAAGCATGCTCAGAGCTTTCTGTAAATTTCTTGTTGAAACGTAGACAATTCCAGCAAGAAGAAAATTTAGTGGAATTAGCTGGGCAGAAAATGTATCTGCATAGGACTGAATATCCGCCTTGTTAAATGCGGCATCTTCCACCAGCCTTATAATTCTTGAAGCTGTCCTGTCATCTCCCACTTTTTCAGCTTTTACAGTAATATTCCCACTTTTTATAAGTGTCCCCGCAAAAACTTCTTCTCCAGTTTTTTTAGTTACAGGCATATATTCCCCTGTAATCGCCGACTGGTCAATTATCGCCTCGCCTTTTTCTATTATTCCGTCCACACTTATTTTTTCACCAGTCTGAACAAGTATTAAGTCCCCTTTATCTATTTCCTCGATGGGAACTTTTCTAGCAATTTCTGTATCATTTTCAGACTGTTTCCAGACATAATTTTCTCCAACACTTAACATATCCTTAATTACGCCACGTGTTCTTTTCATAGTGTAAACTGTCAAAAGCTCCGCAAATCTTTCTAGAACCATAATTGTCAATGCTGTTCTTTCACTACCAAGCATTATGCTGCTGACAATGGCTGTAGAGCTTAAAGTATCTGTATTTGGACGTTTATTGCGAATTAACGAATAAATTCCATTTTTCAGGACAGGCAGAGCTAAAGAAATAGTTGACAAAGTTTTATAGTTAAATAGCCGTCTAATTCCAGTCAATTTTCTCTTTGGGTTTGGTAATAGCAATAATATTACTGCAGCTCCTATACTTTTTATGATTTCCTGTGGCGATTCTTCCTGCAACTTTCTTTCAATGAGATATTTGTTTGATGTGTCCTTTTTCTCATTCTTGTAAATATCCACTAGATACGTATTTAACGTATTTTGAAGCAAGGAAACAATATTTTCGCCAGTCAGGGAAGAAGCATCAAAGTAAATAAGAACAGTTCCTGTAATATTGGAAATGCTGACATTTTCAATATAATGAACCTGCATCAGCTGATTCGTTATTTCTTCCTTATGAATCCCAAGATACTTCAATGCTCTTGATTTTATTCTGATTCTTCCACGAATTTCGTGCAGAATCTCACAATCTAGCAAATAATTTTTACCATACATAAAAATTCCTTTCTTTTCCAGGCACGCCCTAAAGCCGTTTAATTATATTATAAAAGGTGTCAAGATTATTTTCAATTTCCTTCAAGGATTTATTTTCATATAATTCAGAATGATTAACTACCGTTTTCCATACTTTATTTAACCAATCCAATATTTCCTTTTCCGAAGTTAATTTTACATCATAATAAAGCAGAATTTTGTTCGTTATATAAGAATATTCAATGCTTTTTATGCCTTTTTTAGATAAAATAAGTTCTGTAACCCGATAATCATATTTTTTCAGTTCCTTTGGAATCTCTGATAAATTTGGAACAGAAAGTCTTAGCCTTCCTGGAATACTGTGTATAACCTTTATCTGATTAAACATCAGATATGTCGCTTTAAATAAATTTTCCAACATTATTTTGTTTTTCCTTCCGATAAAAAAATAAAAGCCCACCATAATAAAGTGGCACCTGCAGGCAATTTGGGAGTCATTTTTAATTTTTTAATTCCATAAAAGATAAAAGCTCCAGCAGTTAAAGTCTTTAAGTCCAAATAACCTTTACTTTTGTTATAAACAGCCATATCCAATGCTTCAAATGCCTGTCTTATCATTTTTTTCAGTTTTCCTGGTTTATTTTTTAGGGCTTCTTCTTCCAAATGAAGTAATTTTAATACAATCAGATACAAAAACGAACTTTCAATAACTTTTTCATCAAAATGTATCAAAATACTGCCAATGACAGAATTAACTTTTACTGCTCTTATTCCCGATAATTGTCGCAAATTAGCCAAAAATTCCAGCTCCAGCTCCACATTTTCTATCAATGCATCCGTCTGAAGCCTTAACCGTCCACTTTGGTAATGTTTTACCTGAATAATACCGTAAAAATCCTGTAACATATAAAACTCCTTAAATATTTTTCTAACTTAATTATATTCCTTTTCTTTTTAAATTACAACCTTAAAAAGCAATTTTTTTATATTTATACAAGATGCTAAATTAATATTTTCTCTTCTTTACCATTTTTATTTATTTTATTTTTCTATGTTATTTCAAATAAGGGGACAAAAATATCCCCCTACAATATTCTTATTTAAATTTATATTCCCCATTCCATGTAATAAATAGCTTTACTAGCTCTTCAGCCACTTTTTTATTTCTGGCATCTATATTTTCAAAAGTCCATTCAGTTTGTTCTTCTGGAATAAGTTCCCTAACATATTTAATTTTAGATTTTTTATAGCTTTTCTTTTTCTTTTCAAAAAAGTTTTCTGTAGCTTTAATAGACAATCTCTTTTCAAATGGAATCTTGTTTCCTATGTAATTTATATAAGTTTTAGCCTGCTTATTTTCTACACTTTCTGTAAAACGGTTGCTCCATTTTTGCGGAAGAATGTATTCAACTTCCCATTTTTCAGGCAACAGTTCGTCCTGATTATCGTAAATTACCATTTTTAAAATCATACGGACAAGATTTTTATTAGGCGTTTTTACTCTTTCCTGCAACACAGTAATTGGAATATTTTTGAATGCCACTTTTGGTGACATAGTATCAATTATTTCAACATTTAATTTCAAAATGTCCGCTTTTACTGCCGAAACAGTTGGATTTACAAGATAATTTGCCGTCAGTTCCAAAAATAGCTTTCTTAGAAATTTTAAAAAATACGATTCAAATTCTTCATTTTCACCATGAGAAAGATAAAAAACGACAACTGGATATTTCCACGATTCATTCGGATAAGAAGACAATGTATCTAAAATTTTAATAATTTCAATATTTTCTGTCCAAGGTTTATCATCAATCGTTTCACGTCTATTCATAACAACCCATAAATCTAAAATTTTATCCAGATGTTTTAAAAGATTAGACTTATATAATCTGTTAAATCCACCTTTTGAATAAAAACGTCTAAGTCCAAGCGTAGTAGTTGCAGTATCTTTTTCCAATGCCCTTAGATAAAACATATAATAATAAAATAGCTGCTGAACGTTTTCTTTGGCATATATTGCCCTTTCGCTTAGATTTTTCCACTGTTTTATAAATAATTTCTTGTATTCCTTTTTTATACGGTTATACATTTTTGCCTTGAAAATATCCGCTTCAGAAAGTGGAAGCCCTCTGTCATTCAAAGTTGAAAATACACTTAACGCATCATCTTGCGAATCTGTTTTTATCGGAAAAACTACAGCGCGATTTAAAGTATAATAAATAAATTCCAGCATCAAAGTAGGACTTAATTCAGAAAGTTTATCAAAAAGCCTTTGAAACAAAATGTAATTTTTGGAATAATTATCATTGGCTTTATGGTCAGCAATCCCAGTTTCCAGAATATCCTGCAAAATTTTATTCCCTTCATTGTCAATAACTTTTGAAGTAATCAAAACACTTGTATAATCAACTTCTCCAGTAAGTTTTGCCTGTTTCCAAAGAGCAGGCTGAATCTGCCTTATGAAATTTTCCTGCTCAACAGTTTTTTCTTCATAGGAAAGTAGTTTTGTGTAAATTGCACGAAGAAGTAAAAATAATGAAGTAATTCTTTGCTGGCCATCAATGATTTCCTGCTCGCCTTCATCATTTTCATATGAAACAATACTTCCTAAAAAATATGTCCCTTCCACTTCACTATTTCTTTTTGCCTCATTTTCTGTAAATTCCAGCAAATCATAAAATAGTGTTTTGGTTTCAGTTTCAGTCCAGGAATAAGGTCTTTGATATTCCGGTATTAAAAAAGTCTGGTCTTTTCCGCTTTCCAACAGCTGCTTTATGCTCTGTTTATTAACTTGTATTGTTGCAACCATAACGCCTCCTAATCATTTTGAATAATTTTATTTAAAAAATATTGTTTTGGTTTTTTACAATAAATTTTAATTATATACTCAAACTCTTTTAATATTTAACTGTAAAATATTAAATAATATTAGAGTTTAAGTAGAACAGCTCTAATTTTTAAAATCTTGTTTTTAAAGTAATACTATTATATCATAATTATAAAAATTTCTTATTATAAATTATACAATATTTTTTATATAATTTTCAACTGAAAAAAATTTCTTATAAAAAGATAAATATGCAATATTTAGTTATAATTAAACTCGTTTTCTAAACACAATTTGGAATTTATTTCGAATATGATATAATATATCAAAATTAAAAAATCAGAGGTGAAACAATGAGTCATTACTTTTCAGAAAAGCAGGAAGTAAAATCAGATAAAAAAATAATAAAATACACAATAGAAAATAAAAATTTTGAATTTATAACAGATAATGGAGTATTTTCAAAAACAAAAGTAGATTTTGGAACGGATGTTATGTTAAAAGTGTTTTTGCGAGAAAATCAAAATAAAAAAAATCAAAAATTTGATGTACTGGATATTGGATGTGGATATGGCGTTGTATCAGTTATTATAAAATCTTTTTTTGAAAATACAAAAATTATTTCTTCAGATGTGAATGAACGAGCTTTAGAGCTTACAAAAGAAAATCTTTTGAAAAATAATGCTATAAAAAATGAAAACGAAGAGTTTGAAATAAGAAAATCATTTGCATTTGACAATATTTCTGAAAAATTTGATGTAATTTTATCAAATCCACCAATTCGTGCTGGAAAGCAGACGATTTTTCAAATTTATGAAAAAAGTTTTGAGCATTTGAATCCAAACGGAGAATTTTACTGTGTAATCCAGACAAAACATGGAGCAAAAAGCACACAGAAAAAATTAGAAGAGATTTTTAGAAATTGTGAAACTTTGGAAATTAATGCTGGGTATAGAATTTTCAGATGTATAAAAATAGTTTAAAATCAAGTTCAAAAACTATTGAATTTCTCTCGCTGGACTTTAAAAAGTTCAAATATATCTTGCAAATTTTTTAAATTTTTCAAAAAGAATATTTGACATTTTTTCGCATAACAGTTATAATATTTAAGAAGTTAAGGACTAAATAAAATAGTTAAATAATAAATAAAAATTTCTGGTCTATGCGCTACTAACAAAGAATTTTTGAGCTTTACTCTTTTTTAATGGGGTTATCCCTTTATAAATTGTCTCAGGAAAATCACGACTGCATAATGTTTTGTACGGATTCTGTACAGTTTATAAATATGACTACCACCTGTAACATTTTACAGGCAATCAAAAATTAAGTTAGAACGGTAGATCGGATTTTTTTTTATGTCAAAATTTTTCATAAAAAACATTTTAAATCATCTTATTTTTTCCATATCAAATTACAACTATGAATATTTTTTAATTTTATTTTAATATTTATAAAATAAAAGACTCTTTTAATAATAACACTCGAAATAATTAATAAAAAATTAAAATTTATCCTAAAAAATATAAAAATAATATGATAAACTAATTTTAATAGCAGATTTTAAAATAATAAATACATTTAAAATACATTAAAGGGGGAGAAAAATTATGAAACAAATTTTGAAGGATTTTATTTATTTTACAAATATGGAGAATATTGAAAATTTAAATCACAATATACAAGAAAAGTTTTCTTTAGAAAAAACTGAAATTGAAGACCGAAATATTGAAAAAGTGCAGTTTGATAATTTGAAGTTTGGTATTTATTTTTCTAAAAATACAGAAAATGGAGAAAAAATTTTAATTTTTAAAAATAAAAGAAAGATAAAATGTGGAAATTATTTTATAAATGGAGCAGAAAAAGGGTTTTATACAGATTTATATTTTTTAGTGCTTTATCAGGATGGAAAAGACAGAAATAAAATTTTTGAAGAATTAATAGAAAAAATTTTAAGAATAATAAAAATTAAAAAGATAAACTAAAACAAGATTTTTTTAGAAATGTTAGAAATTTCAAGAAAAAAGAAAAATTTTTTGAAAAATAATTTGATTTTTTAAAAAAAGGGGGTATACTGTATATAGAGAACAAAAATGGAGGTATTTATATGAAAGTTTTAGCTATGATTTTAGCTGGTGGAAGAGGTTCAAGACTTGACATTCTATCAGAAAAAAGAGTTAAACCAAGTGTTCCTTTTGCTGGAAAATTCAGAATTATTGATTTTGCACTAAGTAACTGTTCAAATTCTGGTATTTACGATGTTGCATTACTAACTCAATATTTGCCATTATCATTAAATGAGCATATTGCATCTGGAAAACCATGGGATTTTGACAGAAGAGACACTGCAATTACAATGTTGCAGCCACATGAAAAACTTGGTGGAAATTCTTGGTATCAAGGAACTGCCGACGCAATTAGACAGAATATTGAGTTTATTAAAAACAAAAATCCTAAATATGTGTTAATTTTATCTGGAGACCATATTTACAAAATGGATTATAGATGGATGCTAAAAGAACACGAAGAAAATAAAGCAGAATTAACAATAGCTGTACAGCCTGTTCCTATTGAAGAAGCAAGCAGATTTGGTATTTTTGAAGTTGACCAAAACAAAAAAATATTAAACTTTGAAGAAAAACCTGCTGAACCAAAAAGTAATCTAGCTTCAATGGGAATCTATATTTTCAATACAGATTCTTTATTAGAATATCTTGAAAAATTGGAAAACCACGATTTAGACTTTGGAAACCATGTAATTCCTGCAATGATTCAAGAAGATAGAAAAGTTTATGTTCATACTTATGACAGCTACTGGAAAGATGTAGGAACTTATGATTCATACATGGAAGCAAATTTGGACTTAATCAAAAAATCTGAAGAAGTTGGAATTAACTTGTATGATCCAGGATGGAAAATTTACACAAGAAGTGAAGACTTGGCACCAGTAAGAATTGGCGTTACTGGAAGCGTTCAAAATTCATTAATCTGTAACGGATGTAAAATTGAGGGAAGTGTGGAAAATTCAGTATTAGGGCCTGGAGTTACAGTTAGAAAAGGGGCAACTGTCAGAAACTGTATTATTTTCTCAGGAACTTATGTAGATGCAAATTCTCACTTAGATACAATTATTATTGATAAAAAAACATATATAGGTAAAAATTCATTCATAGGAAATGGAAATGCAAATGTTCCAAACAAAGAACGTCCAGATTTATTGTCTTCAGGAATAACAGTTATCGGTAAGAGCGTAGTTATCCCTGATGGTTCAATTGTTGGTAAAAACGTAAGAATTTTTGCTGGAGTAAAAATCAATGAAAATAATAGAATAATTGGAACTGGGGAAACTGTAAAATAATAGTCTTAATTACTTATTACTAAAATTTGAAACAAAAATTTAAAAATTATACTTCTCAGATATTAATTTACAATTAGTAAATTCTAAAGTTATCTGAAATTCAAAAAAAATTCAAGTTATTAAGGTCAATACATAATTTTTATAAATGTATCTTAGTAACTTGAATATTTTAAAATAAATAAAATATTTTAAGAATAGGAGTGATTAGTTTGAAAATAGTATATTTGGCATCTGAAGTGGCTCCGTTTTATAAATCTGGTGGA
>RBWB01583757.1_pt1 | contig 11227 bp, 9 predicted proteins | sample 2014201 | NCBI WGS metagenome assembly RBWB01 (sample SAMN10133834, study PRJNA383868) | Human oral metagenome, whole genome shotgun sequencing project. | isolation source: supragingival plaque isolated from 88 juvenile twins | host: Homo sapiens | place: Australia
CCGGCTGGGCGCGAAGCCGCTCCGGGATGGCGGCCACCCCGTCGCGAACCGGCGTCGCTCCCCCACCCAGCCACGTCACGGACTCCGCCGCCGCGCGCTCGGCGGGCAGCCTCAGCTCCCCGGCCCCGGGGGCTAGGCAGTGCAGGTAGAGCGTGTCCTTGGCGTGCGTGTAGCGCACGTCGCCGTCACCGGAGCGCAGCCACGGCCGCGTCCCGAAGACCGCCGCACCATTGATCTTGAGCCAGGCGCCCAGCCCGTCCAGGGCCTGCTGCTGAAGCTCCGGGACCGACCCATTCGCGCACGGCCCGACGTTGATGAGCAGGTTGCCGTTCTTGGCGACGACATCGACGAAATAGCGGATCAGCTCGGTGGCGTCCAGGGAGTGGCTTGCGTCCTCCTCGGCGTTGTATCCGAACGACAGGCCCAGCCCGCGCGTGGACTCCCACACCTTAGACTGCACGCCCTCGACGTCGCTGTACTCGCGGGTCAGGTGCCCGTGCGCGGGTACCCCCCAGCGGTCGTTGACGACCCCGTCGGGAACCTTGGACAGGTAGCGCCGCCACAGCGCCGCCACCCCGAAGTCGTCGGTTCCCTTGCCGCCGTCGGGCCATTCGATGTCGTTCCACAGCACCGACGGCTCGAACCGGTCGATGAGCTCGATGAGCTGCGCCGCCGCGTAGCGTGCGAACGCCTCGTCGTTGCGGCGCAGCAGGAACAGCTCACGGTCGGACTGGATGGGCGGGAAGTCCGAGACGTGCCAGTCGAGCGCACCGGAGAAATACACCCCGAATCGTGCCCCGGCGGCGCGGGTGGCGTCGGCGAGCTGCCGGATCAGGTCGCGTCGCGGACCCCGCCGGGCGGCGTTGAATCCAGTGGTGGCGGTGTCCCACAGGCAGAAGCCGTCGTGGTGCTTCGTCACCGGCACCACGTAGCGGGCCCCGGAACGCAGCACCGCCTCGATCATCGCGCCGGCGTCGAAGCCGTCGGGACGCCACCGGTCCGCGAGGTCCTCGTAGGTGGTTCCCTGGCCGAAGCGCTCGACGTGCTGGGTGTGGCAGGGCGAGCCGGGGATGCGCACGGTGTTGCCGTACCACTCGGCGTAGCGGTGCCGCGCGTAGCCGTCCTCCACCGGCACCCTGCCGTCGTGGGGTTCCGCCCAGGCGGGCAGGGAGAAGATGCCCCAGTGGATGAAGACGCCCAGCTTGGCGTCGCGATACCAGTCCGGGACGGTGACGTCGGGGTAGGTCACCCCGAGCGCTGGCCCGGTGCGTTCGTCGAAGTTCAGCATCAGCCCTCCCGGCGGGTCACCGACGGCGTCAGGTCGGGAGTGGGGTTGGAGCGGTCGAAGGGCCAGGTGCCGGGCACCAGGTTGCGGTGCCCCAGCCGCAGCAGGTCCTGGTCGACGCCGCCGGGGGTCAGGGCCATGACCCACGCTTTGGCGAGGTTGAACAGCTCAGGTTCCAGGTAGCCGATCTTCACCAGCACGATGTCGGCGTCCTCGGGTTCGAGCCCGAGGACGCGGAAGTCGGCCAGGCGATGGAACGGCTTGCGCCGCTCCGTGATGATCACGTACACGCTGCCGCAGCGCACCACGGCCTGCCGGCCCGCGACGGGGTCGCCCTCGGTGAGGGAGAACACCTCACCACGCACCTTGGCGGGCGGCGCCACCTGGTCCACGTTGCCGCCGACGCGCACGTCCACCGTCGCGCCGACCCCGGCCTCGAAGCACTCCGCGACGGCCGCGGCATCGAAGGTGGAGGCGTGGAGCACCGTCCGCGACCCGTCGGCCAGGCGCGGGTCGGCCAGTAGTTCCCGGACGGTCCAGGACACGTCCCCGGCGCCGCCGGCGGTCGGATTGTCGCCCGAGTCGGAGATGACGAACGGCCGGGGCGCGTCGTCGGCCAGCGCAGTCTCCAGCGCGGCCTCGAGGGTGTCGGCGGGGCCGACGAAGCAGAAGTCGTCGCGGGCCGCCCACCAGGCCTCGGCCAGCTCCGCGGCCCCAGCGGTCACGGCGTCCCTGTCGTCGCCGGTGACGACGACGGAGGCCTGGCATCGCGGTTCGTCAGCCCAGGCGTAGCCCACCCAGAGGGCCGCGTCGATCACCCCGTCGCGGGCCTCGATCTCGGGCACGCGGGCGTAGATGGAGGCAGCGGGTTCGACACGGGTGGAGGTCTTCTCCCCAGGCAACAGCAGCGGGACAGGGACGAAAGCCTTCCAGGGACGCCGGGCCGCCACGTCGGATCCGACCGCGGAGCGCAGCCGGGCGATCAGGTTCCAGGCGGCGCGTTCCTTGGTGTTCATGACGTCCTCGTGCGGCGCCATGCGGTAGCAGGTGATCAGGTCCACCTGCTCGACGAGCCTGGCGGAGACGTTGCCGTGCAGGTCGAGGGTGGCCGAGACCAGGCAGCCGGGGCCGGTCACCTGGCGCAGCGCCGCCGCCAGGTCGCCCTCGGCGTCGCGCATCCCGACGACGCTCATCGCACCGTGGATGTCGAGCAACAGGCCGTCGAACGGCCCCTCGGACGCCGCCAGCTCCAGGATGCGTTCCTTGATGCTCTGGTAGGTCTCGGGCCTCACCGCCCCGCCCGGCAGGGAGCGTCCGTGGTGCAGCGGCACCCATTCGACGGCCTCCCGCAGCTCCCGGCCCTCAGCCAGGAATGGGTAGTAGGCCAGCAGGTCGCTGCCCTCGCGGCGGGTGAAGGCCTCGTCGCCGCTGAGATGCGGGGAGAAGGTGCTGGACTCGATCGACATGCCCGCTATGGCGATCCTCGGCCGGGCGAGTCCCCCGTCGGCGACGGGCGGCAGGGGCGGGCACCAGATGTCGGCGGCTGTGGTCATGAGACGGTTTCCTTCAGGTCGAGGGCTAGGGCGGCTGCCCCGAGGGCAGGGCTGGCCAGGGTGGCGCGATGCACGCCGGGAACCGGGACGGTGACTGGCGGGTCGGCGGCCAGGGCGGCGGCGACCAGGGGTCCGAGGACATCCCACGCGCCCGCGACCCCACCCCCGACGACGACGTCGGTCAGGTCCAGCAGGGTGGTTGCGACGACAATGCCTTGCGCCAGGCCACGGGCGGCGTCGGTGAAGACCTTGACGGCGGCCGCGTCACCGGTCCTGGCCGCGGCGGCCACGTCGGCGCCCGTGGTCCCGGGCTGGCCGGTGAGTTCGCTGTAGCGCTGACCCAGGGCGCGGCCAGCGGCGAGGGTCTCCAGGTGTCCCACGCCGCCGCAGGTGCAGCGGTGGCTGGAATAGCCGGGGGTGTGGCCGATCTCCCCCGCCCCGCCTCGTGGCCCTTGGTGTGGCTGGCCGCCGATGAGGAGCGCACCCCCGACGCCGGTGCCGAGCATGATGGCCAGGCCGTCGCGGACCCCGCGCAGCGCACCCCAGCGGGCCTCCCCGCACAGGAACGCGTTGACGTCGTTCATCAGCCTCACCGGCCGGCCGATCCGCTCGGCGATGGCCTCGGCGGGACGGCGGCCTTCCCAGTCGGGGAAGTTGCCGGACGCGGCGAGCACCTCGCCGGTCCTGGGGTCGATCACGCCCGCCGCCCCGGCGCCCACCGACACCGCCCGCAGCCCGGACTCCGACTCCAGGCGGGCTATCAGGCCAGCAGCGGCCTCGATCAGGGCCTGGCCGCCCTGCCCCGAAGCAGTGGTGCCGGAGGCCAGGATGACGCCGTCGGCGCCGGCCAGCACCGCGGTGACCTTGGTGCCGCCGATGTCGACGCCGGCCACCACGAGGTCGCGGCGGGGTCCGCCGTCCCAGGGGATGTCCAGCATCAGCGACCACCCAGCCCGGCCATCGCGATGCCCTTGACCAGGTGTTTCTGCAGCGCGATCACCAGGATGGTGGTGGGCAGCATCGAGATCACGGCGGCCGCCATCTGCAGGTCCCAGCGGGTGCCCTGCTGGCTAGAGAAGGTCGCCAGGCCGACGGGCAGGGTCCCGAGGGTGGAGTAGTCGACGGTGACGATCAGCGGCCACAGGTAGGAGTTCCAGAAGCCCAGGAAGGTGAACACGGCCAGCACCGCGATCGCGGAACGCGACAGGGGCAGAATGATATTGAGGTAAATACGCACCGCCCCCGCACCGTCGACCCGGGCAGCCTCGTCCAGCTCGAAGGGAATGCCCCGGTAAAACTGGCGCAGCAGGAAGGTGCCGAAGGCACTGAACGCGAACGGGATGATCAGGGCCTGATACGTGTTGATCCACCCGAACCAGTCCATCAGGGTGTACATCGGGATCATCACGACCTCCGCAGGCACCATGAGGGTGGCCAGGAACAGCAGGAACACGGCATCGCGTCCCTTCCAACGGAGCCTGGCAAAGGCGAAAGCCGACGTGGAGGAGACGATCAGCACCAGGATCGTCCCAACGACCGAGACGAACAACGAGTTCAGCATGTAGGTGACGAACGGACCGTAGGAGAACACCTCGATGAAATTCGTCCACTTGATCTGCGACCCGATCAGTCGCGGCGGGGATGTGAACATCTCGTTGTTCGGTTTCATCGCGGAAAACACCGCGTAGATCAGGGGCGACGCGAAGAGCAGGGCGGCGATGTAGATGCTGATGTGGGCGAACACCGAGCGCAGGTCCCCGCCCTTCTTCCTGGTCTCAGTACTCATAGTGCACCCACTTCTTCTGCGCCCGGAACTGCAAGGCCGTCAGGACGATGATGACGGCGAACAGGATCCAGGCGGCTGCGGCTGCCAGACCGAGATCCTGGAACCGGAAGCCGTTGTTGTAGATGAACTGGACGATCGGCTGGGTCGAGTTGCCGGGGCCACCGCCGGTCAGCAGCTGGGGTTGAGCGAAGACCTGCAGCGATCCGATCATCGTCATCACGGTGGCGAAAAACACGGCTGGGGAGATCATGGGCAGCGTCACGCGGAAGAACAGACGTGCACCTGTCGCACCGTCGATGCGGGCCGCCTCGATGACGCTGTCGGGAAGCTGCTCCAACACCGCCGAGAAGATCAGCATGTTGTAGCCGAGGCCCTGCCACACCGACATGGTCACCACCATGACCATCGCCCAGAACGGGTCGGCCAGGAAGCTGGGCAGGGTGTGGTTGAACAGTCCCTCACTGATGCCGTTCAGCGCACCCTTGGGTTGCAGCAGCATCTTCCACACCAGGATGTTCGCGACCATCGGAGTGACCACGGGAATGAAGAACAACACCCGCAGCGCCCCACGCCCACGGATACGGGAGTTGAGCGCCACCGCCAAGCCGAGCGACAAGGCGATGTTGATGGGGACGTAGGTGATGGCGAACACGAAGGTGTTGCGCATCGCCGGCCAGAAGTCCGGACTGACGGTGAACAACTTGATGTAGTTGCCGAGCCCGTTGAAGGTGCGTGCACCGAAGGTGGGCCAGTTGAACAGGCTCATGACGATGGACAACCCCACCGGAAAGAGCGTGAACAGGCCGAGGCCCAGCAGGGCCGGGCTGACGAAACCCAACGCCTGGCGGGCCTCGGCCCTGCGAAGGGCCCCTTTTCTGGGGGAGGACATTCAGGACCCTTTCCCCGTCACTGCTGGAACTGCTTCTGGGCGGAGTTCAGCACATCGGACATCGGCTTGGAGCCGTTGTAGACGCTCACCAGTTCGGGCTGGATGTAGGAGTTGACCTTGGACCAGTTCGGGGAGACGTGCTGCGCCTCGACATTGGCGAAGGCGGCGTCGAAGGCCTGTTTGACCACGTCGCGGTACTGCTCATCGATGGACTCGAAGTACAGCGGCTGTGACTCGACGCGGGCCGGATAGGACCGACCGGAGCTGGCGACGTAGTCCTGGGCCTCCTTGCCGAGCAGGGCTCCCAGCACCTTCAGGGCCGAATCCTTGTCCTTGCAGCTCTTGGCGATGCCGTAGCCCGATCCGAGAATCAGTCCGGTCGCCTTGCCGCCAGCGGGTGCGGGCAGGTTCGTCATGCCGACCTTGAAGCCTGCATCGTTCTTGAGGTAGCTGCTGGCGTTCCAGGTTCCGTCGACGGCCATCGCGGCGTTGCCGTTGGAGAACTGATCTTCACCCCAGCCAGCATCGGAGGCCGATCCCACGGGCAGCGCAACCTTCTTGTCGGTGACCAACCCCGCGTACCAGGTGGCAGCCTCGACAAAGGCCGGGTTGGCGATGTCCAGCTTGCCATCGGCCGTCACCGGCTGGGTGCCGGACTTGGAGATCGGCAGGGCCTGCCACTGGAAGTCCCCCATGCCGATGCCGAAGCCCTGCTTGTCGTCCTTGGTAGCCGCAGTGGCGGTGGCCTCGAAGTCGTCGAAGGTCCAGCCGTTCTTGGGCTGAGGTGCGCCCGTGGCGTTGATCATGTCGACGTTGTGGTAGGTGAGCATGGTGGCCATATCAAAGGGCAGGCCATACATGGTGCCGCCATCACTGAGGATGTCCGTGGCGCGCGGGGCGAAGTCGGCGGATTTGAGCCCTGCGGTGGTGAGGTCAGCCTCGGTGAGCTCCACGAAGCCGGCCTTGTAGTCGGAAAGCTTCCCGGAGTTCATGCCCGTCACACAGGCCATGTTGTCGGTGCCCATGTTGGTGGTGAGCTTGGTGAAGAAGTCACCCCAAGGGGCGGTGCGCAGCTCGATCTGGATGTCCGGAAGAGCCTTCTGAGCGATCTCCACCTGCTTCTTGAGGGCTTCGGTGTCCTTCTCACCGCCGGCCCACATGTCGACGACAATCTTCGTCTTGCCATCCGCCCCGGTGGTGTCGCTGCCCCCTCCCTTGCTGGAGCAGCCGGTGAACGCCAGCGCGGTGACTGCCGCCAGCGCGACGGCCTTGCGGAAATTGAACTTCATAATTTCTCCTAGATTCCGCACCTTTAATTCGTCTTCGAATTAAATTGAGTGCCTTCTCGGCGGAAGTGAGCATAAGGCAGACCGATCGGATGACGCAAGGACCCACCCGATCCTGCTGAGCGATTGCACTCGCCCAACCATCCGACGCACCTCATCCCAGACTCCCTACCGGTCAGGAGAATCGGCGCCGGAAACCAGGCCACAGACAGCACACTCGCAGTCATCCAACAGGATTCGCAACCCCCCACAGTCCGACGCCGAAGCGTATCGAAGATCTTCTCCCTTAATTCGACATCAGCTAAAGTTACTGCATGACGCACCCACACCCGCGCATCACGGAGTTGCTGGCCGATGGGTCCGCCTCGTCGCGTTCAGACATCGCGCGCCTGCTGGGAATCGCCCCGTCGACCGCCTCGGCCTGGGTCGGACAGCTCATCGAGGCGGGAGTCGTCGTCGAGGACGGGCTGGTCGCATCCGGAAGCGGACGCCCCCGCCGAAAACTCCGCCTCAACCGTCCTCCCGGTCACCTGCTGGTGGCGGAACTGGGTGGCAACCACGCGCGACTCGGGGTGGCCGACAGGGCGGGACGGTTGCTGCGCTCCACAACCTCGCCCCTGACGGTGGCCGATGGCCCGGAGCAGGTACTCCGTTCCCTCACCACACTCCTGCGCAAACAGCGAGCCGAAGGGGAACCGGCGGGAGTGGGGTTGGCGCTGCCCGGCCCAGTGCAACCTGGGGGCACGGTGCGGCTGCCGTCGCGAATGCCAGGCTGGGCGGGATTTCCCGTACAGGAGGCCCTCGCGGAGAGCTTCGGGGTGCCTGCCGTGGTGGAAAACGACGCGAACGCGATGGCCCTCGGGGAACATCGCACCCAGTTCGGTACCGAGGGCGACTCCATCACGGTGAAAGCGGGCACGGCGATCGGTTCGGGCATCGTGATCGCGGGGCAGCTCTACCGGGGGGCGACCTTCGCCGCCGGGGACGTCACCCACACCGTGGTCCATGCGGCCGGGAACAGACCCTGCACCTGCGGGAAGACCGGCTGCCTGGAGACGGTGGCCTCAGGAGCGGGTATTGTCGCGCGGCTCGTCGAGCAGGGGATCGAGGTCACCAAGACCGCCGATGCCCTGGCCCTGGCCCGCGACGGCAACCCCGAGGCCACGACTATGATCCGCACCGCAGGTTCCCTGCTCGGGGAGGTCCTCAGCTCGGTGGTGAGTTTCTTCAACCCGCAGGCGCTGTTCCTGACCGGCGGGTTGGCCTCGTCGCAGCACTTCGTGACGGCGGTCCGGGCCCGCATCTACGACGGATGCCATCCCTTGATGACGGAGTCGCTGCGAATCGAGGCGGCGTCGCTGGGAGCCGACGCGGCCCTGGCCGGCACGGCCCTGCTGACCGCGGCCGCCATCCGCGATGCCACCCCCTAGGCTGGGGCCATGCTGATCGGTGCTCATGTTGACGCGGACGCCGCGATTGCGCAGGCCGTCGCCCTGGGGGCGGACATCGCCCAGGTGACCCTCGGCGACCCGCAGTCGTGGAGGAAACCCATTGTCCCCGGTGACGGGGCCACCGCCTTGGGAGCGCAGGCTGCCGGCGCCGGGATCGGGCTCTACGTGCACGCCGCGTACGTCATCAACGTCGCCTCCACCAACAATCGCATCCGCATCCCGTCGCGGAAACTGCTGCAGCAGACCATCGACGCGGCCGCCGGGATCGGGGCGAGTGGGGTGATCGTCCACGGCGGGCACGTCACCGCCGACGAGGACCAGCAGCGGGGCTACGAAAACTGGCGCAAGTGCGTCGACGGCCTCGATTTGAAGGTGCCGATCCTGATCGAGAACACCGCGGGCGGCAAGAAGGCGATGATGCGATACCTGGAGTCCATCCGGGCGCTCTGGGACACCCTCGACGGCTCCGGGAACCTCGATGGCGTTGGGCTGTGCCTGGACACCTGCCACGCGCACGCCGCCGGGCTGGACCTGGAAACGGTGGTCCCCGAGGTCCTGGGCATCACCGGGCGCATCGACCTGGTCCACTGCAATGACTCCCGCGACATGGCGGGGTCGGGGCGTGACCGTCACGCCCCGCTGGGCCAGGGCCAGCTCGACCCGGAGGTCCTGTTGGCGCTGCTGCGCGAGGCGAAGGCTCCGGTCATGCTGGAGACTCCGCCGGAGAACCACGCGGCCGAGATCGCCTGGCTGAGAGAGCAGCTGGGCAGTGAAAACCCGTAAGGCTTATTCACAGCCGCAGGCAACCTGATGCCGACGAGGAATTCCGCTGTCCACCGACTACTCATGCATGACCTCCTCAGCTGTTAAACTAATTGCTATCTTGTCACTCTGGCGTGATAGGGAAACCTCCAGAAAGGCAATGTGAGTGAGCACTCAATACACACCGGGAAATCCTGGGCAGCCAGCACCAGGAAATGGCCTCCAAGGCCCGCCGTCATTCCCTCAGCAATCCGGCTTCGCACCCGGACCTGGCCAGCCGAACGGATATCACAACACCGCATATCCATATGACGGACCATCCTCGGCCTCAAACTCGCCCCAAGACCACCACGGCAGCGCTCCTGGCAATCATCGTTGGAGCGATGGCTCTCCCCGAAGGCTTGAGACGGCTTTTCGAGGTGATCTACTTCACGATCATCGGAGCCACCTCGTCCTCACCGTTCGTCAACCTCAGCTTCTTCCCCTTCGCCTTCGGACTCGGTCTGTTTACCTGTGGCCTGCGTTTCTTCTTCAAAAAGCGGGGATATGGCCAGCTGCTCGGATTCAGCTTCGCCAACCTGATCATCATACTGGCATTCGAGATCCTGAATGTGGTGCCGCTAGGAAATCCCAGCAACATTGAGGGAATCACTATGTTGTACGCCCTAATCAACACATTAATCTTCACCATTGAAGTGGGCTTGACGATCTGGCTCATCTATCTGCTATTCACCGACGAGGTAAAGAGCTCCAGAAGATAGGACAGAAGTCCTCGCAGGTCAGTAAGCCCTTGCCCCTCAGAACATCCTATTTAGCTGACCCCGGCCAAGGATCCGACGAGGGCGCACGATAAGATCTGCACTGTCCGCTGGGTGCGGTCTGTATGTTTCCGGGAGAGGTGCAACGATGCGAAGCAAACCACCGGCTTGGTTATGGCTGGTTCCTGTTCTGTCCGCGGGGCTGTTTGCTGTGGTTGGCCCCTTCGCCATCGCACTCAAGCAGGGCACCAAGCGCGCTTGGGCCTGGTGCGCCGGCTCAGGCATAGCCACGGTTGCGACATTCATGCTTGTTTCAACTGACACTGACAGCGGCTCTACCGCTGGCACCCTGCTGGCGATCACCAACCTCATCGCCTCCACGGTTTACACGATGATGACAGCACAACAGCTCGACTGGGGAAATGGTGCTACACAACTGCAGGCGCAGCCAAGACCTACCCTCATGACCGCCAACCGGAACGAGGCCGCCCTGGCCCAAGCACGCGCTGCCCTGCAGAGGCGAAGCGATGCTCTGAAGCTGGCGCAAGAGGACCCGCGGATGGCGCGCGAGCTCCGGATCGGCAGGCCTGACCTCCCACGTCAATACGACGATGGCGGTCTGGTGGACATCAATAGCGTCCCAGCCACAACTTTCGTGAAAATGCTGGACCTCACCCAAGCCCAAGCAGACCAGATCATCAGCACCCGCCAGGAACTCGGAAAATTCCTGCATCCTGATGATCTGACGAACTGCGTCGGCATTGACGTGGACACCTACGACAGGATCAGCGACCGTCTCATCGCCCTCTGACCTGGGCATCCACCAGGATTCCCCGCTGTCATCCTGCGACCTCGCTGATCTTCTCGTTTCCGGTCAGGTTCTCGAAGGACAGCAGCCGGTCCACGGTGGTCTCGTCCAGGAGACCGCGTTCCAGGACGATGTCGCGCACCGACTTGCCCGACTTGGCCGCTTCCTGCCCCACCTCGTCGCCGGCGCGGTGCCCGATGTAGTCGTTGAGGAGGGTCACCACGGAGATCGAGTCACGGACGTAGCGCTCGCAGATCTCTTTGTTGGCGGTGATGCCGCTGACGCAGCGGGTCCGCAGCACATCGCAGCCTGAGGTCAGCAGGCGGATCGACTCGAACAGCGCCTGCGCGATCACCGGCTCCATCGCATTCAGCTGCAGCTGCCCTGCCTCGGCTCCCAGCCCGACGGTGAAGTCGTTCCCGCGCACCTTGAAGGTGATCTGGTTGACGACCTCCGGGATGACGGGGTTGACCTTGGCGGGCATGATCGAGCTACCAGCCTGCATCGCGGGCAGGTTGATCTCGTTCAGCCCGGCGCGCGGCCCGGAGCTGAGCAGGCGCAAGTCGTTGCAGATCTTCGACAGCTTCGAGGCCAGGCGCTTGCAGGCCGCGTGCGCCATCACGTAGGCGCCGGTGTCGGAGGTCGCCTC
>RBWB01583758.1_pt1 | contig 11225 bp, 13 predicted proteins | sample 2014201 | NCBI WGS metagenome assembly RBWB01 (sample SAMN10133834, study PRJNA383868) | Human oral metagenome, whole genome shotgun sequencing project. | isolation source: supragingival plaque isolated from 88 juvenile twins | host: Homo sapiens | place: Australia
AGCATCTGACTACGGATCAGAAGGTTACAGGTTTGAATCCTGTCGGAGTCACTTTGAATAAGCAACCGCGCTAAAACGAATGTTTTGGTGCGGTTGCTTGATTTGTATCCTATTGTCCCCTATTGTCTCCCCCTCAAAGAAGGTCAACTGTGGGTAAGACTTATCTTCCTCAGAGATAGTTTTTTCTATCTCTGAGAGAATTGTATTTATCTCTGAGGTAAATTTCCCTACTTCCTTTCGTTTTCCCTCGCGCGTACGCGCGCGTCACTACATGAAAGTCTTGTTTTTTGCCTTCACTGCCTTCACCAAAAGGCATAAACGCCTGTAAATAAGTGAATTGTCGATGAAGGGGAAGCTCGTGAATGAGGTGAAGGAGAAACTACCTCTTGCCTTCACCCGCAACCTGCTGTCTCTCTGTAACTTACCTCTCTGGGTGAAGGAGTGAAGGCAAAATACACATACTATTGTAGGGAACGCGCGCGCGAGGGAGAGGAGAGTCTCTTCCATCGTGCAAAAACACAACGTGCCCTCTTGCGCCATACAGCGAAAGAGGGCACGTTGAAAGTAGGAAGCACTGCAGCTATTTGAGTTTGACGGTGATGTCTTTCTCAATTTCTGCTGTTTCGATTTTCTCTTCGCGAAGCAACCAACCCAGACCGAGGAACAAGTCCTTATCGGTCAGTTTTCCGCATGCTTTTTTCAATTCTTTGCCTGTGAGCGTACCCTTTTCATTGAGGGCGGTCCAAATCTTTCCGGCAATTTCACCGGCCTTAATGGTAAGCATAGTTGTAAATAGAATTAAAGAATGGATGATTTCGCTTGCAAAAATGAAAAAAAACGGGCAAAATGAAAAACTTTTGTGCGAGAAAACGACAAGTTGGCTTGTCCGAAGGTTGAATTTGTTACTCTTAGTCGTCATTTTGTGGTGATTTCCACGATTTTAGTGGGGGTGAGCTCGCGGTTGCGGCGGTCGGTGGCTTCGACAACAGCAGTGGCCAAGGCGGCAAAGGCTTGGCCAGTCATGCTGTCGGGCCGGAGCGCAACGGGCTCACCATTGTCACCACCATCGCAGATGCTCTGTACGATGGGGATTTGTGCCAAGAGGGGAGTGTTGAGCGATTCGGCCAGTCGGGCTGTCCCTTCACGCCCAAAGATATAGTAGCGATTTTCGGGCAGTTCGGCGGGAGTGAACCAAGCCATGTTCTCCACGAGTCCGAGGATGGGGACGTTGACCTTTTCATTGCGATACATGTCGATGCCTTTGCGGGCATCGGCCAGTGCCACTTGTTGCGGAGTGCTCACGATGACTGCTCCCGTGATGGCAAGGGTCTGAAGCAAAGTGAGGTGGATGTCGCTGGTGCCGGGAGGGGTGTCGAGGATGAGATAGTCGAGTTCGCCCCAGTCGGCATCGGCAATGAGCTGTTTGAGAGTATTGCTGGCCATCGAACCGCGCCAAAGGGTGGCTGTTTCGGGATTGACAAAGAAACCCACAGAGAGGAGTTTGACTCCATATTTGAGCGCGGGAATGAGAAGCTGACGGCCTTCTACCCTGTGGGCGTAGATTTGTTCATTCTCGAGAGCGAACATTTTCGGCATCGAAGGGCCGAAGATGTCGGCATCGAGCAACCCCACGCGGTAGCCTTGTGCCGCAAGTGCCACGGCAAGGTTGGCCGAAACGGTACTTTTGCCAACTCCGCCCTTGCCGGAGGAGACAGCAATGATATTTTTGACTTGTGGCAGGAGTTTGCCGGGTTCAGGGCGTTCGGCCTGCTTGTATTTTGGGGTGATGGTGAGCTGCACTTCGGAGTCGACCTCGCGGAGAATGGTGGATTCGATGGACTTAAAGAGGCTCTTCATGAAAGGATCGGGGTTCTTCTCGAAGATGATAGAGAAGCTCACTTTCATGCCATCGATGCGGAGGTCGTCTTCCACCATGCCGGCTTCGATGAGGTTTTTGCCGTTGCCGGGGTAGCGCACTGTAGCAAGGGCGTCGGTGATGAGTTTGGGGTATAATGTCATGTCTATTTTGAGTAAAAAGATTTGCAGAGAGAGGGAGCGTTAAGTGGTGCGGAGGTTATACGTTGTAGTCCACTACCACGCGGGTGTCGGTAACACGTTTTGCATAGTCGGCTATGACAAGATGCTCGGGGTGGTTGGCGTAGCGTTGTAGAGCTTCGATATCATCGACGACTACGGTGAGTACGAGATGGAATGAGGCTGGGGTGTGTAGCATATCGAGTCCGCACTCTAAGCTGCGGATTTCGGGAACTACCTCCACAAGGGCATCAAGGTGTTGTTTCATCCATACTGCGTGTTCTGTTGCGGTGCAACCTTCGGCACCCTCTTTGAAACGCCACATTACAATATGTTTAATCATAATCTTTTATCAAGTTATACAGAATACTTACCTACTTGTTTCCAATCCCGATCGCTTGCTGCGATTATAGGAGCGATAGGCGTCAAGTTCTATTTCCACATCAGGTTCAACGAGTGTTCCCTTTTGAGGAAGACGGAATTTCAAATACTTGATGTTCAAACCTCGGTCTAACCATTGTTGCTCGTAGTAGGTGCGGATACCGAGAATTTGGCAAACTTCTTTATCTTCTTCTGCCGCAAGAGTGTGGTAGAGATTGTCTGTGCGAAACTCTACGGGGAGATGGTTTTCCTGCACCATAAAATCGGTATAGGTGAAGAGGAAGTTGGAATCGGTTTTGAGATGCACAAGTCCATTGTCGGTAAGGAAGTGACGATAGCGTGCAAGGAAGTAAGTGGAGGTAAGGCGTTTAGTGACTTTCTTCATTTGGGGATCGGAGAAAGTGAGCCAGATTTCCGCCACCTCTCCAGGGGCAAAGAATTTGTCGATAAACTCGATGTGGGTGCGCAGAAAGCCCACGTTCTTCAACCCTGCCTCTTTGGCTTCTGTGGCACCACTCCACATTCGCGCTCCCTTGATATCGACACCGATAAAGTTCTTGTTGGGAAAGAGACGCCCAAGTCCTACGCAGTATTCACCCCGGCCGCAGCCTAATTCAAGTACGATGGGGTTGCTGTTGTGGAAAAACTCCTCGTGCCACTTACCATAAAGTGGGTGATTCGGTGAGGAGGGCGTTTGAAAGGGGGCTTCGACAACGTGGTCGTAGGTGGCCATTTCGGCAAATTTAGAGAGTTTATTTTTGCTCATGGTCGAGTATCTTCTGAACGTCTGTTTGTACTTTCTGGAGTTGGTTTTTGCACTGCGCCAGGAGGATTTGGGCGCGTTTGAGTTGCGTGGTGAGTTGGTCTATTTCGAGTTCACCGCGCTCTACGGCGTTGACGATGCTGTCGAGTTCGGCCAACGCTGCTTCATAGGAGAGGGAGGCTTTGGGCATAAGGCTTATTTTGAGGAGGTATAAAGGAGTTCGCTCACCACTTCGCCATCAATCAGCTGCGTGCGAATCTGGCAGTTCTTTTTGAGCTGTCGAACAGAGCGCACTACTTGTCCTTCTGCATCGAACGTGAGGGAGTAGCCCATACGGAGAATGCGTTCAGGGTCGGCCATGCGGAGGGCCGTGTCGAGGCGTTCGAGGTGGTTCGCTTCGTTCAGAAAGCGATGAGACAAGGCGGTGTGGAGGCGTGCGGGGAGTTGCTGCAAGGAGAAATCTGCTTGCTGCAGTTTTCGAGCCACAGAGATTTGCAGACGATGAGTGGCTTGTTGAAGTTGCTTATGTTGATACACCACGAAATGACCGGCGGCCTGCTCGTAGCGATGGGCCATGCGATCGAAAGCATATTGATGCTGCTGCAAGTAGCGATGGGTTGCGGTGGTGAGACGTGTCGTAAGGATCTCTAACCCATTCGTCTCTTCTTGCATCTTCTCGATGAGGAAAGCCGCAACAGCCGTTGGCGTCTTGAAGCGAGTGTGTGCCACAAAGTCGATGACTGTGTCGTCGCGCTCGTGTCCGATACCGGTGAAAATGGGAAGTGGGAATTGTGCTACATTGGCAGCGAGCAAGTAGGTTTCGAAGCCGTTCAAATCGCTCGAAGCCCCTCCTCCACGAAGGATGGTCACGCAGTCCCATTGTTCGTGCTCGGCGGCAATGGCGTTGAGCGCGGCAATGATACTCATTTCTACATTTGAACCCTGCATCGTGGCTGGGAAGAGGCGGGTGTGAAAGAGAAATCCTGATTGCTCAAGTTGGTGGACAAAGTCACCATATCCCGCCGCACCTGCTGCACTAATCACGGCAATGCGCATCAGTGGTCGAGGCAGCGGCAGTTCTTTGTTGAGGGTAAGCACCCCATCGTCTTCAAGCTGATGAAGAATTTCCTGCCGCCGCCGTGCCACCTCACCGAGCGTATAGGTGGGGTCGATGTCCAAAATCGTGAGTGTGTAGCCGTAGACTTCATGGAAGGTGGGGCGCACCTCGACAAGCAACTTCATGCCGGCTTGCAGATGCTGCCCCGTAGTGTTGAAAAACTTCGGGATGATCGTTGCTGCTGTCGTGTGCCAAATGTTGCCACGGGCTTTGGCGAGAAATCTCCCACCTCCTGCCGATTCGTCTTTTTCCACAAACTCCACGTAGTAGTGCCCATTGGACGCCTGTCGAATTTCGGAGAGTTCGGCCATCACCCACACTGCCTCAGGAAGGGTGAGGACAAGGGCATCGCGCACCAAGCGGTTGAGTTCGAATAGAGAAAGGGGAGACATACGTGCTGAGATTTTAGAATTTTGGGATCATCACTTGGTCTTGTTTCCTAAGTTTTGATAGACTTTCCACAAATCGGGAACACCATAGCCATAGATTTCATTGGGGTGGGCGTAGTTGCTTCCACTCTGCTGAAGGAGGGCGATGACTTCTTGGGGGGAAAGGGTAGGGGCAGCCTGCCAAAGACAGGCCACCGCACCGGCAAGAATTGGGGTCGCAAAGGAGGTGCCGTTGGCCATGGACACACTACCCGTCCCATCGATGACAGCGCTGTTGCTCCCCATAGCCATCAAGTCGGGCTTGATGCGCCCATCAGCCGTGTAGCCCACGCCGGAAAAAGTGCTGTTGTGCCTTTCTCTGTCGACAGCGCCCACGGTGAGGATGTCGTGTGCATCGCTGGGAAAGGTGATTTTTTTCCAAGTGTCCTCGCCTTCGTTGCCGGCAGCGTTGAGCAAAAGCAAACCACGACTTGCGGCCAATGAAGCTGAGCGCGAGTTGAGCTCTGTCTGCCCGTCCAACCACTCATACTTCAACTCGATGCGAGGAGCTTCGTAGAGGTGATAGCCCAAAGAGGTGGTGACGATGTCTACCCCCAGCGAGTCGGCATATTCGAGGGCTGCACACCAGTTGTCGGCTTCGCCACGGTATTCGATGGCGGTGTCTTCGCTTTCCAAAAGGTAGAAAGCGGCTTCCGGGGCTGTGCCCACAAGCCGGTGGGGCAGATTGGTCGCTATGCAGGAAAGCACCATCGTGCCATGTACGTGATCGTCGTAGACCGAAGAACCTGGACGTGCAAAATTGCGTGTACCTAAAATTTTTGTAGATTGAAAGGCGGCAATCGTGTCCGTGTTGTAGAAACCTCCATCAATGACGGCTATCGTCATACCTTGTCCGCGAAATCCTGCTTCGTGGAGTGGACGCAGGTTGAGCATATCGGTCTGCGCAGCGCCTGCCCCATAGAAATCCGACACTTCAAACACCCGATCTTTAATCTGCGATTTGCGGTCGTGAGGTGAGGTGGCCGGTGGAGCAAAGGAACTGTCGTAAACCATTTCCGTACTCTTTACAAAGGGCAAGCGCCTCACACCGGTCAGTAGGGTAGTGTCGTTCACCTCGATTTGTACGGTGTTGTTCCATTTCGATAGGTTGAAAATGCGAACCCCTTGTTGGCGCAGGGCATCCAAATAATGAGGGGAAATGGGCAAATCGTGATGGTCGACACGAAGGTGGAACTTGGCTCTGCGTGCAATGGCTTTTGGCGACAGAAATTGTTCGGGATGCTTTACAGAAAAAGGAGTGCCCTTCTTGTCGGTGAGCGTTACACGATAACGGTAGATGGTGCGGTGTGCGTTTTGTGCAAGCGTTGTAAGCGACAATATAGCAACAAGGGTGAAAATAAATTTTCGCATCATGAGAGGGAGAAAAGATGGACTGTAAGTGAGGTTACAGAAGAAGATAATCGAGAAACGATTCTACCATGGAGAGCAAGCCCAAGTTATTTGGTTTGGCTATAACCTATTATTTAGTTTGGATATAACCTAAGTTTTTGAGTAAGTCGATGACACGCTGACGAAAGTCTCCTTGTACCAAAATCTCTCCATCTTTGACAGATCCTCCGACTCCACACTTTGTTTTGAGCGTTTTCGCAAGTTGGCTTAAATCACTTGAAGAGCCTACAAATCCTGAGATCAAGGTGACTATCTTTCCACCTCGACCTTTCTTTTCGATGCGGACACGGAGACGCTGTTGTTGCGTGGGGAGCGTCGCCGTCTCTTCTTCTTGTTGAAGCGCATAGTCGAAGTCGTTTGCAGTACTATAGACGATGCCGAGTCTTGCTTTCCAATCGGTCATAAGCAGGATTTAGTTAGTTTACATTCACATCCCGCACCTGGACTTGGTTGCGAGGAAGGAGTTGTGAGGAGTTGCAGATGACGCGCTGTCCGACGTTGTCTTTCAAGAAGAAATAAAAAGAACGCAAAGTGCTGCGCGAACGTGGATCGGTCACAATGGCCCACACGGAGCGAATGAGAGGATATTCCCCTGTTGCGATGTAGTATTGGTAGGGACGTTGCCAATCAGCCGCTTTTTTGCCCACTTTTCCCACCAACATCACATTGACATCCAAGTCGCGAAACGAGGCCATCGCAGCGGTATCGCCTTTGCACACACGCAGCCAGTCGGTCGATACCACACCGATGACATCGGGATTGCTCTTGACCATGTCGAGGACAGCACGATTGCTGCCTTGAGCATAAATCTTGCCTTTCAGAGGACGTCCGTTGTTGAGCGAATCCTTCATGTAGCGTACTGTGCTTGAGCCTGATGCGTCAAACACCACGGAAATGTCGCCATGTTTGGATCCCATCTCCAGCTGTTCCCATCGCGTCAGTTTCCCCATCATAATGTCACGAAGTTCTTGCACGTTGATGGCGGTGTCGGGATTGGACTTGTTGACAATGAGAGCGAAGGCGTCGTAAGCAATGCGGCTTTGCAAAAGCGGAAGGTTGTGACTTTCCACCAACATCTTTTCTTTTTCGAGCAGAGGACGTGTGGCAATGGCGAAACGAACACTATCTTTGAGCAACAGGCGAATGGCTGAATCTTCGCTGCAAAAGAGCGGTTTCATAGTGGCCTCGGGAGTGCGAAGGGCAAACAAGTCGGAGAGTTCGCTCACGATGGGCTCAAAACTCACATCACCCGCAAAGGCTACATCATCCTCGTGGAGGTAGGCATTCGCCCGCTTCGGGTTCGAACTGCAAGCGCTCACCAAAAGAAATATGACCACAGAAAGGGGGAAAAGTAAGGACTTCATAAAAAAGGCAGACAAATAATCAAATAATGGAGTAGAAAACAAGAACCTGCGCCTCGCGACCGAGGCCGGAGACGCAGGTTGATAAGAGTAATGACGATTAAGTCAATGCGTAAGATGACTTACTGGATGACATAACGTACGGGAAGTGAGAACCAAACGCGAACAGGCTTACCCTGTTGCTTACCAGGAATGAAGCGAGGGAGCGACTTGATCACACGAACTGCTTCAGCATCGCAGTGAGATTCAAGACCTTTTTGAACTTGCACTTCACCAATACGGCCGTCTTCAAGTACCACAAAGCGCAGACGAACTACACCTTGGATTTCTTGCTCTTGAGCAATTGCCGGATACTTGATGTGGCTGTTCACATAGTTGAGCAGTGCGGCTTCGCCACCAGGGAAAGAAGGCATTTGCTCTACGATTGTGTAAGTTTTGGTATCTTCTACAGGAGGAGCAACGGTACTACCACCTGTGCTTTGGTTATCACGAAGGTCGTCGATGTTGATACCGTTCTTCGAGTCGCCGACATAGTCTTGAGAGGCGATGGAGATGTTGGAACGCGAGAGGTCTTCTTGGTTCTTCATCTTCTTGGTCTCGTCGACATGGTCTACGATTTCAGGTACGGTGAAAGCAATAGATGCCTTGACGGCCACCTTTTGCACTTCAGGCTTAGGTTCTTCTTTTTGAACCTCAACCTTCTTTTCTTCCTTCTTAGGTTCGTCCTTCTTGAGCTGCGAGAATTCCGTCGTCATCTCTTCCTCACCGGCCATAGATGCCTTGATGGCTTCTGAAGCGGCAACGTAAGTGAAGATGAGCGCTGCAATCACAGCAATACCAATCAGGATGTCAATGATCGCGAAAAGGTGGCGCTTACCGGCTTTGGAACGCAAATCATAAGCTCCATAGCTCTTGTTGCGCCCTTCAAAAACGAGGTCACACCATTCGCGCGAAATGATATCTACTTTAGACATATTCGTTGTTTTTACTTATGATTACTTTGCAAGTCCGGCCACCATAGCCTTGTCTTGTTCATTAACTTTATCAATCACATACTTGCCGATGTAGCAATTCTGCATCTCGTCAAGCACGTCAATCAGGTTGTTGTAAGTCGACTCGTCCATAGGCTTAATAATGGCCGTCGGCGTGCCGTCGGCATTCTTAATTTTAGAGAGTCGTTCCTTAAACTCTTGCTTGTTCTTTTCAGCCTTCTGAGCATTGGCGGTATAGCGACCTTCAAACTCGCGTTTGAGCTTGTCCACTTCGGCCTTTGCCTTTTGGTTTTTGGCCAAGAGGATAGCGCGAATACCATCCTTGCCATAGGTTGTCTCTTTGAGCTGAGCATCCGAGGCTTTACCCTCGAAGTAGTAGAGTTTATTGTCCTTGCCGATGATAATCGTGACAGCTTCGTCCGTCTGCACCTGACTCTTGTTCTCCTTCTTGATGTCTTCCTTGTCAGAAGGCATCGTGATTTGCATCGTTTGAGGCTTGAGAAGTGTAGTACAGAGCATGAAGAAAGTCACGAGCAACATAATCATGTCCACCATAGGGGTGAAGTCGACGCGGGCATTCATCTTCTTTTGCTTGGAATTGCCCTTTCCGCCGCCTGTATCTAATTGTGCCATAACTTTATTCTGTCAGATTATTCTCCCTTAAGCGTAGTGATGAGGTTGTAGCGGTTCTCATCAATCTTGCGGAGAGAGTTCATTACTTCTTTGATTGTGCTGTAAGGAGTGGACTTGTCGGCTTTGATGGCCAGACCCATGTTCTCTCCATTGGCTTTGCGGGCTGCTGAAACCCATTCTTTGAGTTCGTCGTTCACACTGTCGCAAGGAATACCCGCATTGGCATCTTTGTTTAAGATGTCGTTGCGCTTGGAACTTTCCAAATCAACCCAACTTGCGATGGTGTTGAGGGGGCTTCCGAAAGTGGGGACCTCAGAGAATGCCTTGAGTTGTGCCGCACTAAGGTTCAGTTTCTTGCTATCAATCAGCTCTTTTGCCATCGCTTCTTGCGCCGTAGGATTATCCATGTTCATGAAGATCTTTCCTTGGGGCGAGATGAAGATGGTGAGCAGATTCTTTTCAGGAATTTTGATTTCAGAAACAGACCCGGGCACATTCACTTTGACAGGTTCTTCCTTGGTGAACGTTGCAGTGAGCATAAAGAAGGTAAGCAGCAGGACCATGACGTCACTCATCGGCGTCATGTCGATGAATGTGTCTTGTTTTTTTACTTGAAAACGTCCCATTTCTTATGTGTTACCTAATTTATGATTACTTCTGAGTGGTCTTGAAAGTTTCTACGATAGTGAAACCGAGTTCATCAATAGCGAAAGTGAGGCGGTCGATCTTGTTGGTGAAGAAGTTGTAAGAAACAACAGCTGCAGCACCAGTGGCGATACCGGAAGCCGTGTTTACAAGTGCTTCAGAGATACCTACGGAGAGAGCAGAAGAGTCTGCGCCACCACCTTCACCGGCCATAGCGGAGAACGACTTGATCATACCCATTACCGTACCGAGAAGACCCATAAGCGTACCGAGCGTTACGATAGTACCGATGATGGGGAGATTTTCTTGCATCATAGGCATTTCGAGCGCCGTAGCTTCTTCTACCGTCTTTTGAATAGCGAGCACCTTCTTTTCTGTTTCTACGTCAGTAGAGAGTTGCTTCTTGTATTCGGTGAGAGCGGCGAGTACAACGTTGGCAACAGAACCTTGTTGCTTGTTGCAGAGTTCTTCAGCCTTGTTGAGGTCACCAGTTTTGAGGGATGCCTTTACAGCGGCAGCAAACTTACCGAGGTTGCCCTTACCATTGGCAGTGCGGATGGCAAAAGCGCGTTCGATGGTGAGAGCGAGAACTGTGATAAGCAGTGTCCAAATGATAGGCACGATGAAACCACCCTTGTAGACAGTACCAACGATACCGGCAGGTTCGTAAGATTGCTCTTGGAAGAAGTGGAAGGGAATACCGGTAGCGCCTTCAGCGTGGAAGTTGCTGAGGTGACCTGCGCCAAACACATACAGACATTCTGCAATGATGAAGCAGACAAGGATTACTGCAAAGCCGGACTTGATACCGGTGAAACCTTGAGATTTCTTGGGAGCACCCTTGGGTGCGGTAGCATTAGTAGTTGCCATTTAAGAAAAAATTAATTGGTTAAGATTAATGATGAATTGAACTTCAGATTATAGAATGGGGCTGATGTTGTTTACATTGAAGCTGGCGGAGCGTGCAAAGGGTGATGTGCTCATCGTTGAATGCACGACTTTGTAAACTCTGACTATTGTGAATGCCCATTGTGGATTTTGCATCCTCCTGATAATCTAATAAATAGCGAGATAGCTCACCAAACGTTTGGCGGATTTGCTATCTGTACTTGAGAATGACAGCACAAAAATAGCGACTTCTTGTCACTTAGCCAAACTTTTTTGCATTTTTCTTCTGCATTTCTGCAATTCTCCTGCTGAAAAGAAGGGTGAGTTTGGGACTGGTGTCGCCTAAGTAGGTGTTCTAATTTCCCTTCTTGTTAGCGCTACCTCAGAGGTAGTTTGATTTAGCTCTGAGCTGAGAAAAACTACCTCTGAGTTTTTTTCTCCAAGATAGGGAGTGGGGCATGACGCTCTTTGTTCTTCTAATGCTCGTGCTTCTCGCGTATGCGCGTATACCCTCTACACTATATTGTTGTTTTTCTCCTTCATTCCTTCACCTTTTGCTGTATTGCCTTGAAA
>RBWB01583764.1_pt1 | contig 11210 bp, 12 predicted proteins | sample 2014201 | NCBI WGS metagenome assembly RBWB01 (sample SAMN10133834, study PRJNA383868) | Human oral metagenome, whole genome shotgun sequencing project. | isolation source: supragingival plaque isolated from 88 juvenile twins | host: Homo sapiens | place: Australia
GTAAAGGCAGATGCTTCAATCGCCCTTCTGAGCGTTTCTAGGGCACTTCCTTGACGTTTCATTTCCTGAATGGCTTTTTGCATGCTCTCGTCTTGCTGTTTAGACTTCTCCAACAGCCCTAAAACGACTTCAATCAGTTCGCTGCTGTTCTCTTGCTCGGTCATCGTGTAATCCCTTTTCCATGTCTTTGCTGTTTGACTTGTTTGGCTTGCTCTTGGGCTTTGCGCTCTTGCTCTGCCCTTCTTGCCTGCTCTGCTGCCCGTTGGGCTTCGCGTTCGGCTAGTCGGGCTTGTAGGCTGTTCTGTGCATTGTTCAGTAGGGCGGTCTGCCTGTTTTCTTTTTCCTGTTGCTGCTCTCGTTCCAGTTGGGCGTTGTAGGCTTTGCGCTCGTCATTGGCTCGACTGATTTCGGTCTGCTTGCCTTTTCGGCGCATGGCGGTTACTTGGGGCGTTTCGTGGATTTGGGCTTGTTTGCCGTTGCCCTGCTCTCCGTAGCTGCGGTGGTCTATGCGTTCGCTACGCCCTGCGCGTTCTAGGTGGCTGTTGGCGATGCGCTCCCAGTCTTGGCGGATTTGTACGACTTCTTTGCTGCTGGCGGGAAACCCTAGCTTTTTTCTCTTGGCGTTAGACAGTTCTAGGTCTATTTTCTCTTTAAGAACAAGATATTGATGGTCGCTTAATCCTGCCTTTCGGGTGGTTAGCATGATGTGGGCATGGTGGTTGCGGTCGTCTTTGCTGTGGTTACTGGGGGCGTGTATGGCTAGGTCGGCGATGCAGTCGTAACGGCTGACTAGGTAGCGGGCGAAGTCGCGGGCGAGTTCTTGCCGTTGCTGTTGGTCTAGCTCGTGGGGTAGGGCGATAACGAACTCTTTGGCGGTGCGGGCATCGCTTCGCTTTTCTGCCTGCTCGGCTAAATTCCATAACTCGCTGCGGTCTATGGCTATGCCCAGATTGCTGAAAATTTCGGTGTACATCACGCCTTGCTTGCGGGTGTAGTCGTGGGTTAACCCTGTACGCTCATCTTGGATTTCAGTCGCGGTTCGGTAGGCTGCGGCTGCGGTGGCGGTGCGTCCTGAACTGCGGGAAATGTTGTGCGCGGAACAATGGTAGATTGCCATTTTCTTTTTCTGTTGTTTTTCAAAACCGCTTGCGGTTTTGGCTTGGGGGATTGCAAAGGGGGAACGCCTTGCCTCACTTGACTTGCCGAATATTGTAGCGCAGCGGAAATATTTGGCAAGTCGTAAGTGAGCCATTCCAATGCTGGAATGGCATCAGTAGCGTTTACCATTGCAGCAAAGCCAAACGGCTGATATTCTGCAATTTTCGTTTAATCTGAAAATGTAAAGGACGACGATGTCAAAGACGATAGACGACAAAATAAACCAGTACGAAGAGAAGCTGAAACAGCTTAAAGCGCAAAAGAAGCTGAAAGAAAACCGTGAACGACGCAAAAATAAAGAACAAGAACGCAAGGACAACACGCGCCGTAAAATCCTGCTCGGTGCGTTCTACCTGCACAAAATGGAAACGGACGAACAATTCCGCCAAAACGTATTAACCCGCCTCGATGAGTACCTCAAAGCGGATAGGGACAGAAAGCTGTTTGGGCTACCTGAACGCGATACCGAAGCCGATGATTTCCAACTGGGGGGCTGAACCCTGCCGCCCACTCTCCGTAGCCACTACGCCGCCCTGCTGGTCGGCTTAGGTCGCGCTGCTGCGCTCCTAACCCACCGCTTTGCCTGCTGGCTTCGCTGCATTCCGTTTTTATTTTTTTAAACCCCAAACCCCGCAAGCGGGGCTGTTATCTGATATAGTTATTTTTTCAGACTTGTATCAAACACAAAACAAGCATACACTCCGCAGCATCTTCAATCCAATAAAAACAAACCCCTAACGCGCTTTTTGTCTTGGCGGACACGCATTAGGGGTTCAGGAAATAATCCCAATGTTACGACAACCTGATTTGTTCTTGCAAGAACGTCTCCCGCACAAACCCTATTGCACCGATGATTTAACCGCCGGCATTCGTCCGCGTTCCTATGCGCACGCCATCAAACGGCGGTATGTTCAGGTCAATCCGCCGCATCTGCGCGTGTTCCTGCTCTTTGACTTGGATTACGCGGGGGCGGGCTTAGCTTGGGAAGACGAACATTTGCCTATGCCTGCTTGGGCGGCAATCAACAGGGAAAACAAGCACGCCCATCTTGCCTACGCGCTTTCTGCGCCCGTACTGACGGCGGACTATGGCGGTCGTCAGGCTGCGTTGCGCTATCTTGCTGCCGTAGAAGCGGCGTATCGGGCGAAATTGCGGGGGGACGATGGTTTTAGCGGGCTGATTACAAAAAACCCCGTGCACCCGTTTTGGGAGCTTCTGCGCGGGGTTCCTGATGCAGTTCGGGGCTATGACTTACCCTATCTTGCGGATTTCGTGGATTTGGACAAGTTTAAGCCCTATGTGGGTCGCTCCAACGTGGAAGCGGTCGGATTGGGGCGAAATTGCACGGTGTTCAACATCGTGAGCCGTTGGGCGTACAAAAACGTCCTTGCATTCAAACAGCAGGGCTTTACCCTGCAAGGCTGGCTGAAAGAAGTGAATTACCAATGCTTGCGCGTAAATGGGGACTTCCCTACGCCCATGCTGCAAAATGAAGTGAAGTGCATTGCGAAGTCTATCGGTAACTGGGTTTGGACTAGGTTTACTCCACAAGGTAAATCAGCTTGGCACTCGGCGCAGAACGCTAGGCGTAAAATTACAACCAACGCAGGTCGTACAAGCACATCAAAAATTATTTTGCTAGGAGACGATGATGGCTGACAAACTTCAACCCCGCAAAACCAAGCGTCCCATGTCTGCCCGTGAAATGGCAGCAAAGTTCAAAGTATCTGAACGGAGTGTCCGTAAATGGTGGTCGCAAACTCGTGAAGATTACTTAGCGGAGAACTCTATCAGCCGTGATAAACCGTGGGAAAAGCTCGGTATTAGTCGCCGAACTTGGTACTATCGCGGCAAGCCTATGCCGTCTGAAACTCAACAGGAGAAAACAGCATGAATACCGCTGTCTTGAATGATATTTTTTCGCCTATGCAAAGCAGCTCTGCATTGGCACGAAAAGCAGAACAGAACTATCAGGAAATGATTGATGCCAAACTAATCAATACGTTGGAACGTATAAATGCACCAGACTATCAAGCTAAAACAATGCCCGATGGCTTCCATGAAGCCGTATTGCAAAGAGTTTTAGATAGACTGGATAAATGAGATGTACCAAGTTGAATATGACCCGTTTTACGAGCTGGAACTAGAACAAATTTTAGTGGACATCGTGAACGACTATACGGCTGATTTTGCCCGCCAAGTCGTTGTTGAAATCAACAATCACATTGAAAATATTAAGAAAATGCCAAAAATGTATGCGGTTTACGGCAACATTCCCGCATACCGAAAGTTTGTCATTAAGCGCAAATACACCGTGTTCTATGTGGTCAATGAAGATAGGCAGGTGGTTACAATCGCGCATATATTCCCGTCAATGCGTGATTTGCCTAGCCTGCTGAATTAACGCCGCTCGTCCAACATTCGCCGCAGCTCTGCCAGTTTTTGGCGCGCTGCGGCGTTTTCTGTGTGTTTCAGGCTTTCGGGTAGGGTAAGCCCCAGCACTTTGGCTAGATTGCTCGGATACGGCTTTCTAGCCCCCTGCAATCGCGTTTCTGCTTCGGCTAGGGCTTTTTCCCCTACCTGCTCTATCAGCCATGCGGCTGTCCGCTCGTCCCGCTCGTTCTGAATAATCACGCTCCTGCCCCCTGCCCTACTGGATAATGCAGTAAGAACCGCTGTTATTGCCGCTTTTGACGGTATAGCCGCATTGCTTGGTGCTCACTCTAACACACAGTTTCCCGTCGCATCGGCTGGTTTTCAGTTGTTCCAGCTCGCTCCTGCTCTCTATCCTGCGGTTTAACGCTTCTAGGTAGCTTTTCCGCTCGCTGATCTCGTCTAGGCTGGGTATGAGCCAAAACATGAAAGCAAGCGTACACGCCATGAATAGGGCGAAACCACCGTAAAACCACAGAAAGGTTTGCCAACTCAATTCTTTTTTCGTCCGTTCCAGTTTGCTGGCTACGCTGTCTATTCGCAAAATACGCTCGTCAAGGGCTTTATTTTGCGTTTCTAGCGCGTTCTTAACCCCAAGAGATACCCCAGTAAAGGCAGATGCTTCAATCGCCCTTCTGAGCGTTTCTAGGGCACTTCCTTGACGTTTCATTTCCTGAATGGCTTTTTGCATGCTCTCGTCTTGCTGTTTAGACTTCTCCAACAGCCCTAAAACGACTTCAATCAGTTCGCTGCTGTTCTCTTGCTCGGTCATCGTGTAATCCCTTTTCCATGTCTTTGCTGTTTGACTTGTTTGGCTTGCTCTTGGGCTTTGCGCTCTTGCTCTGCCCTTCTTGCCTGCTCTGCTGCCCGTTGGGCTTCGCGTTCGGCTAGTCGGGCTTGTAGGCTGTTCTGTGCATTGTTCAGTAGGGCGGTCTGCCTGTTTTCTTTTTCCTGTTGCTGCTCTCGTTCCAGTTGGGCGTTGTAGGCTTTGCGCTCGTCATTGGCTCGACTGATTTCGGTCTGCTTGCCTTTTCGGCGCATGGCGGTTACTTGGGGCGTTTCGTGGATTTGGGCTTGTTTGCCGTTGCCCTGCTCTCCGTAGCTGCGGTGGTCTATGCGTTCGCTACGCCCTGCGCGTTCTAGGTGGCTGTTGGCGATGCGCTCCCAGTCTTGGCGGATTTGTACGACTTCTTTGCTGCTGGCGGGAAACCCTAGCTTTTTTCTCTTGGCGTTAGACAGTTCTAGGTCTATTTTCTCTTTAAGAACAAGATATTGATGGTCGCTTAATCCTGCCTTTCGGGTGGTTAGCATGATGTGGGCATGGTGGTTGCGGTCGTCTTTGCTGTGGTTACTGGGGGCGTGTATGGCTAGGTCGGCGATGCAGTCGTAACGGCTGACTAGGTAGCGGGCGAAGTCGCGGGCGAGTTCTTGCCGTTGCTGTTGGTCTAGCTCGTGGGGTAGGGCGATAACGAACTCTTTGGCGGTGCGGGCATCGCTTCGCTTTTCTGCCTGCTCGGCTAAATTCCATAACTCGCTGCGGTCTATGGCTATGCCCAGATTGCTGAAAATTTCGGTGTACATCACGCCTTGCTTGCGGGTGTAGTCGTGGGTTAACCCTGTACGCTCATCTTGGATTTCAGTCGCGGTTCGGTAGGCTGCGGCTGCGGTGGCGGTGCGTCCTGAACTGCGGGAAATGTTGTGCGCGGAACAATGGTAGATTGCCATTTTCTTTTTCTGTTGTTTTTCAAAACCGCTTGCGGTTTTGGCTTGGGGGATTGCAAAGGGGGAACGCCTTGCCTCACTTGACTTGCCGAATATTGTAGCGCAGCGGAAATATTTGGCAAGTCGTAAGTGAGCCATTCCAATGCTGGAATGGCATCAGTAGCGTTTACCATTGCAGCAAAGCCAAACGGCTGATATTCTGCAATTTTCGTTTAATCTGAAAATGTAAAGGACGACGATGTCAAAGACGATAGACGACAAAATAAACCAGTACGAAGAGAAGCTGAAACAGCTTAAAGCGCAAAAGAAGCTGAAAGAAAACCGTGAACGACGCAAAAATAAAGAACAAGAACGCAAGGACAACACGCGCCGTAAAATCCTGCTCGGTGCGTTCTACCTGCACAAAATGGAAACGGACGAACAATTCCGCCAAAACGTATTAACCCGCCTCGATGAGTACCTCAAAGCGGATAGGGACAGAAAGCTGTTTGGGCTACCTGAACGCGATACCGAAGCCGATGATTTCCAACTGGGGGGCTGAACCCTGCCGCCCACTCTCCGTAGCCACTACGCCGCCCTGCTGGTCGGCTTAGGTCGCGCTGCTGCGCTCCTAACCCACCGCTTTGCCTGCTGGCTTCGCTGCATTCCGTTTTTATTTTTTTAAACCCCAAACCCCGCAAGCGGGGCTGTTATCTGATATAGTTATTTTTTCAGACTTGTATCAAACACAAAACAAGCATACACTCCGCAGCATCTTCAATCCAATAAAAACAAACCCCTAACGCGCTTTTTGTCTTGGCGGACACGCATTAGGGGTTCAGGAAATAATCCCAATGTTACGACAACCTGATTTGTTCTTGCAAGAACGTCTCCCGCACAAACCCTATTGCACCGATGATTTAACCGCCGGCATTCGTCCGCGTTCCTATGCGCACGCCATCAAACGGCGGTATGTTCAGGTCAATCCGCCGCATCTGCGCGTGTTCCTGCTCTTTGACTTGGATTACGCGGGGGCGGGCTTAGCTTGGGAAGACGAACATTTGCCTATGCCTGCTTGGGCGGCAATCAACAGGGAAAACAAGCACGCCCATCTTGCCTACGCGCTTTCTGCGCCCGTACTGACGGCGGACTATGGCGGTCGTCAGGCTGCGTTGCGCTATCTTGCTGCCGTAGAAGCGGCGTATCGGGCGAAATTGCGGGGGGACGATGGTTTTAGCGGGCTGATTACAAAAAACCCCGTGCACCCGTTTTGGGAGCTTCTGCGCGGGGTTCCTGATGCAGTTCGGGGCTATGACTTACCCTATCTTGCGGATTTCGTGGATTTGGACAAGTTTAAGCCCTATGTGGGTCGCTCCAACGTGGAAGCGGTCGGATTGGGGCGAAATTGCACGGTGTTCAACATCGTGAGCCGTTGGGCGTACAAAAACGTCCTTGCATTCAAACAGCAGGGCTTTACCCTGCAAGGCTGGCTGAAAGAAGTGAATTACCAATGCTTGCGCGTAAATGGGGACTTCCCTACGCCCATGCTGCAAAATGAAGTGAAGTGCATTGCGAAGTCTATCGGTAACTGGGTTTGGACTAGGTTCACTCCGCAAGGTAAATCGGCTTGGCATTCAGCGCAGAACGCTAGGCGGAAAATTACAACCAACGCAGGTAGAAAAACCATTCTTTCAATTTCGGAGTTATGAGAATGCCCAAAGCTCGTACAACTAAACGCCCTATGAAAGCGCGGGAAATTGCGGAACGCTTCGGCTGTACAACCAGAACCGTTTACAACTTTTGGTCTCAATCTCGTGCCGACTATCTAGCAGAAAACTCTATCAGCCGTGATAAACCATGGGAACACTTCGGCATTTCCCGCGCTACTTGGTACAGGCGTGGCAAGCCCATGCCGTCCGAAACAGAAAAACAGGGGGCATGAAGCGTGATAGTTCAGAATGAGCGAGACGAGCGTACAGCCGCATGGCTGATAGAACAGGTGGGGGCAGAAGCCCTAGCCGAAGCAGAAACGCGATTGCAGGGAGCTAGAAAACCCTATCCGAGCAATCTAGCCAAAGTGCTGGGGCTTACCCTACCCGACAGCCTGAAACGCACAGAAAACGCCGCAGCGCGCCAAAAACTGGCAGAGCTGAAAAACATCATCGAAAAACGCGAACGCGTACAAAAAGACGGCTAAATTTTGATTTATTCTTGAAATTGGTTAGATTATTCCAAAACGAGACAAAATTATGCCCCTTTACGAAAACGCGTTAGAAACCATACGCTCCAATCTTGAAACCTTGTCTGCTGGCGGTCGCACACGATTTCAGGCGATTGGAAAACTGACGGATAGCCAACTGGCAGCAATCAACCAAAAACAGGCTGAAAAAGGCTTGCCTGCTGTTGAATGCAATGAAATTGTGTACATGGGTCGGCATCACTACGAAAGCCGTGTAATCAAAGACGGCTACACCATTGCAGACTTGCTGAAACAGATTGAAAGCGCACTGGCTGAAAGCAGTACGGTACACAACAACAAAGTTCTGGAAAGCTCCATTTTGAGAAATGACGGCTACGGGAACATGGTTCAAGATAGGGCTGTGTTTGAGATGACGGCGAAGCGTCCGCGAATGGAGTTATTCTCTGTGATACCGAAAGGCGATAACAACAAACCGCCCAAGAAATGAAAAATCCCCTGCTCTCAAAGAGAACAGGGGATTAGTATCTTATGAACACAATCTCGGTTAACTTAGAACTCCGACGCCCTTGCGTTCATGTGGTAAATGTACGGCAACCCAAGCGGAAAATCAAGTACCCCCGTTTTAATTCCCGTTCACAATGCAGTAAGAACCGTTGCCCTTGCTGCCTTTGACGGAATATCCGCATTGCTTGGTATCCACCTTGACGCACAACTTCCCGCCGCATTGGCTGGTTTGCAGTTGTGCCAGCTCGCTCTTGTGCTCTATCGCTTGGTTTAGCTTGCCTAGGTAATCTCGCCGTTCTCTGATTTCGTCCAAACTGGGAACAATCCATGCTGCAAATACAAACAGGCAAGCCATGTACAGGGCAAAACTGCCGTAGAACCACACGAAAGTTTTCCAGTTCAGTTCTTTTTTCGTCTGTTGCAGCTTACTGGTTACGCTGCCTATTTCCCAAATACGCTCGTCAAGGGCTTTATTTTGCGTTTCTAGCGCGTTTTTAACCCCAAGAGATACCCCCGTAAAGGCAGATGCTTCAATCGCCCTTCTGAGCGTTTCTAGGGCACTTCCTTGACGTTTCATTTCCTGAATGGCTTTTTGCATGCTCTCGTCTTGCTGTTTAGACTTCTCCAACAGCCCTAAAACGACTTCAATCAGTTCGCTGCTGTTCTCTTGCTCGGTCATCGTGTAATCCCTTTTCCATGTCTTTGCTGTTTGACTTGTTTGGCTTGCTCTTGGGCTTTGCGCTCTTGCTCTGCCCTTCTTGCCTGCTCTGCTGCCCGTTGGGCTTCGCGTTCGGCTAGTCGGGCTTGTAGGCTGTTCTGTGCATTGTTCAGTAGGGCGGTCTGCCTGTTTTCTTTTTCCTGTTGCTGCTCTCGTTCCAGTTGGGCGTTGTAGGCTTTGCGCTCGTCATTGGCTCGACTGATTTCGGTCTGCTTGCCTTTTCGGCGCATGGCGGTTACTTGGGGCGTTTCGTGGATTTGGGCTTGTTTGCCGTTGCCCTGCTCTCCGTAGCTGCGGTGGTCTATGCGTTCGCTACGCCCTGCGCGTTCTAGGTGGCTGTTGGCGATGCGCTCCCAGTCTTGGCGGATTTGTACGACTTCTTTGCTGCTGGCGGGAAACCCTAGCTTTTTTCTCTTGGCGTTAGACAGTTCTAGGTCTATTTTCTCTTTAAGAACAAGATATTGATGGTCGCTTAATCCTGCCTTTCGGGTGGTTAGCATGATGTGGGCATGGTGGTTGCGGTCGTCTTTGCTGTGGTTACTGGGGGCGTGTATGGCTAGGTCGGCGATGCAGTCGTAACGGCTGACTAGGTAGCGGGCGAAGTCGCGGGCGAGTTCTTGCCGTTGCTGTTGGTCTAGCTCGTGGGGTAGGGCGATAACGAACTCTTTGGCGGTGCGGGCATCGCTTCGCTTTTCTGCCTGCTCGGCTAAATTCCATAACTCGCTGCGGTCTATGGCTATGCCCAGATTGCTGAAAATTTCGGTGTACATCACGCCTTGCTTGCGGGTGTAGTCGTGGGTTAACCCTGTACGCTCATCTTGGATTTCAGTCGCGGTTCGGTAGGCTGCGGCTGCGGTGGCGGTGCGTCCTGAACTGCGGGAAATGTTGTGCGCGGAACAATGGTAGATTGCCATTTTCTTTTTCTGTTGTTTTTCAAAACCGCTTGCGGTTTTGGCTTGGGGGATTGCAAAGGGGGAACGCCTTGCCTCACTTGACTTGCCGAATATTGTAGCGCAGCGGAAATATTTGGCAAGTCGTAAGTGAGCCATTCCAATGCTGGAATGGCATCAGTAGCGTTTACCATTGCAGCAAAGCCAAACGGCTGATATTCTGCAATTTTCGTTTAATCTGAAAATGTAAAGGACGACGATGTCAAAGACGATAGACGACAAAATAAACCAGTACGAAGAGAAGCTGAAACAGCTTAAAGCGCAAAAGAAGCTGAAAGAAAACCGTGAACGACGCAAAAATAAAGAACAAGAACGCAAGGACAACACGCGCCGTAAAATCCTGCTCGGTGCGTTCTACCTGCACAAAATGGAAACGGACGAACAATTCCGCCAAAACGTATTAACCCGCCTCGATGAGTACCTCAAAGCGGATAGGGACAGAAAGCTGTTTGGGCTACCTGAACGCGATACCGAAGCCGATGATTTCCAACTGGGGGGCTGAACCCTGCCGCCCACTCTCCGTAGCCACTACGCCGCCCTGCTGGTCGGCTTAGGTCGCGCTGCTGCGCTCCTAACCCACCGCTTTGCCTGCTGGCTTCGCTGCATTCCGTTTTTATTTTTTTAAACCCCAAACCCCGCAAGCGGGGCTGTTATCTGATATAGTTATTTTTTCAGACTTGTATCAAACACAAAACAAGCATACACTCCGCAGCATCTTCAATCCAATAAAAACAAACCCCTAACGCGCTTTTTGTCTTGGCGGACACGCATTAGGGGTTCAGGAAATAATCCCAATGTTACGACAACCTGATTTGTTCTTGCAAGAACGTCTCCCGCACAAACCCTATTGCACCGATGATTTAACCGCCGGCATTCGTCCGCGTTCCTATGCGCACGCCATCAAACGGCGGTATGTTCAGGTCAATCCGCCGCATCTGCGCGTGTTCCTGCTCTTTGACTTGGATTACGCGGGGGCGGGCTTAGCTTGGGAAGACGAACATTTGCCTATGCCTGCTTGGGCGGCAATCAACAGGGAAAACAAGCACGCCCATCTTGCCTACGCGCTTTCTGCGCCCGTACTGACGGCGGACTATGGCGGTCGTCAGGCTGCGTTGCGCTATCTTGCTGCCGTAGAAGCGGCGTATCGGGCGAAATTGCGGGGGGACGATGGTTTTAGCGGGCTGATTACAAAAAACCCCGTGCACCCGTTTTGGGAGCTTCTGCGCGGGGTTCCTGATGCAGTTCGGGGCTATGACTTACCCTATCTTGCGGATTTCGTGGATTTGGACAAGTTTAAGCCCTATGTGGGTCGCTCCAACGTGGAAGCGGTCGGATTGGGGCGAAATTGCACGGTGTTCAACATCGTGAGCCGTTGGGCGTACAAAAACGTCCTTGCATTCAAACAGCAGGGCTTTACCCTGCAAGGCTGGCTGAAAGAAGTGAATTACCAATGCTTGCGCGTAAATGGGGACTTCCCTACGCCCATGCTGCAAAATGAAGTGAAGTGCATTGCGAAGTCTATCGGTAACTGGGTTTGGACTAGGTT
>RBWB01583772.1_pt1 | contig 11202 bp, 8 predicted proteins | sample 2014201 | NCBI WGS metagenome assembly RBWB01 (sample SAMN10133834, study PRJNA383868) | Human oral metagenome, whole genome shotgun sequencing project. | isolation source: supragingival plaque isolated from 88 juvenile twins | host: Homo sapiens | place: Australia
AAAAATCCAATTATCCTAAATCTGATGAGCTTGCTATCTCTGTTATCTTGTAATCACCAGCCTCCGAAAGCACGGCTTGCAATTCGTCTAGGGTCTTTTCTTCTGATGAAAACTCAATCTCGGCAGTTGCTGACTCTAACGAAACACTCGCTGTTACACCTTCGATAGCATTCAGCGTTTGCTCTACGTGCTTCCTACAATGCTGACAGCTCATACCCTCAATACGATACTCTTTCTTCATACACTCAATCTTATTTAATTCAACATTTATCTTTTTGCCTTTTAATCTCAAACTATTCAAAACAACGCTCACACTACTCATCGCCATAGCTGCTCCGGCAATCATTGGGTTAAGCAAGAACCCACTTATGGGATAAAGAAGACCTGCTGCAATAGGCACTGCGATTAGATTATAAATGAAAGCCCAAAAGAGATTTTGTTTAATAGTGCGCACAGTAAAGCGAGAGAGTTTGATTGCCTCTAGTATCTTGCTCAAGTCCGAAGAGACTATTGTCATCTTGGCTACTTCCATAGCAATATCACTACCTCGTCCCATGGCAATGCTCAAATCGGCCTCCGCAAGTGCCGCACTATCATTTATGCCATCGCCAACCATTGCCACGATATGCCCTTCTGCTCGTAAAGCTCTAACAAAAGCCGCCTTCTCATCAGGAAGAACACCCGCCTTATAAGACTTTAAGCCAACCTTACGAGCCACGGCCTCCGCTGCGAGTTCATTATCTCCCGTCAGCATATACACATCTATCTTTTCCTGCAAGAGTTTTATGGCTTGTGCGGACGACTCTTTGACCCTATCAGCGACAGCCACAAGAGCAAGTAATTCGTCCTCGGAAGCAAACCAAACAAGCGACTTTGCCTCCTTAGCCCACTGATTAGCCTGCGTCAAGAGATTTTCATCTATAGAAATACCTATTTCTTCAATTAGTCGCCTATTTCCAACAACATACTTTTTACCCTCGCAATAGGCTTGAAGACCACTACCCACAATAGCTTCAAACCCTTCTAATGGACTAAGCTCTTGTCCCTCTAAACTCTGTACAATAGCTAAGGAGAGTGGATGCTCTGATTTCTTCTCCAAACTATAGAGAATAGATTTATATTGATTGGCTTCATTCAACCAATGAATGTCCGTAACCTCGGGACGACCTTCCGTTATTGTACCCGTCTTATCGAGAATAACCACATCGACCCCACTTGCAGTCTCAAGAGCTTCTGCATCCTTGATTAAAATACCATGCTCTGCACCCTTACCAATACCAACAATAATAGCTGTAGGTGTAGCCAAGCCCAAAGCACAAGGGCAAGCAACAACGAGAATCGTTACTAGTGCAAGCAAGCCATGAGTAAAACCACTGCTAGGGTCTAAGACATTCCATAAAACAAAGGCAAGAAGCGCAATTATAATAATCGTTGGCACAAAGACACCAGCAATTTTATCTACCAACTTCTGAACAGGTGCTTTACTCCCTTGTGCCGACTGCACCAAACGAATAATGTGCGCAAGCATGGTCATCTCACCCACCTGCTCGGCTCTAAATGTAAACGAGCCTTTTTGATTGATAGTGCCAGCATAAACCTTATCCTTAGAAGTCTTGAATACGGGTATAGGCTCACCACTAAGCATACTCTCATCAACATAGGAGCTACCTTCTGTAACAATACCATCTACGGCAATGCGCTCTCCGGGGCGAACAAGAATAGTATCGCCTACACGAACAGAGTCAATAGGCACTAGGGACAACTTACCATCAGCCCCCATCAGCGTAACCTCCTTAGGCTGTAGACCCATCAATCTTTTTATAGCCGTTGTTGTGTTATCTTTTGCTCGCCCTTCAAGCAAACGACCTAACAAGACAAAGGCGATAACAACGCTTGATGCCTCAAAATACACGTGTGCTTCCAAGCCCTTAGAAGTCCAATACTCAGGATACAAGACATTGAACACGCTAAAAAGATAAGCAATACTCGTACTTAATGCCACAAGCGTATCCATATTGACTGCTCTATGCTTAAGCTGGTTAAAGGCATTCAAAAAGAAATGACCTCCGCAAACGAAAACAACCAATGTGGAGAACAGCCACATGATTTCATTCGCATACGGCGCATGCATATAAAACATACCATACACGACTACGGGCAGGCTCAATAGCACCGCCCCCATAGCACGCAAGCGCAGGAAGCGATAAGCATCTAACTTCTTCGCCTCTACCTCTTCGGGTCTACTCTCTTCTGCATCTATAATCAGATTATAGCCAGCTTCATGCAGAGTATCTTTCATTTGCTGAGGAGTCACAAGTTTATCATCGTATGTTACCGATACTGTTGCCATCGCATAATTAACGACTGCTTCCTCGACTCCCTCTATACTATCTAAAGTCTTTCCGACACGAGTAGCACAAGCAGCACAACTCATTTCTAAAACGGGAAAGACTCTTTTTTCTAAATTTACTCGAGACATAACTATTCTGTTTCTTTTGACTGCAAAGATAAACGCATATCAGGCTAGATAACGAACATAATTATGGATAAGATTTATATGATTTGAGACCGCCCGACGGTCTCCAAAAGGACAAGTTTTACTTGTTCTTTGTGGGGCTTTGCAGAATGCGGCTTTCGCAAGGCATTGAGACTGAGGGCGACGGGAGTTTACTCTTGTAAATGACCAAGCCTGAATGTCGAAAATAACACAGCGAGTGCCGCACAATGCAATGGTCTCGATTTCTATTCCTGCTTCTTAAAGCAAGAAAAATAAAAAAGAGCTATCGCTTTTGCGATAACTCTCGTTTGTGGGCCCAATAGGATTCGAACCTATGACCCCCTGCTTGTAAGGCAGGTGCTCTAAACCAGCTGAGCTATAGGCCCTAATTTTATGTCTTTGTCTAACCCCTTTCGTTGTTTGACAGTGCAAAGATACTACTATTTTTTGAATATGCAAATCTCCAGCAAAAAAGTTTCCTCCCAAGATGGAAACACTTAGGAGGAAACTATATCGATATAGACTGTATGTTTATTTTACTTGCACAGCAACCATGTGCTCGCGAAGCTCTACGGGCACATCAGACAAAGCATATACATTAAGCTCTTTCTTGCCGCCTTCTTCCTTAGCCACTGCAATTGGTCTAGCCTTAGGTTCAAGACTTGTGCTAATAGACGTATCTTCAATTTTCCACATAGCACCGGTAGCAGGGTCTACAATAAGAAGACCGATGAAGCCTCCAAACAGCAAATTGCCAAAATACCATGGCTCAATGCTTGCTTCTAAAGGCATCTGCTTACCTTCATAGCCTTCTTTTGAAAACTCTAATGTGTACTTAGCAGACTTAAAGAAGCCTTCACTTGCTTTTAGACGAAGAGTTACCGGAGTCTGACCTGCAGCAACCTCTCCCCCCTTGCGATTGAGCACACGCACCTTTGCTTCTGATGGCACACTATTGATAGTAACATTGTAGTAACTACGGCTTACAATAGAAGCGCAACTTGTCGAAAGTACAAGCGTAGCTAAAGCTCCCACAGAAGCCTTCATGAGCATTCTTTTAATCATACTGGATTATATATTTATTTTATTAAGACTTCAACACCTTTGTTTATAGTATTACAAAGGTATACTTTCCATTGAAATATAAGCCTTATCCGAATAACAAGCCTGTGACTTCTAAAAAGAAAAAGAGTTATCGCTTTTGCGATAACTCTCGTTTGTGGGCCCAATAGGATTCGAACCTATGACCCCCTGCTTGTAAGGCAGGTGCTCTAAACCAGCTGAGCTATAGGCCCTAATTTTATGTCTTTGTCTAACCCCTTTCGTTGTTTGACAGTGCAAAGGTACTACTATTTTTCAAATATGCAAACTTTGCACGCAATCCAATCCTTTCACAGCTACACACAAAATAAGGAAACAAACTAATAAACAGACAATTAATAGTCAAAAAAATATTTTCCTTTTTCCTCTTCTACTCTGTACTTTCTATTACCAACTACCCCAATACTAAGCTCAGTGGATAGGTTTATTGCGAGCTAAGCGTTGCAATCTTTCTGCAATTCGCTTATCTAATAAAGGCGACAGCACAATCAAAGAAACCGAAACGAGTATCAAGATAATACCGACAACCATCAAACCTCTTAAAGACTCATCAAAGACGAGTATCCCTACAATAATTGCTGTCAGTGGCTCCATTGCTCCAAGAACAGAAGTAAGTGTTGAACCGATATTTTTAACAGAACGCACCAAGGCTAGATTAGAAAGTAAGGTTGGCAAGGTCGCCATTAGCAGAAGATTTATCCCAGCAGACGCACTCGGAATTATCTGCAAGCCTCCACCTTGAAGCGTGCTTAGCATAAAAAAGGCTCCACTAAACATCAGCACATAAAACGTCAGCTTCTGACTATTCTGCTGATTGATGCGCTTTACCGTACTCACAAGTACCAAATAAACCGCATAGCAAACTCCTGAGAGCAAAACAAGAAATACACTCAAGAGCGAACTTACTCCCGTGCTACTCTCACGCAAGCAAAGTAGAGCGACTCCAACAAGTGACAGAATAATCGCACAAATAGTAACCACAGAGGGGCGTTGTTTATAAACAAGTGCCATTATGATGGTTACGCTCACTGGATACATAAAATGAAGCGTAGTCGCCAGACCACTTGCCATACCTCCATAGGCTTGAAAGAGCAACGCTGCCGAGCCGTAATACAGAAAGCCTAAGACAGCAAACCACCTCAATTCTTTAAGATTCGTGGCAAAACTCACACGTCCAATCAGCATCAGTACAGCCACAAGTATAGAGGCAAACAGCATACGATAACTTAAGATGCTGAATGTCGTTAGCCCCTCACCCATCACTGGTAGCGTAAAGAGTGGTAGAAGCCCAAATGTAGACGAAGCCACTATTCCGTAAAGGAAACCCTTAAACTTATTCATGATAATATATAGCTAGAGCCTTTTCAGGATACAAAAATAGCTTTTCTTATTTCTACCCAAAGATAGACAATAAGAAAAGCTACCGAACAATTATAATACAAGCATCAGACGAGCTGCTGCGTAGCCTTCAGCTTAAGCATAGAAGCAGGCACAGCCGAATGAATAATCTTAGCTAGCGTTTCTAAGAGCGTTGTACGTGGATAGTCATCTAGCACACAGATAGAGACCAAACGACATGGGCGAGGAATAGCAAAAGGACGAACCAAATCTTTATGATGCGTTTCCGCCATGAAGTTCAAAGCTAGCTCTGGTATGAAGGTCATACCATTACCCTGCTCTACCATGTGCATGAATGTTTGCAAACTCCCTCTTCTGTATGTGTGCAATGGGTTTGAGTCTCTCTTAAGCTGACAGAAGCGCATAAGCTGGTCACGGAAACAATGCCCTTCGTCAAGAAGCCATAAGCGTTGAGGTTGTACTTGGCTAGTCTTGATACTCTTCTCCACAAATAGAGGTTCATTGCGAGAGACATAGGCATAAAATTCCTCATAGAACAAGGGAATTAACTTATGGCGACGTGTATCCTCATTATCCGCCACAATAGCCATATCAATGTTGTGAGTTTTAAGCTCCTCTAGCGTCTCACTCGTAACGAGCTCACAGAAGTTCACCTTCAAGTCAGGCAACTGCTCTGCTATTAGTGGAGCTATAAGAGGGATAAGATAAGGTGCAATAGTTGGGATTACACTCAAATTCAGCGTTCCTCCTAGAGCCGTTGATTCATTCTGTACAATCTCACTTAAGAGAGACGATTGATGTAGCGTAATCTCCGCCTGCTGAATAACCTTTAATCCGATATTCGTAGGCGTTACAGCACTTCTACTACGCTCAAAGAGTTTAACCCCAAGCTCATCTTCGAGCTTCTGAACCATCGTACTCATGGTAGGCTGAGATACATTGCAGCTATCAGCAGCCCTCCCAAAGTGTCGATGCTTATTTAAAGCAACAATATATTCTAATTGCTGTAAATTCATAGACGTTTTTAGTTTTAGTATTATCTGTAAAGCTGAGAATTCAAAGATACGCAATAAATATTAGTTTGACTAACGATTATCGTATCTCAACATTTAACTCCCAATATGAATAATCTCATCACACACTTCAGCGACTTCTTCATTATGGGTAATAAAAAGAATGATTTTATCCTTTAGATAACGTCTTATATTAGCCAAAAACTGGGACTCCGTACCACTATCCAAGGCACTTGTAGCTTCATCGAAAAGAATAATCTTACCTGGACGCAGTAAGGAGCGAGCAATAGCAATGCGTTGTGCTTGCCCTTCACTCAATCCCTGCCCTTGCTCGCCAACGACAGTATCTAAGCCATCAGGGAGCTCCCAAACAAAATCAGCCGCCGCAATCTTAAGCACTTGACGTAGTTTGCGCTCATCGGCAAGACTATCACCGACAAGTAAGTTTTCTCTAATCGTTCCACTCAGCAAAGAATTACCCTGTGGCACGTAGACAAAGTTATTTCTAGTGGACTCACCGACAGTCAAACCATGCTCCAAGTTTTGAATACTAATACGCCCCGCCTCAGGTTTAATTAAACCTAAGAGCAAGCGCAGAAGAGTGGTTTTACCTGAACCCGTCTCTCCCATAATCGCAATCATTTGTCCCGAACGCACAGAAAAACTAAAGTCCTTGTAGATATATGGACTCTGCTCGTCATAGCGGAAACTAATTGTATCAACCTTAAGCGAGATACTTCCTTGAAGAATATGACTAGGTGTATCATAGCCTTCACGCTGAAACTCCAGCAAATTAACGAGTCTATCGAGTCCTGCCTTAGCACTAATCATACTAGGGACTAGACTCATCAGTTCGCTTAAGGGCTTCTGTATACGAGTTACAAGCTGCAAGAATGAAGTCATCGTACCGAAGGTTATCGTACCTCGTAATATCCCCCAAGCACTCCAAAGAAAGGCTACCGCATAGCCACCACTAAAGGCCGCATTAGCCATAACATTGCCATATATAGTAAGCCCTATGCGTCTCTTTACCTGCTGATATAGCTTACCTTGTATAAGACCAAGCTTATTTATTTCTTGCTCTTGACGTTCAAATGTTCGGATTATTGTTTGATTAGACAGCGTTTCCAGCATCAGCGTATTGATATCACTCTCCGTACGCTTAATCTCTGCTGTATAAGATACCATCTTACGATAGAATGCTCTACTACCTATCAGGATTAAAGGCATACCCACCCCTAACATAAAGGCCAAGGTAGTATCAAATATATAGAGCAAGACTAGCGAAGCTACTAATTGCGTGGTATTGACGATAAAGTTGGGTAAGGATACTGCAAGCAGTTGCACGACATCATCAGTATCCTTAATAATACGCGTTAGGACATCGGCATTATGCATTTCCTTTAGGCTCTGCCAACGCGTATAAAGAAGATGATTAAAGACCTTCATTCGTATAGCATTACCCATACGCACAATGGTCTTATTAGTCAATGATATTCCTAGTAAGCGAAGTAAAGCTACCCCCCCTAGCAAAGCCATAAACGCAATGCTAAGCCAGATTAGATTTCCCTTGGTGACACCTGTTACAATATCGATAATCTCTTTACCGACAAGGACAGAACCAAGAGATAAACTAATAGATAGTAAGCCGACAGATATGATTAACAAAATCTGCCATTTATAACCTCTAAGAAGATAAAGTAGAAGAGCTAGCATATTTTTCTCTTTCCCTTAGGGAAAAGTCCTCGTAGTTGGTCACGACGCAAGGCTATAACCCCCTTAAAACCTTCACCGAAGATAGCACCACTCATTTTAGAGGTACCAAGTACTCTATCCTCAAACGTTATGGGCACTTCCAAGAGTTGGAAGCCCAAGCAATAAGCGGCGTATTTCATCTCAATCTGGAAAGCATAGCCATGGAAACGAATGCTGCTCAAATCTATACTTTCAAGTACTGAGCGGTGATAACAAACAAAACCTGCCGTAGAGTCTTTCACGGGGAAACCTGTTATCAGGCGAACATACAATGATGCGCCATAGCTAATAGCGATGCGGCTAAGAGGCCAGTTCTTAACGCTCCCCCCCTCTGTATATCGCGAACCAATAGCCACATCGGCACGTCCTGACATCACCGCATTATTGAGCTCAACAAGTTTATCCACAGGGTGACTGAAGTCGCAATCCATCTCAGAGATATACTCATAGCCATGCTCCAGTGCCCAACGGAAGCCAGCGATATAAGCCTTGCCTAAGCCCTGCTTACCTGCTCTCTCTAGGAGGTGCAAGCGTTCAGCATATTCGCTTTGCTTCGTCTTGACTATTCCTGCAGTACCATCAGGAGAATTATCATCTATAATCAATATATCTATCTCCATAGGTAGAGCCATCACCGTATCAATCATTTTAGACACGTTCTCACACTCGTTGTAGGTAGGTATTAAGACTATGCTCTTTGCGCTCATTCTATCTGTTCAATAATTCTAAAGTGACCTCACAAGGACCAATATGATGCGCTGATGGCCTCTTTCTGGTCGCTTATTTTCTAACTTGTGTGCAAAGTTAATCTTTAATACTGAAATGCGTAACTTTGCAAGCATGAATAACGAAACATTCGATATCCGCAATACTCAAGGCATTGCCCGAGAAGAGCAAGACGTAGACAAGGCTCTGCGCCCTCTGTCCTTTGACTCCTTCAGTGGGCAAGATAAGGTATTGACCAATCTCAAGATATTTGTTGAAGCTGCACGCAGACGCAGTGAAGCCCTCGACCACGTCCTGCTGTATGGGCCTCCCGGACTAGGTAAAACGACCCTATCGCATATCATTGCCAACGAACTAGGGGTAGGCATTAAAATTACTTCAGGGCCTGTCTTAGATAAACCCGGTGACTTAGCTGGCTTGCTTACTTCTCTAGAGCCCAATGATGTCCTTTTTATCGATGAAATACATCGTCTAAGCCCTATCGTGGAGGAATATCTATACTCAGCAATGGAGGATTACCGCATCGATATTATGCTGGATAAAGGGCCTAGCGCACGAAGCATTCAGATTGACCTCAATCCATTTACGCTTGTAGGGGCGACTACTCGCTCGGGACTACTTACAGCCCCCCTAAGAGCTCGCTTTGGCATTAACCTACACCTAGAGTATTACGATACCGAAACGCTTGCGAACATTCTCAGACGCTCAGCAAGCATACTCGGCGCTCCTTGTAGCCACGATGCGGCTATTGAGATTGCAGGTCGTAGCCGTGGAACTCCTCGTATAGCGAACGCTCTACTTAGGCGTGTACGTGACTTTGCTGAGGTCAAGGGTAATGGAAATATCGATACTGAGATTGCGTGCTTTGCACTTGAAGCCCTCAATATAGATAAGTATGGACTAGACTATATTGACAATAAGCTCTTGAGTACAATCATTGATAAGTTTGCAGGAGGGCCAGTAGGTCTAACGACGATTGCGACAGCCCTCGGGGAGGATGCCGGTACAGTTGAAGAGGTTTACGAACCTTACCTGATTAAAGAAGGCTTCCTTAAGCGCACACCAAGAGGGAGAGAAGCGACACTACTTGCCTACGAACATTTGAACAAGCCTCTTTCACTCAAACAACAAGATTTATTCGACTAACTATATATGTCTGCTATCAAATCTCTCGTTAAGGATACGGCTGTCTACGGACTAAGCTCCATGACTAGTCGCTTCCTCAACTGGCTACTTACCATTGTCTACTCACGCAAACTTCTGATTGCTGAGTTCGGACAAATGACAAAACTATACGCATGGATTGCGCTCTTACTCGTTATCCTAACCTACGGTATGGAAACGAGTTTTTTCCGTTTTGCCAATAAGAGCGAACACCCTCAAACGGTTTATTCGACAAGCCTTTGGTCCGTAGGTATCAGTTCGCTTGTTTTTATGGTACTGGGCTTATTATTCGTCGGAGACATCACAGCATACCTAGGCTTTCAAGCTAATCAGAGCATACTGATATCTATGATGATTATTATATCGGCTATGGACGCCTTTACAGCTATTCCACTTGGATACCTTAGACTCAAACAGCGTCCTTGGCGATTTATGATGGTACGCATGAGCTTTGTGCTTATTACGATTGCGCTTACTCTAGGTATTTTCTATGGTGTACCCTACTTGCAGAAAAGTTTTAGCCTCTTCTCTTGGTACAACCAGCGGGATGCGCTCTATTACGTCTTCGGCATCAATGTCTTGGCTAATATCATACAACTCATTCTGCTTACTCCTGAATTAGGCGAGTCGGGGCGAAAATTTGACTTTCCCCTACTCAAAGAGATGCTGCACTACTCTTGGCCTATCCTACTACTTGGGCTTGTAGGCGCATTCAGCAATCAAGCGGATAAAATCCTATTCCCAATGCTGTTTAGTGACCCCGTTGAGGGAGATACGCAGCTCGGCATCTATGGGGCGTGCTACAAACTAGCGGTGATTATGGTTCTGTTTACTCAGGCCTTCCGCTATGCTTATGACCCCTTCGTATTTGCCAAAGTAAAAGAAGGGGGTGATGTGGCTAAGAGTGCTTACGCTCAGTCTATGCGCTACTACGTCATCTTTACCCTATTCATCTTCCTTGGCGTCATGTCTACGCTCGATGTACTCAAGTACTTCATCGATGGCGCATACTTCGCAGGTCTTCCTGCCGTCCCCCTTGTGATGATAGGGCAACTTATGTTTGGTGTTTATTTCAATTTATCCCTTTGGTACAAGCTCACAGACCGCACGCTATGGGGAGCGATACTCTCTATCGTGGGAAGCGTCGTGGCGGTACTCTTCATCGTTCTATATGCAGAAGAATGGGGATTTATGGCTTGTGCTTGGGCTTCGGTAGTTTCTAATGGTGTCATTATGCTTGCGAGCTACTTCTTAGGTCAGAAGTACTACCCTATCCGCTACCCGCTGAAAGCTATTGCTGGCTATAGTCTGCTTACAGCAGTCCTCTATGCCATCGAACAAGTGATTGCGACATACGCACATTTAGGACAATTCTCTAGTATTGCGCTCAACTTATGTCTACTGCTTATTTTCGTGCTTGTAGTACTCAAGATTGAGGTTAAGCGAGAAGACCTACGCCCTATACTTGTTAAACTCAAGCTTATCAAGAAATAAAAGAGACCGCTGGGCGGTCTCCAAAAGGACAGGTTTTACTTGTTCTTTTGGAGGGCTTTGCAGAATGCGGTAATCGCAAGGCATTGAGACTGA
>RBWB01583781.1_pt1 | contig 11181 bp, 7 predicted proteins | sample 2014201 | NCBI WGS metagenome assembly RBWB01 (sample SAMN10133834, study PRJNA383868) | Human oral metagenome, whole genome shotgun sequencing project. | isolation source: supragingival plaque isolated from 88 juvenile twins | host: Homo sapiens | place: Australia
CCGCTCTCGTTCGCTGCAGTGGCTGCGTCCAGTCGCGCCTGCAGATCACTGATTTGTGCGGCTAGATCGCACTTATCGATATCGGACCACTCGCAGAAGGTGTTCAGGTCGAGGCTGAGCGGGTAGTCGTGTGGACGATTATCGTTTATCACCACCTGCACGCTCCATTCCACCTGGGTCTGGAACGACTTCAGATCGTCGATCAGAGTCTTAAACTTACTGGGGTCGAGCGAGACGTATGTCACCACTGACCCTCCTCCGCGCGCGGATCGAATGAGTCCACATAGTAGGGCTCGGCTTCCCAGTCGCGTTCGAGGGCCCTTACCTTTGACTTGAACCTCCTATTAATAGAATTGACGATACCTCTGATGGAATCGGCGGCTTCATCGGCTGCAGGAGACATCCAGACACTGCCGCCCCCACCCAAACCCTCGGTCAGGGTCGCCGACTTCGGCTCGGCGGCGTAAGCTCCCAGGTCTGTAGCCTCCGCGTGAAAGGAATCGGTGACGGCTTTAAGGGCGAGTTTTTTCTGATTACGACAGAGGGTGGTACCGTCTGGGTAGGTGAACGGCCCCTCTGAACCGGTGAAAGGAGTATCTATATAACCCGGCGGAGGTTCGGGATACGGTGAAGATGTCACAGGAGAAGGAGAAGGTGCCCCGGTGGCTGAGGCATCCGGAGGGGCCTGAGGTCTGGGATTAGGCTCCGGTGAAGGATTCGCATCGGGAGAGGATTGGGAACTTGACACGGCACACCTTCCCCAGGGTGGAGTAACTAACAACACCATGATTCTACATCATTGACTCCCTAACTTGTCAAGAGACATGGAGAACATGAAGAGTTTTCCCAGGGACCGTTCATCATCGACCCCGACCTGAACTCGATTCCCGGTCGCGGCGAACCCGACCCCATCGTCCCCCTGATGCGCACCTGGTTAAAGGTCTGCGGGGCCTGTTCGAGGATCCGCCGCATGCGGCACTTGGACCCAGGTCCAGCCCTGTGTGGTGATCATGATGGCCCGTCCCAGGGGCGCGGGTGCGCCCACGGAGCGGGGCAGGCGGGTGGAGAAGATGTTGCCGTCGTCGGGAGCGCGGGGCGCCAGGAGGAGTCCGGTGCGGTTCTTGCGCACCGTTGTCATGAAGCCCCGATACAGGCCCTGTGCCTCATCGATATTGCAGGCCACGAGCACTCCGCCCGCAGAGTCCCGGCAGCCCTTGACGTGAGCCTCCAGGGGGGCGGTGAGCGCATGATCGTTGCCGAGCACCTCGTAGTCATCGACCACCACTAGGGTCTCCCTGTCCTTGCCGATCAGCTCGGTGAGTTGGGCGGCGGTGGCCGTGGAGTCGAGCACTGCGACCACGCCGGGGTGATCCGCCCAGGCGGTCAGGGGCGAGCGGCGCGGCAGAATGAGGATCGTCCTGGTTCCGTTGTCCAGGGCGCTCTGGAGGGCGAAGGCCAGCGCGGTGGAGCGCCCCGAGCGGCGCGGGCCGGTGATGAGCACGCCGTTGCCGACGTCCTCCATGGACACCGATCGCACCGCCAGGGTGTCCCCGCCCACGCCCAGGGGGATCCAGCCGGGCCCAGGGGCCGGGCCCAGTTCCAGGGCTTGGGCGGCGGTGATGGCCAGGGGCAGGTCGTCCACGCGGGCCGGCCGCAGGCCGTCGGGCACGCGCCCCCAGCGCTCGTCCGCGGCCCGGGCCTCGCGGTAGAGGGCGGCCGTCTGGGCGGTGCCCGAGGGATCGGCGTCGAGCACGGCGATCTGCACTTCGCGCGGATGGGGGCCGGAGCGGAAGGCGCGCCCCGCCGGCATGGAGGCGGGGGCGTCGCGGGCGCGCATCCCCACCAGCTCGTAGTCGTCCGCGGCGGGCATGCGCAGTACGAGGCGGTCCTCCAGGAGCATGCCGGTGCGCCCCCGGAAGGTGGTGCGGTCCCCGGTGACCACCACGCGCACGCCCACCGCGGCGCCCTCGCGCATGAGGGTCTCGAAGGCGGACACCATGACCCCGCCGTCGACGGTCTCGAACACCGCCAGGAAGCCGTCCCACCGGTCCAGCAGGACCACCAGGTAGGGCAGGCGCTCACCAGCCGGGGCGGCGGCGCGCTGCTCGGCCAGGGAGGAGAAGCCCTCCAGGGCGAGCGCCTGCTGGCGGCGGGCGACCTCCTTGCCGAGCATGGTCAGCAGGCGGCGCACCCGGTCGGCCTGGTCGCGGGTGACCACCGCCCCCGTGTGCGCCATGGACACCAGCGGCGCCAGGGCGCCGGACCCGGCGTCCAGGCCGTAGACGTGCACGTCCGCGGGCGAGGCGGTGCGCGCGATCTCCACCGCCAGCGTGCGCAGGAGGTTGGAGCGCCCCGAGCGCGGGGCCCCGGCCACGCCCAGGTGACCGGCCCTGGTGTAGTCCCAGGTCATGGGCCGCTGGGCCTGCTCGCCCGGCAGGTCCTCCAGCCCGATGACCAGGGGCGGCAGGAACCCCGGGGCCCCGTCGGCGTCGGCGGGCGCATCATCGTGGCCGCCGACCCGGTCGAGGGTGATCAGGGCGGGCAGCGGCTCGAGCCAGGGGCGGTGGGGGGCGGGCAGCCCGGTGGTCCGCCGGGCCTGGAGCATGGCGTCGACCAGCGCGGCCAGGTCCGTGGGCACGGACACGTCCTCCTCGATCACCGGGCCCGACGGCGCGGGCCGGGACAGGCCCTCCAGGGTGACCGGCTCGAGGCTCGGGGCGGCGGTGCGCACCGCCCCGGTCGGGCGCCCGCCCACGCGGGAGGCCTGGAAGGGCAGCAGGCGCCCGTGCCCCAGGCGCGCGTAGGCCCTTCCCGGGATCGACGGCGGGATGTGCGCCGAGGCGCCGGACTCCACCACGTCCTGGGAGTCGCCCTCGTCGGTCACCCGCAGCGCGATGCGCAGGTTCGTGTTCGACTTGATCTCCGCCGAGACCACGCCCGCCGGCCGCTGGGTGGCCAGGACCAGGTGCACCCCCAGGGACCGGCCCCGGCGGGCGATGTCCACCAGGCCGGTGACGAAGTCGGGGAGCTCGGCCACCAGGGCGGCGAACTCGTCGATGATGAGCATGAGGCGGGGCATGGGCTCGTCGCCCGGCCCCAGCGCCGCCGTGTAGTCCTCGATGTCCTTGGCGTCGGCGCGGGCGAGCAGGCGCTCCCTGCGGCGCAGCTCCGCCCCCAGCGACTCCAGCGCCCGGCCGGTCAGGTGGCCGTCCAGGTCGGTGACCATGCCCACCGTGTGGGGCAGGCGCGCGCAGTCCTTGAAGGCGGCCCCGCCCTTGTAGTCCACCAGCACGAAGGTCATCGACTCGGGCGTGTTGAGCGCGCACAGGGAGGCGATGAGGGTCTGCAGCAGCTCGGACTTGCCCGAACCGGTGGTCCCGGCCACCAGGGCGTGGGGCCCGTCCGCGCGCACGTCCAGGGAGAACAGGCCCTCGGCGTCCTCGCCGATGACGGCCCGCGTGCTCGCCCGGCCCCCCTGCCAGCGGGAGAGCACCGCCGCCGCGTCCGGCTCCGGCATGCCGATGACGTCCAGCAGCCGCGAGGAGCGGGGGATCGCCCCCGCGTCCCCCTGGGCGGAGACGTCCCGCAGCGGCGCCAGGGCGCGCGCCACCCGCTGCGCCCAGCCGGCGGGCACCAGGTCCAGGCTCACCTGCTCGATATCGTCCTTGTCGGTCTGCGACACGCCGGCCCAGGGCTCATCGGCCGCCACCACGGCCCGGCACTCCTCCGGCAGGGACACCCGGTCCTCGTCCAGGCACAGCAGTCTGATGCCCGCCGCCGGGCCCTCGCGCAGAACCCGCACCATGCCCGGCACCAGGCGCAGGGCGCGGGCGCCGTCGAGCACCACCAGGGTGAAGGGGCCCGGGGCCGCGCCGCCCGCGGCGCCGGCCGCCTCCTGGCGCCGCTCGATCAGGGACACCAGGGCGCCCACCTGGCGGGCGATCGTGTCCTCGTCCATGGCGGCCCGCACCCGGGCCCCGGTCCCCTCGGGGGCCCGGGCGTGGGGGAGCCAGCAGGTCCACGCCCACTCCTCGCCCGCCCGCGCGCCCAGACCGGGATCCACGAGCACCATGAGGTCGAGCTCGGCCGGGGAGTGGAGCACGGCGCACTGGGCGAGCATCCACCGGGCCACCTCCCGGCGCTTCTCCCCGGCGACCCCGGCGACCCCCAGCCGGCCCAGCGGCACCGACACGGGCACGTCCGACGCCGACCAGGCGAACGGCTCCTCCCAGCCCGCCCGGTCGGGCAGCCTCAGCTCGACCTCGCTGGGCAGGTCCGCCGTCCCCACCCGCAGATCCAGCCAGTCGGGGTCGTGGATGCGCCTCTCCCACAGCCCCGCCCTCGGGCCCGTGGCCCGCAGCATGACCTCCGCCGCATCCGGGTGGTCGAGCCGGCGCGCGCGCCGCTCCTCCACCAGCGCCCTGAAGGCCGCCCTCTCCGCCTCGCGCTTCTGCTCCCGGAAGCGGGCCACCGCCTCGCGGTGCATCTTCTTGGCCCCCGAGCGCGTCGCCAGGCGGTTGCCGATCATCATGAGCGGGGACAGCAGCATGAACAGCAGCGACATGACGCGGTGGGTGACGAAGAAGGTCACCCCGCCCATGACCAGCGGGGCCAGCAGCATGATCGGGGAGAACGGCTGCTTGCGGGGCGCGGTCGGCTCCTGCGGCACGGTGAACACCGCCGACCGGGCCGGCCGCGCCAGCCGCGGCGGACGGTTGAAGTCCAGGGTCGGTGCTCCCCGGCTCGCCGTGACGACGGCGTCGGCCGCGGGCACCGGCCCGATCATGAGCTGGGTGCGCCCCAGGCTCAGGACGGCCTCCCGCGTCCAGGCGGCCGGCTCCGACAGCGCCCGGCGGTCCAGCTCGACCAGCCTGCGGGGGGCGTCCGGATCCAGCTCCTCATGATCCGGCAGCGCGACCCGGTCCGCCCCGCCGCGCCGACCCCGCCGGCCCCGTCTCCCGCGCCGCCGCGCCCCGTCGCGCCCGCGCCTGCCCCCGCGCGCCCCGTCGCGCCCCGAGGGGGCCTCCTCGTCCGACTCCCCGGCCTCCTCGGCCCCCCGCCGGCGCAGGACCAGGGGTCCGGGCAGCGCCCGGGCCCGCACCGGGCGCGCGGGCGCCCTCAGGTCCGCCGCGCCCTCCATCGCCTCCACCCGCACGCGGGCCCCGGCCTCCACCCGCACCCGCACCAGGGGCCGGTCCGCCCCGGGGATCACGACGTCGCAGCCGGCGCCCCCCACGGTGTACTCGCCCAGGCCCAGCCGGTGCACGCGCCCGGCGCCCGGACCGCCCACCACGCGCAGCTCCATCACCCCGCCGGGCTCGTCGACGTCGGGCGCGGGCCCCTCGAGGCCCACGAGCGCGCCGTCGCGCACCACGCCCTCCTCCAGCCGGGCCCCCGGATCCAGCAGCGCGTCGCCGACCCACAGGGCCGGGGCCGGCGGGGCGCCCGGCGCCCCCTCGCCGGACCCCAGCGCCACCACCACCGGGTCCGGCGCAGCACCCGCCAGCGCCCGGGCCAGATCCGCCACCGTGGCCCCCTCCTGGGCGCGCACCAGGACGTCCGCGCACTCCCCCGGCGCCGCGCCCGGCCCGGCCACACCGATCAGCAGCTCCACGACGAACCCCCTCTACGCCCCACGACGACGAACCCCCAGGCCCCGGCCCGGCGCGAGATCCTCCACGAGCGCGGCCGTGCCCGGATTGACGTGGCGCAGGTCGTCGGCCCCGGCCGCGTCCAGCAGGGCGCCCACGCGCTCGGCGAGCCGCTCGTGGCCGCGCATCGCCGCCAGGCGCAGGTCCGCCTGCCACAGCCGCTGGTCCAGCTCGACCACGCCCAGCCCCACCGCGATCGCCGCGGCGGCGCCCTCGGGGTCGTCCCGGCCGAGCAGCGCCGCCACGCGCAGCGCGGAGTCGGTGATGAGGGCCTCGGAGTCGTGGGCGGTGCGCAGGCGCGCCAGCCACGCGTAGCGCCCCGGCTCGGCGCCCTCGCACACGCGCCCGCGCACGAGCCGGAGCGCCTCCTGGAGCAGGCGGAGCTCCTCCGCCCGCGGCGCGCGCCGGGCCGCGGCCGCGAGCGTGCGCAGCACGTCCCAGTCCACGACGACGTCCGGGCCGAGCACGAGCCGGCCCTCCTCGTCCTCGCGCAGCCGGGCCGACCCCGTCTCGTCGTCGCCCAGCCAGACGCGCAGCCGCTCGATGGACGCGGTCACGACGTCGCCGGTGACGCCCAGCGGCCAGATCATGGAGGCGAGCACCCGCGGGTGGAGGCCCTCGCGGTTCAGCGCCAGGCACGCCACCGCCTCGGTGAGGAGGGGCAGGCGCTCCGGCTCCACCGCCCCGGGGGCCATGACAGTGGCCGGTCCGAGGACCTGGACGCGCACGGGGGCGCTGCGCAGGGCCGCCGTCGTGGCGGGGGGCCGCGGATCGGGGGCGTCGGGGCGCCCGCCGCCGCGCTCGGAGGCGAAGAGCTCGCGCAGGCAGGCCAGGTCGTGCTCGGTGGCGCGGGTGACCCGCACGCCCACGTCCAGCGGCTCGACGCGCGCCATACCCGCCGTGTCCACCTCGATCCGCCACCGGGCGCCGCCGCCGGTGCGCACGAGCACGGTCTCGCGGCTGTGGGGGGAGACCGCCTCCTGCCGGCCGACGGCCAGGACGACGCGCCGGGGGCCGGAGCGCCGGCGCCGACCGGTGAGGACGTCGGCCGGCTCCGGGGCGCCCAGGGCGGCGGCGAGGTCGTCGGCGCGCTCCAGGCGCCTGCCGCACAGCTCGTGCAGGGCCCGGGGCAGGCCGACCCCGGTGACCCGGATCCGGGCCGACCAGGGGTTGATGCACAGCTCCAGGGCGAGGGCCGCGATCACCTCGGCGGCCATCGTCGGCGCGCCGTTGACGGCGACGTCGCCGTCAACCAGGCTCAGGTCGATGAGGACGTCCGTCCCGCGCTCGTCGCGGCCCAGGGTGACCAGGCCGGTGCCCACGCGCGCGGGCTCGTCCGGGGCGGTGACGACGGCGTCGCGGGCGAGGACCCAGATCCGCCCCTCGCGCCGCGCCCGCCAGGGCCGCGGGGCCTGCGGCATCGGGCGGGAGAGGAACAGGGTCACGGCCTCGTCGTCGACCCCGGCGGCGTAGGGGGCGGGCGGGGCGCTCAGGGCGGACAGGGAGCGCAGCGCCGCGTCGAGGCGCTCGGCGCGGTCGGGGTCCGCGCCGATCCTCAGCAGCCGCTCCAGCTCGCCGGCGTCGGGCCGGGGGAGCAGCCAGGAGCCGTAGCGGCGCCGCCGGACGAGCAGGGAGAGCACGGCGGCGCCCGTCAGCGCGCCGAGGGCCGGGGCCTCCGTCGGGGCGACGTCGGCCATGCGCTCGGCGGCGGTCGGGGCCGGCGCGGCGAGGCCGTCGGCGCCGTCCGCGGCGGCCTGCCGGGCGGGGGCGGGCGCCGGGGCCGGGGGGCCGGGATCCGGGGCGGGGGAGACCGCCTCGACGCGGGGGATGTCGGTGGCCTCCTCGGGCATGATGAGGTACCAGTTCGGCTGGATGAGGCGCGCGAGCTCCAGGGAGCGCCCGTCGGGCTGGACGCGGCCGGCGTTGAGGTCGTAGATCTGCTGGTAGGCGCGCCCGTCGCCCAGCGAGCGCTCGGCGATGTCCCAGAGGTTGTCGTGGTAGTGGCCCTGGGGCGGCTGGACGATGTAGACGCGCCGCCCCACGAGCTGGGCCCCCACCTCCGGGTCGATCACCGCGTCGCCCAGCCTGTAGGTGACGTCCCCGGCCTCCTGCGCCGCCCGCTCGGGCGCGGCGTCGTCCTGCGCCGCCGCCTGCGGCGACTGGTCCGCCCGCGCGCCGTCCTCGGCCTGCACGGCGGCGACCGACTCGGAGGCGGGCGCCAGGACGGCGGGCGCCGCGGTCGCCGGGGAGGCGGCGGTGGTCACGAGCAGCGCCGCGATGACCAGGCGCCGCACGAGGGTCTGCATGCCCCCCGACAGCGGCACGTGCCCGGGCACGCCGCTGCCCCGCAGCGCGGAGACCGCCTCCACCACCGCGCACACGGTGAACTGGAGCCACGCCAGCCACAGCACCCAGATGAGCACGCCCAGGAGGGCGTCCACGCTCACGGCGCCGGTGAGGACCGCGAGGGACAGGCCGGAGGGCAGGGGCGGCGGCCCGAGGGTGAGCAGGAGCAGGGCCGGCATCCCCAGGACGACGGCGAGCAGCGCCAGGCCGGCCCCCGCAGAGCGCCACGCCGAGGAGCGCTCGGAGGCCGCCGGCGCGCGGAACCGCTGGGGGCCGAGCGCGGCGGCGGACGAACGGGGCGCCATGATCACACGCCCCCCGCCGCAATGCCCGACTCAGCCTCGGCCGTGCCCGACACGGTCACGGTCACGGACCTTATGCCCAGCATGGAGAGCATGAGGGTGGGGACCTGCCTGTGCGCGGTGACGGTCACCGTATTGCCCGAGGTGGTCACGCTCACCCCGCCGAGGTCCATGTCCGTGGTCGAGGCGAGGTAGGCGCGGGCCGCCGTCCGCGCCGCGCCGGGATCGAGCACGACGTCGAACGAGCCGCGCAGCCCCTCGGTCAGGACCTCCTGGGCGCCGGCGCGCGCCGCCTGCTCGCACACGTCGGTCAGGGTGGCCCGGGCGTTGAGGACGCGCCCGCCGTCGATGCACAGGCCGGCCAGCAGCATGAGGACGGCGACGACGCAGACGGCGAAGACGGAGGTGGAGCCGCGCTCCCGGGAGGCGGCGCGGGCCGGTGGGCGGGCGGGGCGATCGCCCGTGCGGTGCTTCATGCGGTTCCTCTCATGGTGTCGACCGGCGAGCTCGCCTCCGCGGTGATCGTCGTCGCCCCGGGCAGGAGGACGAGTCCGAGGTCGGCGAGCTCGACCCGGCAGCTGACCCGGACGGTGACGCTGCCGCCGGCGCGGAAGTCGGCCGTCGAGGTGGCCGCGGTGCAGTCGGCGGAGGCCGTCTGGGCCCGGGCCAGCGCCGCGGAGGCCGCCGCCGCGGCGGAGGCGGAGGAGCGCTCCAGGGAGGCGGCGCGGGCGGCGTCGCGCGCCGCGGCCCGCGTCATGCCCTCCGCGGAGACGTAGCGCCCGCCGGCGACGGCGATGAGGACGACCATGAGCAGGACGGGCACCAGGACGATCATCTCGACCGACATGGAGCCGCGCTCGCGGTCGGGTCGCGGGGCGGCCCGGCGGATGCGCTTCACGAGTCCCCCCGGAATTCCTCGATGGGCGAGGTGACGGTGGCCCTCACCCGGGGCGTCAGCCCCCCGAAGACGTCCATGGCGCTGCCCGTGACGGTCACGGTCACGGCGCCGCCGTCCACCGAGGCCTCGACGACGACGTCGGTCAGGCCCGAGCCGGCCAGGCTCTGCGCGTAGGCGGCGCCGTCGGCCCGCGCCGCGGCCAGCGCGGCGTCGTCGTGGGCGCCGGTGCGCAGGGTGCGCGCGGTCTCCCGGGCGGCCGTCATGGCCACCTCGTTGCCGTACCAGGACAGCCCGGTCTGGACGGCGAGGAGGATGATGAGCAGCAGCAGCGGGAAGAAGACGAGGAGTTCGACCGAGGACGCCCCCGCCTCCCCGCGCAGATGGCGCAACCGTTTCATAGGCGGTTCTCCACGGGCGGCGACCGGCCCGCTCAGGGCCCGATGGACGGCACCTTGAGCTTGTCGCCGGCGTCCTGGACCAGTCCGTAGATGATCCGTCCGACGACCGCCGCCAGGACGATGAGGAAGCCGGTGATGATGACCCACTCGACGGTGGAGGCCCCCTCCTCCCGGCGCAGGCGCGCACCCGCCCGGTCGCGGACCTGGGCGGCGACGATCTGAAGCGTGCACAGTAGGGACAACATGCGGGACTCTCCTTGTGTGAGGGTTCGAGGGACGAGATTCGAGGGGCGCGGGGGCGGACGGCTACCCGCCCCCCATGATCCCGGACAGGGCCGGGTAGACCAGGAAGACGATGAACCCGATGGCGATGACCAGCTGGGCCACGAGCATGGACTCGGAGTTCTCCCCGGCCCGGCCCTCGGCGTCGGCGAGCTCGCGGCGCCGCATCGAGGTGGCGCGCGCGGACAGGGACTCGCGGATCTTGGCGCCGTCCTCGGCCACGAGGGCCAGGGCCGCGGACAGGTCCCGCAGCTCGTCGATGCGCAGGGTCTCGCCCAGGCGGCCCATGGCCGCCCAGGGCGTCTCGCCGCGCAGCCGGGCCGCGGCCAGGGCGTCGCGGATCCGGGCCATGGCGGGGTCGTCGGACAGGGCGGAGGCGGCGTCGAGGGCCTCGGGCACGCCCCGTCCGGCGCTCAGCGACATGGACACCAGGTCCAGGAAGGAGCCGACGACGTGCCGGAAGTCCCGGCGGGCCTGCGCCGCCCGGGAGCGCAGCCTCGCCGTGGGCAGGGCCGCCATGGCGGCGCCCAGGACCAGGCACGCCAGGAGCGGCAGGGAGCCCATGGGCCGGCCCGCGAGGGCGCCCAGGGCCGTGATGAGCAGGGGCGCGCCGAAGCCGAGCAGGCCCAGGAGCAGGGAGGCGACGAGGTGGCGCTCCAGGGAGCGCCCCAGGACCGACAGGTCGCTGCTGAGGCCCCCCAGGTCGATCCCCGTGCGGCGCAGGAGCGCGGCGGCCCGGTACCCCAGGGCGTCGAGCCAGTCGGGCAGGGCGCGCTCCCGGGGGTTGAGCCTGCGGGCCTCCTGGCGCAGGCGCCGCTCGTCGCGCTGGGAGTCGAGCTCGGCCAGGGCGGCGGCGGGCTGGATCGCCGGGGGCGCCAGGATGAGGACGAGCATGAGGACGCCCGCTCCGCTCAGGGCGCCCCCCAGGAGGATCCACGTGATCATGACCGCCCCTCCCCGCTCGGGGCGGCGCGCGCGGTGAGGAAGCGCCGCGGCAGGCTGACTCCGGCCAGGCGGCGCATCCACAGCAGCCCCATGGTGAACAGGGCCATGACCACCAGGAGCACCAGCTGCCCCGTGAGCGAGTTGTAGGGGGCGACGAAGGACCGGTTGAAGACCGCCAGCCCCAGGATGACCACGATGGAGAAGACGACGACGATCTGGGCGGAGCGCCTGGTCCCGGCGCGCGAGGCGGACACGCGCTGGCGCATGTCCAGCTCGGCCCGGGCGGTGGCCGCCAGGCCGCCCAGGAGCTGGCGCAGGCCCGGGCCGCGCAGCCGGGAGTTCATCATGAGCGCCGCGAT
>RBWB01583783.1_pt1 | contig 11173 bp, 8 predicted proteins | sample 2014201 | NCBI WGS metagenome assembly RBWB01 (sample SAMN10133834, study PRJNA383868) | Human oral metagenome, whole genome shotgun sequencing project. | isolation source: supragingival plaque isolated from 88 juvenile twins | host: Homo sapiens | place: Australia
GATTCGACTGGCAGTGGTAGAGATAGAGGTAGAGGCTACTGCTGCGAGAGCAAGAAGGAAAAATCTTTTTTTCATAAAGCGGAAGATTTTAGGGGTTAAAAATTAGGGGTTGTGCTGCAAATTTAAGAAATGTGGTTTGAATGACCAAATAAAACGAGAGTTTTTTTTGAAAAAGTTTTTGAGAAATGTTAGTACTATGTGAAAAAAAGCAAGGGGCTTTTCCTAAAACATTCCCAATGTCCTTGTCTTCTGGGGAAAACAATAGAGCGGGCGGCTACACTTTCTTCAGAGAAAGTGGTTTTGACTTCAGAGCCGGTTTTATTTACCTCAGACTCCGTGACTTCTCCCTCCCATGTTTTTTCCAGCTTCCCTCGCGCGCGCATACTACTGTCAAACTTTGTTTTTTTCCTTCACTTCCTTCACCGGCGGCTTTTCTTCTCGTCAAAACAATGAGGCGGTGAAGGTTTTACGAAACGAGAACCTTCACCTGCAATCGGTTAATTATCATGGGGTTATCCTACCTGGTGAAGGAGTGAAGGATTTTTTCATGCATTATGTGTGTATACGCGCGCGTGCGCGAAAGGCGACCGGCAGCGAGTAGGGGCATCCGAAAGAGGTGGTGTTCGATACGGGAGAAGAGCGGCCATGATGGGGAAGCACTGCCCGCTATTCTTAGCCGGAGATTTAGGCCGTCACGCTGTAAAATCACGGTTTTTCTTTGTCGTGCTCACGGCAAAAACGTATATTTGCAAATGAAATTGAAAATAGGAATTAAAACAAAAAAATAATGATAAGTATAAAGCAAAGAGAGGAATTACAATCTGCCATTTGGAGAATCGCCAATGAAGTGCGCGGGGCTGTGGACGGATGGGATTTCAAGCAGTTTGTTTTGGGCACTCTCTTTTATCGTTTCATCAGCGAAAACTTCGCCAGTTTCATACAAGGGGGAGATGACAGTTTTCATTATGCCGAGCTGACCGACGATGCGATTACACCGGAAATCAAAGACGATGCCACGAAAACCAAAGGCTATTTCATTTATCCCGGTCAGTTGTTTGTCAACGTGGCCAAGACGGCCAACACCAATCCCGACTTAAACACCGAATTGGCGGCGATATTCAAGGATATCGAGGGTTCGGCCGTCGGCTATGCGTCAGAGCATGACATCAAAGGACTTTTTGCCGACTTCGACACTACAAGCCTCCGCTTGGGAAATACTGTCGAGGAGAAAAACCGCCGTTTGGCAGCCGTCATCAAAGGGGTGGAAAGTCTTGACTTCGGCGACTTTGAAGACCATGAGATTGACCTCTTTGGCGATGCCTACGAGTTTTTGATTTCCAACTATGCTGCCAATGCCGGCAAATCGGGCGGTGAGTATTTCACCCCGCAAAATGTGTCCAAACTGATTGCACGGCTGGCACTCTTGGGGCAGACTTCGGTCAATAAAATTTACGACCCGGCTTGCGGTTCGGGTTCTTTGTTGTTGCAGGCCAAGAAGCAATTTGATGAACACCTGATTGAGGAGGGCTTCTTTGGACAGGAAATCAACCACACCACCTACAATCTGGCGCGGATGAATATGTTCCTCCACAACATTAATTACGACAAGTTCGACATTGCTTTGGGCGACACGCTCCTCCATCCTCAATATGGGGATGAAAAGCCCTTCGATGCCATCGTTTCCAATCCGCCTTATTCGGTAAACTGGGTGGGGAGCGACGACCCTACGCTCATCAACGACGACCGCTTTGCTCCTGCCGGTGTGCTTGCGCCCAAGTCGAAGGCCGATTTTGCTTTTGTGCTGCATGCCCTCAGTTATCTTTCCGCTCGTGGACGTGCGGCCATCGTTTGTTTTCCCGGCATCTTCTATCGGGGTGGTGCGGAGCAAAAGATTCGAAAGTATTTGGTAGACCACAACTTTGTGGAAGCGGTTATTTCTCTGCCTGCCAATCTTTTTTATGGAACCACCATCGCCGTCAATATCATTGTGCTCTCCAAGCATAAGACGGAAGCTAAAACGCAGTTTATCGATGCCGGTGGTGAGGATTTCTTTAAGAAAGAAACCAACAACAATGTGCTTTTACCGGAGCATATCGATCGCATTGTGAGCATCTTTGAACACAAAGAGGAGGTGCAGTATGTGGCTACATCGGTAGACAACGCTAAAATTGCCGAGAACGATTATAACCTTTCCGTGAGTTCGTATGTCGAGGCGGAGGACAAGCGAGAAATCATTGATATTGACAAACTCAACGCAGAAGTGGCTGAAACGGTGAAGCGGATAGACGCATTGCGGGCGGAGATAGATAGTATTATAAAGGAGATAGAGGAGTAAGCTCAGAATACTGAATTTCTGCTAAATGTAGTATGGATTGCAATAAGAAAAGCAACGAATTATGGAACAGAATATCATAGAAACGTCTAATAATTCAGCAAGTACGGCCATCGCTATACTTTCGCAACATGTGCAGCAGCACATCTTTTCCATTCGCCAACAACAAATAATCGTAGATGCCGATATTGCTGACCTATATGGTGTGGAAACCAAACGAATAAACGAAGCTGTACGCAACAATCTGGATAAGTTTCCCGATGATTATATGTTTGTGCTCACCAAAGAAGAAACAGAAATTTTGCGGTCGAAAAATTCGTCCACAAAACTTTCTTCCAAGACTCGAACACTACCGAAAGCGTTTACAGAGAAAGGACTATACATGCTGGCTACAATCCTAAAAAGTAAGAATGCTACTATGGTAACATTTGCCATCATAGAGACTTTCTCCAAGGTACGCAAGTTGAAACGAGAATTGTTAAGCCTTCATCAAGAAAACAACAAGCAGGAACAAAATGAAAAGATGAACCGATTTGGAAAACTCCTATCGGATGTAGTTATGCCCGACCTTGAGGTGGCAGAAACAGAATCATCACTGGAAATCAATTTTTTCATCGGGAAAATCAAACATACCGTAAAGAGAGTCAAACGTGCAACGATAGAAGATAAAGAGTAGTATCAATGCCATCATTAAAGCATTGACCGTATGAGCAGCATTCAGCTTTTTGAACAATGGTGGGCAAAGGTGGCTCGCATGAAATTAGAAAAGCAAACAGGAAAAAGTGTAATTAGCAGCGACAATGCTACTATGCTGCATAGGTTATCTCAAAAGAAACAGCAAGATGAAGAATAACGAACAACATATCATACCCTTTATAGAACGCTTACTCGATGGGGCTGAAGTGGAGTGGAAGGAACTGGATGAAGTAGCAGAGGTAAAGCGTGGGCGTCGGCTTGTTAGGAAAGAACTGAGCGAAACTGGTCGTTATGCTGTTTTTCAAAATAGTATGACACCTTTGGGGTTTTATAATGAGGGTAATGTCTGTGGAGATACAACTTTTATTATTAGCGCAGGAGCAGCAGGCGAAATTGGATATAGCACAGTAGATTTTTGGGCTGCCGATGACATTTATTATTTTCTTCCAACCACTACTATTTACAGCAAATATCTCTACTACTTCTTATTGACAAAGCAGACTGCTATAAAAGGGCAAGTACGACGTGCGAGTGTTCCACGTTTAGCAAAAAATGCATTTGCAAAAATCAAAATCCCTATTCCCCCTCTTTCTGTCCAACAAGAAATCGTTCGCATTCTCGACAAGTTTACGACGCTGGAGGCGGAGTTGGAGGCGGAGCTGGACTGCCGCAAGCGGCAGTATGAGTATTACCGCAATAAGTTACTTTCCTTTGATATGTTAAATAGGGGGGGTAATTCGTTAAATAATATATTTATTTTGCCATTGGGAGAAGTATGTTCTGTTCTTAGAGGTAAAAGACTAACAAAAAGAGAACTATACGAGGAAGGTTCCTATCCTGTGTTTCATGGCGGAGTAGAGCCTATTGGTTATTATAGTAAACCCAATCGAGAAGCTCATTCTGCAATGATTATCAACGTGGGGGCATCTGCAGGAACGATAGGATATAGTTCAAAGGAGTTTTGGTCTTCTGATGGTTGTTTCTGCTTCTCTCATAGCGAGTCACTAAGTCAAAGGTTTCTGTATTATTTGCTTCAAAGTATGGAAGGCTTCATAAAGGCAAAAGTTAGGAAAGCTGGTATACCTACTTTAGACAGTAAAGTGATTGAAAAAATCAAAATCCCCATTCCCCCACTTTCCGAGCAGAAACGTATTGTTTCTATTCTCGACAAATTCGACACGCTCACTAACTCCATCAGCGAGGGGCTGCCCAAGGAGATTGCGCTGCGCCGAAAACAATACGCGCATTACAGAGATCGGCTCTTGAACTTTCAAAGATAAAGTCAACCCCTAAGAACGTCTATTATGGATGCGCCAAAGCTTTTGACCGATTGCTGGAAGAACTGAAAGCCGAGAATGCCGCCTTGAAAGCGGAGGTGGCAAGCCTCAAAAGACTGCTCGAAGGAAAAGGGTGAGAGAGGCAGCGCGCTAAGCCGCTATCCTGAGAAGATTAGTTGTCCTAGGGGGTAGTTATCCTAGGAAATCTAGGAATCCTATGATAACTAATAAATCAAGAAAAAAACAAATCAAAAAATGACTCCTTACAACACTATCGCAGAAATGCAGCACTTCATCGTGCTGGACAGCTACACCAAGTACAGTGAGCTTCACGAGCCCCCCGTGGGCTATCAAACCGAAGCCGCTTTGGAGCACGAACTGATAGAAGACCTGCGGCATCAAGGCTACGAGTATCGCTCTGACATAACGACTCCCAAAGCCCTCCTTCTCAATGCACGCGTGCAGATAGAACAGCTCAATGCTGTGAAATTCGCCGATTCGGAATGGCAGCGTTTTCTCGAGGAGTATTTAGATAAGCCGGGAGACAGCATTGTCGACAAGACGCGAAAGGTGCAGAATGATTATATCTACGACTTTGTGTTTGATGACGGGCATATCCAAAACATCTATTTGGTGGATAAGAAGAATATGGCGCGAAACAAGGTGCAGGTCATCCATCAATTTGAGCAAACCGGCACCCACGCCAACCGCTACGATGTCACCATTTTGGTGAACGGGCTGCCCATGGTGCAGGTGGAACTGAAAAAACGAGGCGTCGCCATTCGAGAAGCCTTCAACCAAGTGCACCGTTACAGCAAAGAGAGCTTTAACAGCGAGAGCTCGCTCTACAAGTATTTGCAGATTTTTGTCATCTCCAACGGCACCAATACCCGCTATTTCGCCAACACCGTCAAGCGCAACAAAAATAGTTTCGACTTTACGATGAACTGGGCGAAATCGGACAACACCCTCATCAAGGACTTAAAAGACTTTACCGCCACCTTCTTTCAGAAAAACACGCTGTTGCAAGTGTTGTTCAGTTATTCGGTGTTTGACATCAGCGACACCTTGCTCATCATGCGCCCCTATCAGATTGCCGCTACGGAGCGACTGATATGGAAAGTGAGAAGTTCCTATCAGGCAAAGCGGTGGAGCCGACCCGAAGGCGGTGGCTACATCTGGCACACGACAGGATCGGGCAAGACCTTGACGAGTTTCAAGGCGGCACAACTGGCCACACAACTTGAGTTTATCGACAAAGTGTTTTTCGTCGTCGATCGTAAGGATCTCGACTATCAGACGATGAAGGAGTATCAGCGCTTTTCGCCCGACAGCGTGAACGGTTCGGAAAGTACGGCAGGGCTGAAGCGCAATTTGGAAAAGGACGATAACAAAATTATCGTCACGACCATTCAGAAACTGAATAATCTGATGAAGGCTGAGGCCGCTCTGCCGGTCTATCAGCAGCAAGTGGTCTTTATCTTTGACGAGTGTCATCGTTCGCAGTTTGGCGAAGCGCAGAAAAATCTGAAGAAAAAGTTTAAGCGATATTATCAGTTTGGATTTACCGGAACCCCCATCTTTCCTGAAAATGCTTTGGGGGCGGAAACCACGGCCGACGTGTTTGGTCGTGAACTGCACTCGTATGTCATCACCGATGCCATACGCGATGAGAAAGTGCTGAAGTTTAAGGTGGACTACAACGATGTGCGCCCACAATTTAAGGCGCTGGAAACGGAGCAGGACGAAATCAAATTGACGAAAGCAGAGAACAAAAAACTCCTCCTTCACCCAGATCGAATCAGAGAAGTGTCGGAATATATTCTCCGCAACTTCCGACTCAAAACCCATCGTCATCAAGGCGGCGGAAAGGGCTTTAATGCGATGTTTGCCGTCAATAGCGTTGAAGCCGCCAAACTCTATTATGAAGAACTGAACAACCAGCAAAAAGAAAGCGAAAAGCCCTTGAAGATTGCTACGATATTTTCCTTTGCGCCGAATGAAGAGCAGAATGCCGCCGGCGATATTCGGGAAGAAAATTTCGAGCCTTCAGCCATGGATAGTAGCACCAAAGAGTTTTTGGACAAAGCCATCAAGGATTACAATGCGATGTTCCGAACCAATTTCGGTGTAGACAGCAAGGAATTTCAAAACTACTACCGTGATTTGGCCAAACGCGTGAAGAGTCAGGAAGTCGATCTCATTATTGTGGTGGGCATGTTTCTGACCGGTTTTGATGCGCCCACGCTGAACACCTTGTTTGTCGATAAGAACCTGCGCTATCATGGGTTGATGCAGGCTTTCTCACGCACCAACCGCATTTACGATGCCACGAAGACGTTCGGCAATATCGTGACTTTCCGCGATTTGGAGAGAGCCACGATAGATGCCATCACGCTGTTTGGCGACAAGAATACAAAGAATGTGGTGTTGGAAAAGAGTTACGAAGAATATCTCAAAGGCTTTACCGATATTGCTACGGGCGAGGCGCGCAAAGGTTATATCGACATTGTGAAAGCCCTCAAAGAGCAATTTCCAAGACCTGAGGAAATCGCGAAAGAGTCGGAAAAGAAAGCGTTTACCAAACTTTTTGGTGAATACTTAAAGGTAGAGAACATTCTGCAAAACTACGATGAGTTTACCTACCTCAAAGAACTGCAAAAGATTGACAAAGAGAATCCCGATGCTGTTGAAGCCTTCAAAGAGCGCCACTTTTTGACGGATGATGCCGTTTCGGCCATGATGGAGATTGACGTCCTGTCGGAACGCGCAGTGCAAGATTATCGCTCAACCTATAATGATATTCGCGACTGGTTTAGAAGAGAGCGGGAAGGAAAAGCTCCCGAGCAATCCAAGATAGACTGGGATGATGTGGTGTTTGAAGTGGATTTGTTGAAATCTCAGGAAATAGACTTAGATTATATCTTGGAGTTGGTGCTTGAACACAATAAAAAGACAAAAGATAAAAACGCGTTAGTAGATGAAGTGCGTAGAATGATTCGAAGCAGCGTCGGAAACAGAGCCAAAGAGAGTCTTGTCGTGGATTTCATTCATGAAACCGATCTTACGTCTATTCAAGATAAAGCCGGTATCATTTCGGCATTCTTTACTTATGCCCAAGCGCAGCAAAAAAGCGCCGCAGAAAAATTGATATTGGAGGAAAACCTGAATGTAGAAGCGGCAAAACGCTACCTGCAAACCTCCTTAAAGCATGAGTTTGCCAGTGACAACGGCACCGATCTCAATGCAGTTCTTCCCAAGATGAGCCCTCTCAATCCGCTATATCTCACGAAGAAACAAAGCGTCTTTCAAAAGATTACGGCTTTTGTTGAAAAATTCAAGGGAGTTGGCGGAAGTGTGTAATGAGAGTGGCTCTCTCCCTGTGATGGGGGCAACCTTCTGTTTGATGGGCATCTCTCCACAGGTTGTGCGTGTTTTTGAAAAAAATACTATCTTTGTGCTCGAAATTCATTTTATCCCACCTTTATACGTATTCTGATTATGGTAAGAAAACACATGATTCCCTTCTTTGTCGTTCTGCTGATGTTCCTGCCTTTGAGAGGCGGCGCGTCAGAGTTTGTCAATCTCACCCCTTATCCCAAGACCCTCAAGATGGGGCAGGGCACGTTGAGGCTTCCCCAACGCTTTGTGGTGGGAGGAGATGCGCTGGGCGACAGCATTGTTGGTGAAATCAATAAGTTTGTGGCCGACTTCAACCGAGCGGCTACGGGAGTGGAGGCCATGGCTTCCCCCAACGGAACTGGGGCAACGCTTGTGCTGCGCCTGAACGCCGACTTGAAAAAGACACTGGGCACGGAAGGCTATGGGCTGACCATCACCCGCGACGGCATCACCCTCGAAAGTGCCACTCGGAAAGGATTTTATTACGGATTGGTGAGTATCAAGAAAATGCTGCCGGCCTGCATCATGGCCGGTGTGAAAGACGCGAAGGTGACCACCTATACGTTGCCCTGTCTGACCATCACCGACTCACCGCGCTTCAAATACCGCGGTTTCATGCTCGATGTGAGCCGCCACTTTTTCTCTGTGGCCGAAGTGAAGCGCATCCTCGATGTGATGGCGGCCTACAAGATGAACGTGTTCCACTTCCACCTGACCGACGATCAGGGTTGGCGTTGGGAAGTGAAGCAGTATCCCGAACTCACGCGTGTGGGTTCGGTGGCAGCCAACACCTACATCACCGCCATGTATCACGGTGCCTACTGGACGAATGCGCAATACGGCCCCTACTTCTACACGCAGGATGAGTTGCGCGACATCGTGGCTTACGCTGCCGACCGCCACATTGAAATCGTTCCCGAAATTGATATGCCCGGCCACTTTGTGGCGGCCATGGCTTCTTATCCCGAATACTCGTGCAACCCCGATGCCGCTCCTGCCGTTTGGACGCATGGAGGCGTGTCGAGTAATGTGTTGAATGTCGCTAACCCCCAAGCGGTGCAGTTTGCCAAAAACATTCTCACCGAGCTGATGGACATTTTTCCTTCCACCACCATCCATATCGGCGGTGATGAATGTCCCACCGGTGCGTGGGAGCACAATGCACAGTGTCAAGCGCAGTACAAGAAACTCGGGCTGAACTCCTATCGTCAGTTGCAAAGCCACTTCATCAAAGCCATGGACGAACACGTCAGAGCGCGTGGACGCAAATTGGCCGTCTGGAACGAGGCCATCACCGCTGCCGGTTCCGACCTGAAAATTATGGAAAAGACCGGAGCGACCGTCTACTGCTGGACGGGAGCGGCCAATGCGGCGGCCAAAGCCACGCAGTTGAAGATGCCCCATGTTTACACCCCGCAGTTCGGCTATTACATCAACCGCCAACCCGGGCAAGCCCCTTGGGAACAGTCGCTTCCCGGTAACGGCAGCGACGACCTGAAGTCGGTGTACAACCACGTGCCTTTCTCCAATAATTACACCCTCGGCATCCAAGGCACATTTTGGACGGAACACGTCGGTACCGATGACGTGTTGGAATATCTCGCTTTCCCTCGTTTGATGGCCGTGGCCGAAGCCGGATGGACGCCGCAGAGCCTCCGCAATTTCGATCGTTTTGTGGAACGTATGCGTGCCGACACCACCATGCTCAACTACAATGGCTATCAGTACGGCCGCGACTTCCTGCGCACCACTAATGTACCCGAACCTCCGGCCGACAACACGCCTCCTGCCGTGATGCCCGAAGAGGGTAAAACCTACATTGTTCGCTGTGCGGTGGAGGCGTTCAAGGGTACCGCGTTGGCCGACAATGGCAACTCTGCCTACCCGCAGCATACCGCCGACCGCCGCGCCAACATCGGTTGGGTGGTGAACCTCGTGCGCCCTTATGATGCCACGAAACGCAATCTGACTCTTCGTTTGAAAAATGCCACTACCCATCGCAGTATCGGCGCTCCCGCTTCTGAAGCCCTCGACCGTCTGGGTTATCCCCTCTCGTTCGGTGCGGCAGCGGAACTGATGCTGACCTACAATCCGAAGCATAAGGATTTCACCATCGCCGCGTCGGGTAAAAATCTTTTCCCCGTTCCCCACACCTCGCCCGCTCTTTCGGGCATCATCAGTGCCGGCAACAAGGAAGGGCTGGGCAATGCCGTTCGTCCGCAGGGAGCAGCTTGGCAGTTGATTCCTGCCCGCACCGTAACCTTCGTCTGCCAAGACACCGAAGGTAAAGCGCTCGCCACCCTCAAAGAATTTACGGAGAAAGGCGCTCCCCTTTCGGCAGCCCCCACATTCCCCGGCTATGTGCTGAAAACCCCTCTGCCCACAGAGGTGTCGTCGACCGAAGATGTAACCCTTGCTTTGACTTATGAGCGCGCCGCCTATCTCATTTACCGCTCTTGTGAAGACACGCACGGTGGCCTGCTCCTGCGTGACACGCTCAGCGTGCCTGTTGGGGAAACCTTGATGGTGAAAGCCCCAAAGTTTGATTACTACACGCCGAAAGATGTTCCTGTCGAGGGGGTGGCAGTTACCCCTACTGCCGACCGCCACTTGAAGATGACGTACGAAACCGAAGCCTATTCGGGGGTGAAAGCAGTGGCCGAACCGGTGGGACAGCTGGAAGACGGTCGTAGTCTTGTCATCTATGACACCGCAGTCAATGACCCCAAGCGTGCCGGTTTTCGCAATGTCAATCCCACCACCCAACAAGTGATGCAAGGGCGCCTTGCCCAAGGCGAGGCCACGCCCTACTTTACATGGACGCTCGAAAAAAGCGGAGCGCGTTGGAAGGTGAAAAACGAGCTTCTCGATAAGTATCTACCTGAAATGGTGCAGTCGGGACGCATTCTCCTTTCCAACAATGCCGGCTTGTTCAACTTCACGCTCAATGCGGATAAGGAGACTTGGAAAGTGCAGGGGAGCAATCGCCAGTATTGGGATGGTGCCGAAGGTTTCATGACGGGTTGGCACACTTACGGTCATCCTTATCGCCTGCATCGCTATTTCGTCAAACCTTATTTCAGCGTTACGGTTTCGGCCGTATCTGCCGGAGAAGGTACCATTCTCTCTCAACAAGTGGCCATCGTTCCTGCCGGCAGTGCTTACACGCTGGTCGCACCTGTCGTTGAAGGTAGAGAGTTGGTGTCGGTGGAAGGGCCTGTTGAGCAGTTGAAGTCTGTTTCGGGACACCTCACCATCCGCTATGTGTATGGTGCTCCTTCGGCGGTGGAGGCGGTGCCCTTGGCGTCTGCTCAACATCATGCCGTGTACGACCTCTCCGGCCGCCGCACAACGCCCTCCCGCCCCGGTTTGTATATCGTGAATGGGGCTAAGGTTTTGGTGAAATAAGCCCACCTTCTTTTCTTTTGGCCCTTGGGCATAGGCGCGAACAATCACTGCCGGCAGG